>LNAP01002411.1_pt1 | contig 18720 bp, 13 predicted proteins | sample 602601 | NCBI WGS metagenome assembly LNAP01 (sample SAMN02440304, study PRJNA202911) | soil metagenome | biome: Subtropical and temperate rainforests or woodlands; isolation source: soil samples (1 kg each in a 20% v/v slurry with milli Q water) were... ...
GTCTTCAGGCTTTTTTAGAAGAGCCCTTTCCGCCTCACGACCAATGTTCTCCATCCCTCCCAGGCTCAAACCGAACTCCAAGTTGTGAACCTCCGTTGCATCGTAATCGTTGGCGACGGTTGATCGGGCCTCAACTTTGAGAATGAGATTCTCATCCACCCGCATATTCAGCTCGACCCGTTCGAATAGCCGCATGCTCTTCTCGTCCACCTTGACGTTGAGATTGGCCAGGCTGTTGCGCGCATCACTGGACTGCACGTATCGACCATGTCGGCGAGCAGGTACTTCGAGTTGGAGCTTTGCCACACCATCTCGAGGGTCGGTGCAATAGAGATTTAGGGTCTCGGTCTTCTGGATTCCCCCTTCACGAGGCATTTCAGAGCCTGCCTTGATTGCCACGTGCCTTGTGCCACGAGCCAGTGTCAACTCTATATTCTTAGCCAATAAGAGATTGGCCCGGTCATGTGCAATCCAGGCCGCTCCCTGGGAAATTATCAGCTGCCCCCGATCTGATACGCAAAGGCGTTGCGGGCCAAACATTTCTAACAGCCGCGTCTTAATCAATGGCATGTTGACCATGCCGCCCGTCGCCAAGCACAGACTGATATCGGCCGGCTCGAAATCTACAGACTTGAGCAGAGCGCCAATCATCTGCAGCCCCTCCGTCAATTTCGCGCTGACAATCTCTTCGAGCTCATCCCGCGGCAGAACGTAGTCAAGGTCGGGATCTACCTCCTCCGTTCGGAAGTAGTTCGGTACATAGATCTGCGCCTGGCTCTTGGTTGACAGGTCGATCTTAGCCCGCTCCGCACGGGCCAGGAGACGCTTCTGGGCATCGACCGCAACGTCAACACTGCCCAACTGAGCATGTTTCACGCAGTGACGGAGCACCACCTCGTTCATGATCGACTCATCGATGACATCACCGCCCAGATGACTGCAACCGTGGTTGGCGATCTGTACGAGGTAGCCATCGACCAGCCGACATAAGGTCAGGTCGAGAGTGCCACCACCCCAGTCAAAGACCAGCATGTACTGGCGATTCAGTCGACGGATTTCACTGTCAAAGTCAGGCTGCGTGCGTAAATGTCCATAGAGCGCGGCAAGCGGCTCATGCACAAACTGATCGATAGTTATGCCTGCCTGACGAAACGCCTCACGCAGATCACGCCGTCGCTCACCGTTCATATCAACCGGAATAGTCACCACTGCTCGGCTGTAGTCCGCCTGTCGCTCGTCGCTAGCGTGTTCCGATACAAAGCGAACGATGTCCGCCACCATTTGCCGTGGGCTACGGCTCACACCATCAACGTATACCGAATGCTTGCCCAGCAGGGTTTTAGGCGAACGCACCACATTGCCGATCACACCAAGTCCTGCGGTCGCCAGACGCTCCCGCGCCTTACGACCAACGACCACCTCATCGCCTTCATAGCACACCACAGATGGATGCGGCAGACCGTTATCAGTAAACGAAATACACCGATCACCTTCGATTACCGAGATCAGACTGTTCGTGGTGCCAAAGTCAAAACCGTAGATCGCCATCGTTACTATCCCTTGATACGACTGATTTCTTTGCCCAGGTTATCGACCACGCTGCTCAGATACTCTCGTGCCACCCCGACCTTGGGTGGTTCGCGATCCAGTGCAGTCAGCACATCCTGGAGTACAGGCAGCTCATTATCAAACAGCCGCAAGATCTGGCCGCGCAAACGCGACAGATCGTCATTCGAGTGCACACTCTGGACACGTGACTGCTCCTTCGCGGCGTCCAGCTGCGCCTGCAACTCGTACAGCCGGTCCCCCTGCTCGCCCAGCATGGCTTCACGCGCCTTGAGCTCTTTCTCAGTTTGAGCCTTGGAAACCTCCAGCTGACGCAATTCACGCTGCAGCTGATCGGCTCGCGCGTCCGCCAGCTGAATCTGTCGAGCCTGATCGTCCAATAGCCAGGCCAAGCCAGGAGCGTCCGCAAATGGCTGGCTGGCCAATAGACGGATCAAGCCATCGCCACGCTCGCGATAGAGTTCCTTGGGCTCAAAGATGTGCCGACGCACAACACCCACCAATTCGCGCGGAGCAGCCCCCAAATAGAGGTGCCATTGGCAGGCCAGATAGAAACCACACTCTAAGCGCTTCAGTGCTTTTTTTTTGTCGGCTCCTAGGGTTTCTGCTGCTACCGCCTGCATTACCTCTCGCGCTTCGGCGGCTACTGCCATCAACCCCTGGCCCTCTTCCGACGACCTCGGCAACCAACGCTCCAAAGAAAGCTTGCCTTGCCCCCGTACCCTGCGCCCAATCTCGGCGGCGAAAAAACGCAACTGATCTTCGATGCTCCGGTATCCACTCAAATCCGCAGCCATAAGCATCAGGTTGAGACTTTTTTCCAAAGTGGGGTCATTTTCCTCCGCCAATGCCAAAAGCTCGTAGCGCCTGACGTCCTCAATACGCGAGTTTTTCACCACTTTGCGCAGGGTCGAATCACCCAGAGATTTGGTTTTTCCCATATAAAAATGGGCTATGAAATCGGCCAGGCTCTCAACCTTTTGATCCTTCTCCTTATCCTTGATTTTCGCCACATCCAAAAGGCTTGTCGTGGGGGGTTCCTGGGTAACAGAGGATGTTGCCTCAAGCACAGGCAAAACAACCCCTTCCGTTTCCGGCTCAAGCAGGACTTTAAGGGGTCGTTCTGCCCTTACCTGGGTAGACACATCTTGTCGTTTGGCAGGCTGGCGGATATCCATAGATCCGGTGGACTTGCTGTAAACCGGTATGCCGACAGGCTTATTTTTCTCATCATTCATTGTGTTGTGTTCTCCAGCACCTGTTCAGCGTATGCAGCAAAGATCGGGTCATTCAACAAGCTGCGCGCCATTCGCCGAACCTCATCACTGGGCCGGCGCGAACGAGCATGCTCCAACCAGAGCACCGAGGCCTTGGTGCGATCCTCCGCTGTCCACAGACTGCTATTGCAAGCGCGACGCAGACCGTCCGACTCCTCAGCCAGTCTTTCGGCGGAAAGCGTCATCCAGCCCAGTAGTTGATCGGTTGCATGATCGATTGGTAAGCGTGTAAGGGCCTTACATTCCATAGGCAAGGGTTCTGTCGACGACTTGCCAGCCCAGACGGCAAAGCGGCCGGCAGCCGAAGCCAGCTCAGGCGCATGTTGCAGGCCCGCCGACTGCGCAAAGCTGTTGCATGAAAAATTGATAATGGCGCGAATCGTGCCAGCCATAGGCCTGTTCACATAGCGCAGGGCCCCCAGCGCCTGATTGAAACGCTCCTTGTACTGGGCGTGACTGAGCTTTGTATCGCCACGCTGATCCTTGGCCAGCACGCCGTAGAGGTACTGACAAACGCCTTCGAGATAGTTTTTAGCCGTTGCCAGAGACGAGCAGGCCTCAGCAAAACGCCGGATGTCATCGACATTCAGATCATTGTCGGTGAACAACATTCGAAACACATTCTCTAGGTGCCGCAGCTCCTCAAGCTCCGAAATGCAGAAGCTCAATTCGAATCGCTCCTTAGCCTCCTGGTTGGTTAACTCCAACACATGAAAACCTTGGCGAAGCTCTGTCAGCTGGCTGAAAAGGTGCGCAGGCTCTATATCCTCGCCATTCAGGCACACACTCTCACAACTAGCCAACAACCAATCAGCGCCCTGGGTCGGCTCATTGACGACCGTACCCGCGTTACCCAGCGCCCTCCCCCGAAGCAGAATTGCAGGCTTACGGAAAGGATGCGCTGCAAAAAAATGATCCCTACGCGCCTCCAGACTCTCAAAGCAGGCAACGCAACGAGGGCATTCATAAACAATTGGCGAAATCACCACTGGAGGTGACTCGGGGATGGTTACGCTACCACCCGAATTTCCAGGATCAATGAAACTGAGATACCAGGTCATCCATTTACCTCTTTTTCCTCAAGCTCAGAGCTCACGGCAGGCAGTCTGCTGAATGGTCATGGCATTTTTTCGCGCCAGTGTTCTTCTTGCGGGTCGAACACAAAGAAGCCATTGGCAGATTTTGCACACATTGATTCGTGGGAAGGCGCGATGTCAAATCAACATCAGCCGTATGCGGTAATTACCACCTAATTAACGCAACTAATTTCATCACCGTGCTCAACGCCACTGTCGTAGTTGCGGCATGACGCGTCTACGATATCCTCGGCAATCGGCACGGTCGCCTCGCTCAGCCCGAGCGGCCATGAGCCACCAATCAGAGCCACTTTCGCTTTTCTCCCTTGCGACTGAAACGGTGCGAGTCAGAATCCGCGTCTTCTGGTCTCTAACTCAGCCACCAGTCAAGCTCAACACAGATCTTCTTCGTAATCGACTTGAACGATCTCAACGGTTAGATCCTGGATAATCTCGATACCGTCAGGGCACTCCACCAACTCGACTGCGTCGACGGTTGGAGTTGTGAAACCGTAATCTGCCGTGACGCGCCATACGACATCCCCGGCCTGGGTAGTCCCGGTAAACAAGGACGCATAGGTTTCACCATCCCCCTTGAATCTGAGAGCCTCCACCAGCTCAGATAGGGACTGAACAATCGCATCTGCCGGGATGGTTACCTTCTCGCCTGACAGCTCGTAAACCACATCCTGAGTCACTTCAATCACTGATGCCATGGTGCCCTCCTAGTAAAAGGGCACCACTGTAGTGGCAATCAGCTAGCCAGAAAATAGGACATTCGCCCAGAAGGGGAAATAGCCATCGACTGATCGATAGCACTCAAGCAGTTGCCCGTCGAACGCGACCAGTGCGAAAGGTTCGTGCCCCTGCCGGTTTGCTGCTCACACGAAGAAAGAACAGTCCAGTTATTAACTCTTACTGCATCCAAAGCCATGGTGGTTGTCCCCATAGGACTTCGTAGCGGATTTGCATAGGTAGCTGGCGCGGTAGAACAGATCCATCAGCACGTCCTCATCGTCAGCACGCACATACCGATCAACTCGGTATTCCGCATTACGGGGGATATGTACCAGCCCATCAACTTGATCGTCAGGCAGGCCCAAAGCACTGGCCCATGCCTCTTGCATGCGGCTGATCATGTTGTCAGCCTCAGATCGCAGCCGTCCAACCGTGTAGTAGGCATCTCGATTGAGCAATATCAGCAGGTGGTAGTGTGGTCGCCCTCCCCAGCCCACTTCTCTGGCCCAGACGTATCGGACCTTGCAGTCATGGGCGTATAGATTTCGTGCACGGGCCTTGTCACGGTTGTGCTCGATCTTCGCTTTGAAGGATTCAATGAACCTACTGATGACCTCATTGGTGTACGCAGGATCAGGTAGATCGATTCCGACTGGCAGACGGAGATCCACTCTGTAGGCCAATACCCTGGAGTACTGTTTAAGTGCAAGATCTATGGTGCGCTTCAAGCGGGACAGGTACTGCCGGACGAAGGGGCCTTTGTCAACCATGACTGGCAGACCTTCAAAGGTGTCGTCGCGGTGCAGGCGAAGGTTGGTGTTCTCGGGATGACGAAGCATGGTTACTACTCACTGGGATTAGGTTCATAACCAATGCCCAATGTGTATTTTTTTATTCACAACCTTGTAGGACATGACCTACTGGCTTTGGGAGCCAGTAGCTGCCATGTATAACGGTGCCAACCCTGCGGGTAGTGAGAGGTACTAAAAGCATTAAAAGCATAATACCCACACCGAGAAGGCCCTCTCCAGAAAACTGAGGGAACTGAGACCCGACTGCTCCCGCCACGCTTACATATTTGTTCCGTAATCACTCCGGTAAAAAACCATGCCCTGATCCGGCTTGAAGCCCAGTAGGCCGAGGCAATGAAAGCAACACTGCCTGGTATACGTAGAGCGTTTCCAGGCAATCCCGGCAAGTGCTGGCAAGGTCTAGCCGGCATAACTGCCATGACCGGCTGCAAACCGGTCATGGCAGTTATGCTTAGCTACTAGATGCCCTTACCTCGGACGCACCCTAGGTCAGGTCGCGTTCCTCGATCCTTGCCAGGATCCAGTCGTGAACTTCACTTTCCACCCAGGCAACGCACCGATCCCCCAGAGAGACCGGTCTGGGGAAGCTGCCTTCCCCGATGTACTTGTAGATGGTCGACCGTGCCAGACCGGTCGAGTTGATGACTTCTTTCAGACGGATGATCCTCATGAACGGGCTCCTGTAATACGTTCAGAGGATTCGCAAAGTCTGTAAAAAATTACTTAATCACCTCACCATTGCCTGGCCTAGAAAGCAACCCGTAGAGATAGAGCTCTTCCAAAGGGATTGCCTGCTCACCAGGAACGCTGCGGACGAGCTCCTTAGGAGCGCTTGTGTCAATCACCAGACACCCATTCCAACCTTGCTCTGCCTTCGGTAGCGCGAGCAATGCACGGTAAAAATTGGCATGCGTAAAATGTTGGGGGGAGATTACGAAATCGAGCTCACTAAGAGGAACATTCGAGGCGTTGGATAGCAGAGACTTGATCCATAGGGCGATGTCATACGTCAAATTAAAAAGTTGTTCGTTGAACCTGGCACGAGCAACGCTGACACCAATATCGTCAATCTCTTGCAAGCCTTCCGGCAACCTAAAATCTTGTTGGATCTGCTGTCGTAGCTGCAGATCATCAATTCGCTCCGCCAGTGCTCCACCCTCAGCTAGATTCAGCCAGTGCCTAGATAAAAGCTGCGCAGCGTACTCCTCTAGGAGAGCCTGAAATGCACGATAAAACTCCGGCCCTTGACCCGCCAAGATCTTAACGATTAGAGCTTCGCTTGAACCGTGGACGACCTTGGCATCCTTTTTAGTTTTGTTTACTACAAAGTGAATTTTTTGCAGCAACTCTGGCCCGGCGCGGTAAATGTTTCTGCCCTGAACCCCCAGAATAGAAGTTGCTTGGCCGTTCCCAGCTAGCTGCGCATGATTCAGGTTGAGGTAGTAAACACTCTTTCGCTTCACAGCCAGCACCGGACTGCTTAAGCCAGGTATGTAGCTACGTATTAACCCTTGATCCATTAGCGTTTTGAACCGGTTCCGTAGCCTCTCCTTACTCAATCCTGTTGCCTTGCAGATTTGCACTGTCCCGAGATTCCGCACCACACCAAACCGATCAGCACCACACAGCAACACGGCCATTAACAGCCGATTCACCCTGTTCAGACTACCGGACTTTTTTCTCGCTCTAAGGTGAGCCAGCGATTGCGCCTTCTCCTGGTCCTGAAATTTTCTGATTTCGGCCGCATCAGTGCCCACATGCACCATTAGCCGCTCAATTGCTGCTTTGTGCATTGCGCCTACCGGCACAGCCAAACGGTTTAGCTTCGCGAGGAAGGCCTCAGCAATTCCATGGCACCTTGCTGGCTTCCCTCTCTTATTAGGTACCAATGAGCGAAGCAGAATCTCAGCATCCACCAAGGCATCCAGAGCTGCCGAAGCCTGGTGGTCCGTAACGCCAACTTGCTTGGCAAATTCTTTAACGCCTAGGCAGACAAGATCGGTAACGCCGAAGCACTGAATGAAGCGCACCAGGAAGTACTTGGCCTCTGGCCCAAGCCCTTTCAGCTCACAAAGTAATGCAGAAAAAAACACGCTGAAACCACCATAACCTTGGCAATAGGTTGGCACTATATCGCAATAACTACAGCCTGTTTTTTTACATGCTCGTGATGCTTTCACGTGACGCTTTCACGTGATGCTTTCACGATTGAAATCACGGGATATAATTCTGAAAACTGGCATCAACAATTGAGGGAAGGATTGGGGCATGAGTCGGAGAGCACCTGGACTTACGTGGCTAGATCGTAATGATCACAAGCAGCAGAAATGGGCTCACAAATATCTGCAAAATAAAGGCGAGATAGACCAGAAAGATGATTACTCAAGGATCGATCAGCTCCTTCAGATCGGCGAGAAGCTATCGAGCACCAGTGAGGGCATCCTGCTCATTGAGCGGATGAAGGACACATGGAGGAAGGTTAAATCCAACGCCTCAGACAAAGACAAGGACCGGAAGACCTATGCCTTCAAGCTCAAAGTCGATGTGAAAAATGAGCTGACGCGGTTAGCCATGAAGAATAAGGTCACTGCAGCCGACATGCTCGGCAAGCTGATCTCTGGAGATCTGGGTGCCCATATAAGATTTGAGACGAGGCTCAACGAAGATAAAAAGACGTACAAAGAACTGCTGAGAAACTCAAGAAATAACACTGCCCAATACAAAGAGACCAACAAAACCCTGAGGGAGTTGCTGGATGTCACCATAGCACGACTGTGTCGATCGGAGATTCTGCTGGAAGATGCCGCCCTCTCGACAGGGAGCATCACAGAGGATCAGCAGCGCAGGATCGACAAACGGTGCAAGCAAATAATGGTCAGTGCCGAAGCAGTCGTAAAAGGTCAGAGCGCCCAGCGCCCAGGAGAGTTCTTTGATCACACCATACCCGTAGGCAACTCCACTCACGCCCTAAATCAGACTGCAACAGAGAGCCCTATTTGCTCGCAAAATTCTCCGGCAGGCAATCAGTCAAGCTCAACTGACGATACGTTTAGGACTGATTCGGAGCGCCAGCGGCGGCCAGAAGATCATTCGGAATCCAGCTTTGTGCTCGCAGCTGCCCCTCATGACCTGGCATTGAATAATCGCGAGGAGCTACACCAAGGGGAGTTCCCAGGAGAGAAGACCTCTGGCTCCCTCGCACCAGATGAGACCGACCTTGAGTCCCGATCAGCGCCACAAAGCCTGCCAGGCTGCGCCTCCACTGATATAACCATTAGATCTAATAAAGTCACTCTTCAAAGAAAGAATCACACTGTTATCCGAGGACCTCAGAGAAAGCTCGAAGAGGACTAAGCTATTCTCCTTGAGACAGACATAGGGCAAACCTCAGTGCGTTATTGACACGAAATGCGCAGGGGCATCCGCAAGCGCCTCTCCTCCCTTGATATCTCAGTTCAACAATTACCGTGGCCGCTGCCAGTACCATCCATATAAAGCCCATTCTGACAAATCTCAGCTAACGGTATTCCAAATGGTATTCCAAGGAATAAATTAACCAGTGTTTTTCATTACAAATCAATAACATATATCAACAGTTCAGATTACCCCGGCCCACCACATTCAGCAGTACAAAAAAGCACCTCGCGTTGAGCAGGTGCTTTTTTTGTGGCTGTCAGGATTGTTTTGGCAGTGCCAGCTTTATGACAGCATCTTTTGCTCATGCACCATCTGCCCCTACCGCCGTCACCGCAACAACCGACAATAAGTTCTCCGACGCTTTCCGAAGCAAGCAGGCTGGGTGTTTCTTCGTTGTCGCGGAGGTGAATGCCCGGCTCGAGAGCACATTAACGAGCGGGCGGACTCACTCTTGATCCTCGTCAAGGGACGAGCAATGACCACACACGAGCAGATCACGCGCTCAGAGATAGCCGAACCAGGATTTGCCTCATAGTTCAACACAAACGTTAGGAGTGATGTCAGTAGCCCCACCTCTGGCAGGGATAGAAGCCGCCTGCCAGCAGTACCGGCGCATACGTGCTTGGCGAACCGAGTGCAGTTCGCATAATGGACAGGAATGCGCACCAGTGACCTGATAGCTTAGATTGGGCGACATCGACTGATTGCGGGGAGAGATGTACGTCATAAGGGCAACGAAGCAGGCGGCAGCGGGCGCAGCCGAGGTGACAAAAACCCTATAAGGGAAACGCTGCATTGAGTTGTTGGCACCGGCCATAGAAGCGCTAGAAGCGCTAGAAGCGCAGAAGGCGCATACCTTTACGACCGACCATGGGGTGTTTCAAAACCCTCGCGCACTCGCACGCGGGGCAGGCGACCAACCGATTAGGAAAACAATGTGGGTGCCGGGGGTGATGAAAGCCGGCGTGCGCTATTGGAGTCCGTACTAGGCACGCCATACTACGCCTCGATGATGTCATCCGCCGGCGAGCACCAATGCGAGTCGCCGAGCAGATGGGACACAGCGATTGGACAATGATCGCCCGATTTCACGGCCGGTGGATTTCAGCGCAATCAGATGCTGCTGGTATCGAGGCGGTTACGCTATTATCAAACCCAAGCATGAAAGACGCTGAGATTAGGCTAACGTCTAAGGGCAAAGTGCCATGACTTGGCTATAGTCTAGGTTTTCATTTAGGGAGGGATACCAATGAGCCGCCGCGTCGTAGAACTGCATAGCATCATGCCTATCGAGAACATCACATCCATATTCCAGCACGGGATTCTATCTCACGATAACGCGGAGAAAATCCCTCATCGATCTGTTGCGCTGCAAGAAATCCAAGATCGCAGGGATAAAACGGTACCTAATGGCCTGCGATTGCACCAATATGCAAACCTCTACTTCAACGCACGAAATCCGATGATGTATCGAAGGAAAGATATCATCGGGGATCTTTGCGTGATCCGCTTAAATTTGAGTGTGTTGCAACAGCCGGGGGCGGTGATCAGCGATATGAATGCCGCATCCGATTATGTTAGCTTTCTTCAACACCCCATGGGCATGGGACAAATCGATTTCGACTACGTATTTGCCGACTGGTGGGATGACGAAGACGCAATCACCGGCTTCCGAAAGAAAGCCGTCAAATGTGCAGAAGTTCTAATTCCTCAGTCAGTCCCAACGGGCTGCATCACGGGTTTCTATACATTTGATCAACAAACGATGCAGACAGTTACCAAGGTATTAAGCGGACTTAAATGGCAAGTACCTGTCACACTCAACCCTTATCTTTTCTTCAAGTGAGCACAGTGATCAAAGTTTTAATCGGTGACATGTTCAAGAGCGATTCAAAAACTCTCGTCAACACTATTAATTGTGTTGGTGTCATGGGAAAGGGCGTCGCACTTGAATTCAAGAAACGATGGCCCGGCTTGATGCTAGACTACCAAAAGAAGTGTAAGGCAGGACTAGTTATATTAGGTAAGCCTTATCTTTATACTGATCTTGCGGGCACATCGATTGTTAACTTCCCCACTAAAGGTCATTGGCGCGCAACCTCAAGGCTTGCAGATATCGAATCTGGGCTAGAGCACGTAGTAGGCAATTATAAAAACTGGGGCGTTAAATCTATTGCATTCCCCCCTTTAGGGTGCGGTAACGGAGGGCTTGAATGGGATATAGTTGGCCCACTGATGTATAGCCATCTGTCAAAACTGGATATCCCGGTCGAAGTCTATGCGCCTTTCGGAACTCCTGCGGCCAAACTTACAGAGACATTTCTAAATCCAGTTCAGCATAGACTGTTTGATGAGCCAGAGCATAAAGGAAGCCGTGCAGCAAAGCTGAATAACAATTGGATTATTATACTTGAGGTATTGTACCAACTAGAGCGCCGAGCCTATGTTGCAAAAGTGGGCCGCACAATATTTCAGCAGTTATGCAGCACAGTGACTGCGCTTGGCGTTGAAACCGAGCTAAATATAGTCAGAACGGGAAACCTTCATTTTTCGGATCAAACCAAAAAGGTTTTAGAGATTCTCGCCAACGCAAACCTAGTACAAGAAACAAAATCCGGCAGGTTGAACCATCTTGAAACGGGGCCCGAATTCCTGAAAACCAGGGAAAAAAATAGCGAATTACTTTCAACAAATAGAAAAAAAATAGAGAAGACGGTCAACTTGTTTAGCCGCATTAAAAACATTGAACAAGCGGAAGAAATGGCCACTGTCTTCTACGCAGTAACCAAGCTCAAAAAAGAGCAAAACAAACATATCGTTGCAGAGAAGGAGCTATTCGACTTTGTGCTCAGCAGCAAGAAAGCGTGGAACACCGATGAGAAACGGAAATCCTTAGCTTCAGCTATCCGTAATTTGGCAATGCTTGGGTGGATTCGAGTCAGCTTCAGCGAAAGCTTACCAGTGGCAGAATTCTAGCGAATGACAGCTTTATGGCAGCTCATGGGCTGGAACCCCCGGAAAATATGGGCTAGATGCGGTTTCAAATCCCCGGTTCTACCACATTCAGCAGTACAAAAAAGCACCTCGTTGAGCGGGTGCTTTTTTGTGGCATTTGGGACTGCCTTCACTTAGAGATGACACGGTTCAGGTCTCGCTCAGCTCAGTTATTGTCTCTGAGACTCAGCACATGCTCCGCCTCAGAGAAACAGCCTACGGCGCGCCAGACGTCGACGGCTGGACCAAACAAGGGTTCTAGCTTCATTGCTCGATGCTTTGAGTCGATCGGATTCAAGGCGCTAAAGTCCAAGGCAGAAGCCGTTCCGCTCCAAGTACAGAATCTTCGCACGGTTGCGAGGCTTATTGAACAGCCCGAAGTCAGCATCTGCGTGCCAATCCTAGACTGCCTGGGCCTCAAGTTTGGCGCATAGCTAATGTGTTTATCCGTTGCTCACACAGATACCGACAATTCAACTAGAGTCTGGACAGGGGTATAGATATCCACCGCAACGTCAAACACCTCCTCAGGTGCTTCGATGGTAACTATTAGGCTGAATCGTGCGTGCTTCCTCCAGCTCTCATCTGAGGTTTTATACTTCCACCAACCTCCGACAGGATAGACCGCAATATATTTCATGCTCGCAAGTTGAGCCGCATCGCCTTGCCAGTAGTCGGAGTGAATAGACCCACGCTTTCTGAGCTGAGGGCCAAAGTGCCAACCGGAGTTGTCTCCTTCAGGCCCGGAGTAATCTTCACCATCCTCGGTGGTGAGACCATTAACAAATTTTTTGAAGTTTGGCAAGCTTTGTTCCGGTCGAATAACCTCGAATCTCAGTCCATGCGACTGATAGCTATATCTACTCCTATAGCCTTTTCGCCCAGGATTCGGCTCGATAAAGTAAGATAGTGTGACTTTGAGCTTTACATCAGTATCCTGAAGCGATTGTAGAACTTCTATTGGCCATGGAAGCTCATAGAGTATCATCTCGTTGAGTTTGGCATCCGTTGATTTACTTTCTTTACCTGCATCCTTCGTAAAAGGCTGAATTTGTTCTTGGGATATCAACGTTAATAAGTTATCGGCGCTGTGGCGCGCTTTCTCAACATCAACGACGCCGTGACCAACGGTCCGCAACATAGTCTCTTTAGCAGTAGTTAAGTTATGCTCTTTCTGCAACAAACCATACCTGGAGAACATTCGATTAGTCCAACTTGCCGAGTGAACAATAAGTCCACGTATCGTTTCCGGCCAAAAATCTGGGTACTCAGCTGCAAGAATCCCTGCGTCTCGTGAAACAAGCCCGCTCGCAGCGCTAGTATCCTTAGTAGTTTCAAGGACCAACCCCGTTGAGCGCCCTGATGTGGTTAATAATGAAACACAGTCTGCATCAGACAGTTCTTGGCTGTTTGGGGATAACAGCCTATTCCCTCCTTCCGCAACCACCTCAGGCTTATAAGGCGCGTGTTTTCTCCAAGCCCATTGCAATGAAGAACGAGAGGAAGGAGATATATCGCCTGGATGAGCGAATGGAGACCAAGCATCGAAGGTGGGGTCATCTATAGTGGTGAGGAATGTACAAGCACCCACAGTCAGAGCATTCCATGACTGTGCTGGATCTTCTATTTCTGAAAGATTAACTTGATCCCAGTAATCAGTGTGTGGACTTAACGCTTGGTTGTTGCCGGCCGATATGATAAACAGCCGCTTTTTTTCGTCTTGATACCCTGAAGTAAAGTAATCAATTTCCGCCGACCACGACGACGGGTATCCGGTAGGTCCAGATGGTTCTGCAGTAACCGCCATAGAATAAACCCTATTCCAGCCAGGATTGGTGATCTCAACTTTATTAGCTGTATCGACAGTCACCGCACCATATAGCTTAGGGTCGTTAGCACCTATCTGTGGAAAAATTCTCGCTGATTCAATATGGTATAGGGCTTCAAAGGACGCATTTGAGAAAAGCAGCTCTTGAAGCTCTAAACCGTATAGTACTAATCCTGCTTGTCGGGACCCATGGTCATTATAGGAGTTACCTGAGCCATATATGTCAAAATGTTGCCAACGTGCATCCCAGCATTCGGACTTATCTTTACTACAAGCCAAAGAAAGCAAGGGATTGTTGTAGTTAATTCCCGTATCTAGGATGCAAACAGATGTCGTACTATTAGTACTAAATGATGTCCTCGCTAACAGGCTCGCCGACAACTCATGCTGGTCAGTAGCCCCTAACGTAACAGATATGTTAGGAGAGGCCTGCGCGCGACGGAGTTCCGAGAGATTCCCTATTAATTCTGGTGCAGATTGCAGTTGGTTAGCTGAGCACTTTATCAGAAAGACGGCCGTTTTGAAAAACGTTAAATATGACTGCGTTGTTTCGGCGCCAATTTTTTCGGCTAAGCTATTTGCGATATCTAATGGACTCCCTGCTCTTTCGCTCCAGTTTGTCCAGACCTCCCACCAAATTATCTCTTGGTTGCTTCTGGGGAATTTCGACTCTTTATCAGTCCAAAAAGATCTTAAATTTGCAAGCCGGATTTGTTCGATGCTATCGATAAGCTTTCTATTTTTTGGTACGGCAATATTTGTCTTTTTGTTTATTACATCCTTTTCGGAATTCAAGTAAGCTTCTAATTTTTTTGAGAACTCTTGTCGCTTACTGTCCGGGACAAAAATTACAGCCACTTCCCGTTCCTCCTCAACATGAAGGCTTTTCAAATTGTAACTTTTGGCTGTATCTAAGCTGTCTAACTGAAGGTGGCAGCCAGGGAAGCTTCGTACTTCTAGGTAGATTCCGCTCTCAGTAGTTATAGGTTTAGTTTCTTGTTTACGAATACTTCCCTGAAAAATTGCCTCATTATAATTATTAAGAATCCCAGTCCCATGTGTCTTTCTATCCTGAAAAGGGATTTCGGGGTTTCTTCCAATTGATTTGGACTTGAATTTTTCTTTTTTATTGAATCCAGATAGTACAATATGAGGCAATCCTTCGCGCATGTAGAGATCTCATCAGTTATGTATGTGCTTATAAGCTAGAGCATCAATTAATAGCTTTGCCGTTAATTCATACTTATGGTGGAGAACTGCTTCTTTTGCTGCATCCTCACAAGCTCGTGCTATTTCGGCAGAGCTTAATCCTTCTGCTTTGCCGAGAATGGCAGGCCAACGGAGTTTTGATAAATCGAATTGACAAAGGCGGTTGGTAATAATTTTTTTTATACTGGTTTTATCTGGCTTTTCGAAGGGTATAATATCGTCAAATCTTCTGTACAAAGCTTTATCCAACAGCTCAGGATGATTGGTCGCTGCAATAATTATACTTTCGGAAGCATCTTGCTCTACAAACAATAAAAATGAATTTAAAACTCTTCGGATTTCGCCCACATCGTTTTGTGAACCGCGCTGTGTACCGATCGCGTCGAACTCATCAAAAAAATATACAGCTCTTGTTTGCTTTATGTGGTCAAACACAAGCCTTAACTTTGATGCCGTTTCTCCCATATAACGAGTGATGAGAGAATCAAGAACTATTGTATAGAGTGGTAGCTTGAGCTCCGCAGCTAGCACTGAAGCTGTTAGAGTCTTTCCTGTTCCGGGAGGGCCAGTAAAAAGCATTTTTCTTCTAGGGAATAGGCCGAAATTTTGAAGTTTGTCTTTCTGACGTTGCTCAATAACTACTCGATCGATTCTGCTCTGCGTTTCAGGTGACAGGATGAGCTCTGACAGTCTGGCAGATGGATGAGAGAGTTCAAGCAGTCCGTTCAGCTCTTGGGAAGAGCGATTAAGTGGGACTGCATTCTTGACGGAGGTAAGCTTATGCTCAGAGTTGTTGATTTGAGCTTTTTCGATTAAGCCTTTGATTTCCCCAGCCAGTTTCGTATGCCCCACGCGAGCCTCTTTCGCTGCAACTTGCAAAGCGATTGAGTAAAAGCGATGCTCATCACGATCAATATGACTTCTGAGCAATGCTTTAATCTGTTCGGCTGTTGCCATGATATTTCCCGTATTTCACAAGCTAGACTTCAATAAGCCTTTAACTCATGTATAACTCCGAGTTATAGGCATTTCCCTGTCATTTTTGATTTGACACCTGTGCGGAGCTTATGGCTCCTCCCTAGATGTCTCGACCGTTACCCCGTAACGGCAATCATCTGGTTTTCAACGAATTATGCCACTTCCCTCACCATAGCAACAGGATTCAATGATGGGTGGCAAGCAGAGCGTCTTTCCCCATTAATTTCGATCGCTAAAATTCGGATTACCTATTTTTCAGCACGAATCGGAAGCAGTGCGCCATCCGCTGATGGCGGCTCTCACCTGAACGTCCGTCGAAATCCCTCGCGAACCAACGCCGCCACGTAAGGGTCGACCTACGTCGGCGGCTGCCTTCCTATCGCGGAATCCGCTGCCGTCGTTGAACAGCAGCTGACAGCTCGCCTCTGTGTCTTCGCCATCATGAATAGCAGTATGACGTGCAAATCAAAACCCGATGGAAACGGCTAGTGCACTTTGCGCAGATTGGATCGAGTGTCCAGACGCCCAGGCGTCGCCTCTGCAACGCCCGGCCGGTAATGCACTTGGTGGTATCAGAGTGACCGACCGCATGGACGTTAGCTGATCTGCGGAGAAATCGACTTCGAACACGCAGTCAAAAAAGCTTTAGCTTAATGTGTGGTGATACCGGCCGATAAAACTAGAGGCATCAACAAAAACACGACCAACTCTGACGCCCTAGGCTCTAAGGATTACCCGTGATCGTTTACGCTGCGACCAAACAGCAATTTCTCAAAGACAGCGATAACGACGACATTGAGGAGGTGATTCTGAGGCATTTCAAAGAGGCCACCGGCAAAAAAGTGGGGGCGTCGGAGATAAGGTCATGGCAGGGCTCATTGAGCTATATGGCGAAGGTGCTTCGAGACGACGGCCTGCCCAACGATGCGGGGTTGGCCATTGAGCTGCATATTCCACAATCGTCGAAACGAATCGATTTTTTGCTCACCGGCCGAGGTGAAAATCAGGTCAAGAACGCGGTATTGATCGAACTCAAGCAGTGGAGCAAAGCGATTGCTACTGCCAAGGATGCGATTGTAAAAACCGCATTGGGGGGAGGTCTGGTGGAAACCATTCATCCTTCCTATCAGGTCTGGTCGTATGCGGCATTGCTGGAAGGTTTCAATGAAGCCGTCTACGACAAAAGCATCGAAATACGTCCCTGTGCTTACCTCCACAATTACGTCAGCGACGGCGTGATCAATTCAGCACACTACGATGCTTACACCAGCAAAGCACCGCTGTTTCTCAAAGGCCCGGATGAGCTCTCGAAGCTCCGCAGCTTTCTTAAAAAATACATCGTCCATGGCGACAACAAAGAAGTGCTGTACGAGCTCTCAAACGGGAAAATTCGCCCGTCTAAAGCGCTAGCAGAAGCGCTGAAAGGATTGATGAAAGGTAAGCCCGAGTTCGTATTGATCGACGATCAAAAAACGACGTTTGAATCGGCTCTTGCCGCAGCAAGTGCCGCGTCTGAGGAAGCTCCAAAAGTACTGATCATCGAAGGTGGGCCAGGTACCGGAAAAACGGTCTTGGCGATAAACCTGCTGGTGAAGCTCACTGCGTTAGGATTGTTGAGCAAATACGTCTCGAAAAATGCTGCGCCCCGAAAGGTGTACGAAAGCAAATTGGTCGGCACCGTCAAACGAAGCCATTTTTCCAATTTCTTCTCTGGCTCCGGTGCGTTTATCGATACCGAGCGCAATACCTTCGACACATTGGTTGTAGACGAAGCGCACAGGCTCAATGAGAAAAGCGGTCTCTACGGAAATCTGGGTGAAAACCAGATCAAGGAATTGATCGAGTCAGCAAAATGCGCGATTTTTTTCATCGACGAAGACCAGCGCGTCACCTTGAACGATATTGGCAGTAAAAATGCTATTCGAGCATTTGCCAAAGCAAAGGGTGCAACCGTGGAGGAATACACGCTTTCCTCCCAATTCCGCTGTAGCGGTTCCGATGGCTACCTCGCGTGGCTGGACGACGTGCTAGACATTCGCGCTACAGCCAACCCCTCACTCGATACCAGTGAGTACGAGTTCAAGATCTTTGATACTCCGCAAGCGATGCACGCTGCTATCGAACAGAAGAATCACGATAACAAGGCGCGAGTTGTCGCGGGTTACTGCTGGCCCTGGCTGAGTAAAAAAGATTCCAAGGCCCCTGACATCATTATTGGTGATGGCTACGCCCGCCAATGGAACCTCGACCAGGACGGTAGCTTGTGGATCATCGCCGAAAACTCCATCGAGCAGGTCGGCTGCATCCATACCTGCCAGGGCCTAGAGGTGGATTACATTGGCGTAATCATTGGCCCAGATTTGATCGTCCGGAACGGCCACGTGCTGACGGTGCCTTTAGAGCGCGACAAGCATGACAAATCGATTCGGGGCTGGAAGAAATTGATGAAAGAACAGCCGGATCTGGCTCGCCATGAGACGGATTTGATCATCAAGAACACCTACCGAACATTGATGACTCGTGGCATGAAAGGCTGCTACCTGCATTGCACTGACCGGGAGACTGCGCAGTATTTTAGGAGCCGCCTTGCCGGATACATCAGCAAATGATCTCACGCCCAGCCTTCCGTATGATCACACCAGCAACCACACCCCCTTCAAATCCCCGGCTTCACCCGCTCCATCAAATCATTCAGCACATAGGTGTCCAAAAACGCTTTGACCTCGGTGATCCGGCCATCCTTGAAGGTCATGTGCCACAGGTAGTTATTTCTGTACGGCTGCTGATCCAGTGCCGTTGCCTCGCCGTTCCAGAGCACAACGACC
>LNAP01008261.1_pt1 | contig 18720 bp, 14 predicted proteins | sample 602601 | NCBI WGS metagenome assembly LNAP01 (sample SAMN02440304, study PRJNA202911) | soil metagenome | biome: Subtropical and temperate rainforests or woodlands; isolation source: soil samples (1 kg each in a 20% v/v slurry with milli Q water) were... ...
ATGGCCGCCTCTGGCAGCCCAGCGAAGTGGCCGCGCCGCGCAGCGCCGGCCATGCCCAGATCACGGCCGACAACGCGCACCGCCGCCTGGTGCTCGATGACGGCAGCGACGCACGCGATCCCGGCCCGGTGGCCTACCTGCCGGCCAATGCGAACCTGCGTACCGGCATGCTGCTGCGCAACGTCGAAGGCATCGTGCGCGTTGATGCCAAGGGCACCCCGCGCCTGCAGGTGACCCGCCCGCTGGTGCTGCCCAAGCTCGACCGCCCGGCGGTGCCGGTCGTGCCCGGCAGCCTGCACGTGGCCGCCTTCAACCTGGAAAACTTCTTCAACGGCGATGGTCAGGGCGGCGGTTTCCCGACCCTGCGCGGCGCTCGCACCCTGGCCGAACACCAGGCGCAGAAGGCGAAGCTGGTGACCACCATCAACGCCCTCGGCGCCGATGTCGCCGCGCTGATGGAACTGGAAAACGACGGCTACGGCCCGCAGTCGGCGATCGCCCAACTGGTCGACGCGCTCAACGCCGACCGTGGCGCCGGCGCCGACTGGCGCTTCATCGACGCCGGCAAGGGCCCGGGCGAAAACCCGATCCGGGTCGGCATCATCTACCGCGCCTCGCGGGTTACCCCGGTGGGCGCGCCGGCCACCCTCGAGCAGGGTCCGTTCGGCCCGCACAGCCGCGTGCCCCTGGCCCAGGCATTCCGCGCGGGCAAGGGCGCCCCGTTCGTGGTGGTGGCCAACCACTTCAAGTCCAAGGGCTGCTCCGAGGCCACCGGCGCCGATGCCGACCAGAAGGACGACCAGGCCTGCTGGAACGCTACCCGGGTCGCATCGGCCAAGCTGCTCGACCAGTGGCTGCGCACCGATCCCACCGGCACCGGCGGCAACGACGCCGTCCTGCTAGGCGACTTCAATGCGTACGCGATGGAAGACCCGATCCGCACCCTGCACGACGCCGGCTGGCGCGACGCGTTTGCCGTGGCCAAGCTCGAGCGCCCCTACAGCTACGTCTACAACGGCATGAGCGGCCGCCTCGACCACGCCCTGCTCAGCCCGGGCATGGCTGCGCGCCTGCGCGGTGCCGCCGAATGGCACACCAACGCCGACGAAGCCGACGATGTGGGGTACCGCGACCGCAATGAAAAAGGCCCGTGGCGCAGTTCGGACCACGACCCGCTGCTGCTCGGCTTCGACCGCTGATCATCGGGGCCGGTTGCCGAGGTATCGACCAACGGTCGATATCTACCCGGTGGTGCCCCACGCAATCAGCCCGATCGCCACCACCGCCAGGGCCAGGCCCACGCGGTTCCACACGCTGGTGCGCTCGCCGAACGCGAGCACGCCCACCAGCGCGCCCACCACCACCACGCCGATGTTCATGCCGGCAAACACCACCGCCGGGCTGTCGGGCAGGTGCTGGTGCGCGCGCACGTAGAACAGGATGTTGCCGAAGTTCAGCAGCCCCAGCAGCGCACCGGCCCCCAGGTTGCGCCACTGCAGCGGCGAGGCACCGCTGGCATGCCGCCACAGCTGCAGCGCCAGCATCAGCACGAAGGCCAGGCCGAAGCTGGCCGTCAGCGCCGCCATCGACGGCGTGCCCGACAGCGCCACCTGCTTGAGCATGATGTCCACCAGCGCGTAACCCACCCACACCGCCAGCAGCCACGGCCAGGCGCGCTCGCCGCTGGGTGCGGCCACGGTGGCGCGCGGGCGCACGCTGATGCCCACGATGGCCAGCAGGCCCAGCCCCAGGCCGGCCAGCTTCCAGCTGTTGGCGGTTTCGCCGAACACCAGGAACGCGGCCAGCAGCGACAGCAGCAGCGACAAGCGCTGGGCCACGTCGCTGCGCACGATGCCGGCGCGGTTCACCGCGCGCGCCATCACCAGGAAAATGGTGGGCAGCGTCACCGCCAACCCCAGCAGCGCCAGCCACGGCGCATGCGCGGTCTGCAGCGAGGCCAGCGACGGCCGCAGCAGCACCAGGCTGAGCACGCTGGCCAGCAGGTAGTTCCAGGTGACCACCTGGGCCATGTCCAGGCGCTGGCGCGGCGCCAGCTTCAGCAGCACCGACACCAGCACACTGCAGCACACACTGAAAACCAGATAGAGCATGACGAACCCGGCAAGCGCGGCGGTGCAGCCCGCGGAGGAGCGGTATTATGACGCCATGCACAATCCCCCTTTCCCCCAAGCCAGCGCTGCCCTGGTGCTGGACGGCCCGGTCGGGCCGCTGGACGTTGCCGTCGACCTGCCCACCGGTGACGCACCGGCCCAGCCGATCGTCGCGGTGATCTGCCACCCGCTGTCCACCGAGGGCGGCACCATGCACAACAAGGTGGTGACCATGGTCGCCACCACCCTGCGCGCGCTGGGCATCACCACGGTGCGCTTCAACTTCCGCAGCGTGGGCACCTCGGCGGGCAGCTTCGACCACGGCAACGGCGAGCAGGACGATCTCAAGGCCGTCGTCGCCTGGGTTCGCGCCCAGCGCCCCGGCGAGCAGCTGTGGCTGGCCGGTTTCAGCTTCGGCGCCTTCGTCTCGCTCAAGACCGCCGCCGCGTTGCAGCCGGACGCGCAGATCTCGATCGCCCCGCCCGCCGGACGCTGGGACTTCGACGGCATCCTGCCGCCGGCGCAGTGGCTGGTCATCCAGGGCGAGGAAGACGAAATTGTCGACCCGCAGGCGGTCTATGACTGGCTGGGCGGCCTGCAGGCGCCGCACGAACTGGTGCGCATGCCCGACACCAGCCACTTCTTCCACCGCAAGCTGATCGACCTGCGCGGGGCCATCACCCACGGCGTCAAGCACTGGCTGCCCGATGCAGGCACCGCAGGCGCATGAGTGACAGCGCACTGACTCCGTCGCAGCGCTACGCCGAAGGCGTGGCCCGGGGCGAATGGCAGAACGACCCGGCCCAGCATGCCGCGCTGGCCGAGCTGGACCGCATCCATGTGGCGCTGGTGGACAGCGCCCAGGACGGCTGGCTGGACCGCCTGTCGGCGTTCTGGAAAAAGCCCGAGCCGGTCAAGGGCCTGTATTTCTGGGGCGGGGTAGGGCGCGGCAAGACCTTCCTGGTGGACCTGTTCTATGACGGGCTGCCGATCGAGCAGAAGTACCGCACCCATTTCCACCGCTTCATGCGCGGCATCCACGAGCGGCTGCGCGAGCACCAGGGCCAGAGCGACCCGCTGGCGCGCATCGCCCAGGAATGGCGGGCCAAGCTGCGCGTGCTGGTACTGGACGAGTTCTTCGTCACCGACATCGGCGATGCCATGCTGCTGGCACGGCTGCTGGAGCGGTTGTTCGCCGAGGGCGTGACCCTGGTGACCACCTCCAATACCGCCGTGGAGAACCTGTACCTCAACGGCCTGCAGCGCGACAGCTTCCTGCCGGCCATCGGCCTGCTGCAGACCTACTGCGTGGAGCTGTACGCCGAAGGCACCGAGGATTACCGGATGCGCGCGCTGACCCGCTCGCCGGTGTACCAGGCCCCGCGCGACGCCGGCAGCGATGGCTGGCTGGGCACGCGCTGGGCCGAGTTGAGCGGTGGCCAGCCGGCCAAACCGGGCAACATCGAGATCGAGGGTCGCAAGATTCCGGTGCGGGCGCGCGGCAAGAGCATCGCCTGGTTCGATTTCAAGGCGCTGTGCGAGGGGCCGCGTGGCCCGTCGGACTACATCGAGATCGCGCACGAGTTCAACACCGTGCTGCTGGGCGACATCCCGAACTTCGACAAGCTCAACGAAGATGCCGCGCGCCGCTTCGTCAACCTGATCGATGAGCTCTACGACCGCCACGTCAACCTGGTCTGCACCGCCACCGATACCCCGGTGGCGCTGTACTCGGGCGTGCGCCTGCAGGGCGCGTTCGAGCGGACCGCCTCGCGCCTGATCGAAATGCAGAGCGCCGAGTACCTGGGCACCCCGCACAAGGCGTGAGGGGGCCGCTGGCGCCGTGGCCTGCCCGCCGCTATGGGGTGGGCAGGGCGACGGCCTTGCTGCGCGGCTGTTCGCGCGGGGCGGGGGTGTCCGCGTCGCGGTCCACCACCAGCATCCCCAGCGGCTGGCCCTGGTAGCGCACCTCCAGCGCCTGCTGCAGCTGGTCCAGCGCCAGCACCTGGGTGCACAGCGACTGGGCATGGGCCTCCAGTGCCTGGGCGCGGGTTTCCATGCTCCGCTCCAGTTGCGCCTCGACTTTGTTGGCACGCGCCTCCATGCGCTGCGCACCGCCGGTGAACATCGACCACATCACGCCCCGGGCCAGGGAGTCGGCCATGGATTCGGCCGCCTGCTCCACGCGCTGCTCGAAGCCGTCGCCGAAATCGGCCTGCTCCCAGATCCCGCGGCCGAGGGTGCGGTCCACGTACTGGTGGGCGTCGTCGCGCAGCCGGGCCACCTGGCGCGCCTTGCCCTTGCTGCCACTGAGGATCTCCACCGTGGCACCGAACGCATCGAAGGTGATGTCCACCACTTCGCCGGCCAGCCCGGCCACGGCGGGCACCAGCTGCCGGGTGCCCCATTCCAGCTGGCGCAGGCGCTGGGCGTCGGCGGCGCTCACCGGCACCGGTTTCCGGTCGATGTTGAGCTCGCCATCGTGGAAGAAGATCTCCGCCGGCACCTGCCCCGGCTGGCGCAGCCAGATCCCGCCGCTGTCCACCAGCACGTTGTAGGGCGTGCTCACCCCGCATTGGCGCGAGGACAGGGCCGGAACGGCGTCCTTGTCATCGGCGTGGGCGGGCGCGGCCACGGCCAGGCCCAGCAGTAGACATCCAGTCAGGGGCAGGCGCATGCGGCGGGCTCGGCAAAGGGGGACGCCTGCAGGCTCGCACCCCCTGCAATTGCTGGCGCGGGTCGGAAGTCACCCTGGCCGGCGGCGACGCGCCGGGTTTGTTAGGTTCGTGTGAGTGCCGCGGGTCTGTTTTCGGATTCTGTTTCTCACCCGGCGTGCCTCTTCCGGCCTTGACTGCGCACTCGGTTTCGACGGGTCCAGACCGTTCGTCGGACGCCCCTCAAGGCGGATCGTTGCGGCGCAAGGGATTGACCATTTTCACCAGATTTGGCGTTGACGATCCCCGGTACCCCCACTATCTTGTGGCCGTCGGTCCCGCCGACCACAAGTCGACGGGTGAATCGCCTTCACGCCGATGGCCTGAAAACCTACTGACAATCGCACGACACGTACAGCGTTGAGGTATCGGTCGCACCACTCTGAGGGGAGAGGACCGGTGACGCAGGGGAACCGCCCGCAGGCCTGCCTGCGCAGTCGCGGCCCATGCGACACCCCAGGTCCACTCTGAGAGTCCGAGCGCCGGTCCAGCACCTGCCCAGCAGGCAACGTTGTGCCATCCCAAATCACGCCAAGAGGAAAACGCCGTGAGCACCGAAACCAGCGCAGCCACCGAGCAGGAAAGCGAGTTCCTTCTGACCTCGCCGCCCACGGCCAACGCCATGAGTGTCACCAAGCGCAACGGCACTACCGAACTGGTGGATCTGAACAAGATCGTGCGCGCGGTGCAGCGTTGCTGCGAGGGCCTGCACGCGGTGGACCCGATGCGCGTGGCCACCCGCACCATCTCCGGCCTGTACAACGGCGCCACCACGCAGGAGCTGGACGAGCTGTCCATCCGCACCGCCGCCCTGCTGATCGGTGAAGAGCCCGAGTATGGCCGCCTGGCCGCGCGCCTGCTGGCCAACTTCATCGCCAAGGAAGTGTCCGGCCAGGAAATCCACGCGTTCTCGCAGTCGGTGGGCCGTGGCCACGAAGTGGGCCTGATCAACGCGCGCCTGCTGGACTTCGTGCAGATCAACGCACGCAAGCTCAACGACGCCATCGATCCGTCGCTGGACCTGCATTTCGATTACTTCGGCCTGCGCACCCTGTACGACCGCTATCTGCTGCGCCATCCGCACACCCGCAAGGTGATCGAGACCCCGCAGCAGTTCTTCCTGCGCATCGCCAGCGCCCTGAGCGAAGACGTGCCGGAAACCCTGGCGCTGTACAAGCGCATGGGCAACCTGGACTACCTGCCGTCCAGCCCGACCCTGTTCAACTCCGGCACCACCCACGAGCAGCTGTCCTCGTGCTTCCTGCTGGACTCCCCGCAGGATTCGCTGGAGTCGATCTACGCCAAGTACGGCGACATCGCCCAGCTGTCCAAGTTCAGCGGCGGCATCGGCGTCAGCTACAGCCGCGTGCGTTCGCGTGGCTCGCTGATCAAGTCGACCAACGGCCATTCCAACGGCATCGTGCCGTGGCTGAAGACCATGGATTCGTCGGTGGCGGCGGTCAACCAGGGTGGCAAGCGCAAGGGCGCGGCCTGCGTGTACCTGGAAACCTGGCACGCCGACATCGAGGACTTCCTCGAACTGCGTGACAACACCGGTGACGAGTCGCGCCGTGCGCACAACCTGAACCTGGCCAACTGGATCCCCGACCTGTTCATGCAGCGCGTGGAGACCGACCAGGAATGGTCGCTGTTCGATCCCAGCGTGGTGCCCGAATTCACCGACCTGTTCGGTGAAGCCTTCGAGCAGGCCTACCTGCAGGCCGAAGCCCAGGGCAAGGCCCAGCGCACCATCCCCGCGCGCAAGCTGTACTCGCGGATGATGCGCACCCTGGCCGAGACCGGCAACGGCTGGATGACCTTCAAGGACAAGTGCAACCGCGCCAGCAACCAGACCCTGCGTCCGGGCAACGTGATCCACCTGTCCAACCTGTGCACCGAAATCCTGGAAATCACCTCGGCCGAAGAGACCGCGGTGTGCAACCTGGGCTCGATCAACCTGGGCAACCATTTCGACGCCCACGGCGAGTTCGATTTCGACAAGCTGGCCAACACCGTGCGCCTGGCCGTGCGCCAGCTCGACCGCGTGATCGACCTGAACTTCTACCCGATCGAAACCGCCCGCCGCGGCAATCTGCGCTGGCGTCCGGTCGGCCTGGGCTGCATGGGCCTGCAGGATGTGTTCTTCCGCAAGCGCCTGGCCTTCGACAGTGCCGAAGCCCGCGCGCTGTCGAAGAAGATCGCCGAAGCGATCTACTTCCACGCCCTGGAAACCTCGTGCGAGCTGGCCCAGGAACGCGGCAAGCACCCGTCCTTCGCCGACACCCGTGCGGCCAGCGGCGAGCTGCAGTTCGACGCCTGGAACGTGGTGCCCGAAGACACCGCCCGTTGGGATGCCCTGCGTGACCGCATCAAGGAACATGGCCTGCGCAACTCGCTGCTGATCGCCATCGCCCCGACCGCGACCATCGCTTCGATCGCCGGTTGCTACGAGTGCGTCGAGCCGCAGGTGTCCAACCTGTTCAAGCGCGAAACCCTGTCCGGCGACTTCCTGCAGGTCAACCGCTACCTGGTGACCGAGCTGAAGAAGCTGGGCCACTGGACGCCGGAAATGCGCGACGCGATCAAGATGGCCGAAGGCTCCATCCAGGGCATCACCCAGATCCCGGAAACCCTGCGCCACATCTACCGCACCGCGTGGGAACTGCCGATGCGTTCGCTGATCGACATGGCCGCCGACCGCGGCGCGTTCATCGACCAGTCCGCCTCGCTCAACCTGTTCATGGAAAGCCCGAGCATCGGCGCGATGTCCTCCATGTACATGTACGCCTGGAAGCAGGGCATCAAGACCACCTACTACCTGCGTTCGCGTCCGGCCACCAAGATCGCCAAGACCACGCTCGCATGCCGCGCCGGAAAAGGTGTTCACCCCGGACGAAGCCGTGGCCTGCTCGCTGGAGAACCCGGAAAGCTGCGAGGCGTGCCAATAAAAGGCGTGCCGGCCCAACCGGCCGGCACCCGGTAGGTACCCACCGTTGGTGGGTACGGGAAATGATCGATACCGCTTGAACGCCGGGCCCAGCCCGGCGGCTTCACCGCTCCACCCCAAACACGCTGACACCGCCGGGCGTTGCCTCTGCCCGCGGTGCCGGAAGCCCGCCGCGCACACGCGCGGGTCTTTCGACGCTTCCCCACCGGGAAGCCGCCAATTGAACCAAGGAACCCCCCATGGCAGACACGCCGCGCCAGATGTTGCTCGATCCAGGTTTTGAACTGACCCTGCGCCCGATGCGCTACCCGCAGTTCTATGACATGTATCGCAACGCGATCAAGAACACCTGGACTGTCGAGGAAATCAATTTCCAGATCGACATCAGCGACCTGCACAGCAAGATGTCGCCGGGCGAACGCCACCTGATCCACCGCCTGGTGGCGTTCTTCGCCACCGGCGATTCGATCGTGTCCAACAACCTGGTGCTGAACCTGTACCAGCACTTGAACGCGCCCGAAGCCCGCATGTACCTGTCGCGCCAGCTGTACGAAGAAGCGCTGCACGTGCAGTTCTACCTGACCCTGCTCGACAACTACCTGCCCGATCCGGATGAGCGCGTCAAAGCGTTCGCCGCGGTGGAGAACATCGACTCGATCAAGAAGAAGGCCGATTTCTGCTTCAAGTGGATCGACTCGATCCAGGACCTGCGCCGCATCGAAACCCGCGACGAGCGCCGCCAGTTCCTGCTCAACCAGATCTGCTTTGCCGCCTGCATCGAAGGCCTGTTCTTCTTTGCCGCGTTCGCCTACGTGTACTACTTCCGTTCGCGCGGCCTGCTCAACGGCCTGGCCTCGGGCACCAACTGGGTGTTCCGCGACGAAAGCGCGCACATGGAGTTCGCCTTCGATCCGCGAGGAAGAGCCGGACCTGTTCGACGATGCCATGAAGCAGCAGGTCTATGACATGCTGGCCGAAGCCATCGAATGCGAAGTACAGTTCGCCGAAGACGTGCTGTCCGGCGGCGTGGCGGGCATTTCCACCCGCGACATGCGCCAGTACCTGCAGCACTGCGCCGACAACCATTTCCACCGCCTGGGCATGGAGCGCAAGTACAACGTGCGCAACCCGCTGAGCTTCATGGAACTGCAGGACGTGCAGGAACTGACCAACTTCTTCGAGCGCCGCTCCTCGGCCTACCAGGTGGGCGTGAAGGGCGAAGTCTCGTTCGACATGAGCTTCTAGTAGAGCGGGGCTCTGCCCCGCTGCTTCCCCAGCGGCATCAACGAAAACCCCGGCTAGCGCCGGGGTTTTTCGTTTGCGGGCGCCGGCGATTGCATCCGTCGCTAGAACAGGCGGTGTGCATACGTCATGCGTTGTCCGCATGCCTCGCCAAGGGCCTGCACAAACCGCTCAAGGTCATAACCGCTTCCATCCTCAAACTGGATGAAGCACCTGCCGTATTCCCAGTGCAGATCCAGCAGTGCCACGCGCGACGGGCTGGCACAGCAGGGTCAGCACAGCGCTATAGGTGCCGATGTGCGTACATCATGCCTTGCCCGCATACCTTGCCAACGGCGTCGGCGAACGTCGCCAGATCCCGCCCGCTGCCACCTTCGAACTGGATGAAGCTCCAGCCAATTCCCAACCCGGACTCCCAGTCCAGATCCAGAATGCCGTAGCGTCGGCCAGTGTCAGGGTGGGTCCACTGCGCACGGATGTCGTTGTAGGCGACACCAATGAAATCGGTGTAATCGCCGAAGGGAGGGAAGTCCTCGCGTGCTTCACATTCGCCCGGCACGAGTGGAGGGCAGGTTCCCTCCCCAGCAACAACGAACGGCGGTTCTTGCGGATCGATCTGGAAGAGCACGATCGTGAGATCGTCAATGGGTTGGCCGCGATCGCCGATATCGAACAGATCCACGATGCCCGGGCCTGCGCGGTAGCGAGGGCTGAACCAGCGGGACGCGTTGTGTTCCCAGAACAACCACGCATCACCCAGCGCGATGCCATGGTCCCGGATCGCCGCGACGCAGTCTTCCACGCTGCCGTCGCCGTGCACGTGCAGCGAATCGGGCAGGTTGCCCGCCTGGACATGGGAGGCGACCACGTCCGCTGCCGTTCGCCAGTCCGCATCCACCAGCAGGGCATTGGCACCCGGCAGGCGTTCAATGGCATGGCTGAGCGCGTGTAACGCTTTGGCAGGGACATCCGCACCCACCGCCGGCAGGATGATCTTCTCCTGCAGCATCCATCGCTCCAGCGCAGGCATGTCAGGCGCAGGCAAATGCGGTGCGGCGGGAAATACGAAACAGTCATGCAGGGACATGCAGCGGCTCGCGCGTTGGGGCAATGGGCAGTGTCGGCGGCTGTCGTTGGCAGGGTCAACGCCGTAGTTCACGAAATGGGCACAGCCTGAACGCGTGGCCGATCATCCACGACCTTGTTCGCGCCGCTGCCGTACCATCGCGCCACACCCCAACCGGCCACCCCCATGTCCACCACCCCAGACCCCATCCCGCCCACTGAAATCCGAGATCGTCTTCCCCAACCACACCAACCACCTGGGCACCCTGTTCGGTGGCCAGGCGTTGGCCTGGATGGACAAGGCCGCTTTCCTTGCCGCGGCCCGCTACTCGCGTCGCACCGTGGTCACCGCGCGCTCGGACCAGGTCGATTTCAAGCTGCCGATCCGCATCGGCCAGATGGTGGAAACCATCGGTCGCATCGTCGAAGTGGGCCGCAGCTCGATGAAGGTGGAAGTGGAACTGATCGCCGAAGACCTGCACAGCGGCGAGCGCAAGCTCTGCACCCGCGGCCACTTCGTGATGATCGCGCTGGATGCCGACGGCCACCCCATCGCCGTGCCGCCGCTGCCCGACGCCATTCCCGGGCCGTAACCGCGATTGCGTTGCCCGCCGCGCGCCCCCACCTGTAGACCATGACCCGCCCGCTTGCCGACTTCATCGACCGCGCCCAGCGCCTGTTCGTGCTCACCGGGGCCGGGTGCAGCACCGATTCGGGCATCCCGGATTACCGCGATGCCGACGGCCAGTGGAAACGCACCCCGCCGGTGACCTACCAGGCCTTCATGGGCGAGCTGGCCACCCGACAGCGCTACTGGGCGCGCAGCCTGTTGGGCTGGCCACGCTTCGGCCATGCCCGCCCGAACGGCACCCACGCCGCGCTGGCGGCCCTGGAAGCCCGCGGCCAACTGGAAGTGCTGCTCACCCAGAACGTGGACCGCCTGCACCAGCGGGCCGGCAGCCGTGCGGTCATCGACCTGCACGGCCGGCTGGACCAGGTGCGCTGCATGGGCTGCGAAGCCCGCACCCCGCGTGAGGCGTTCCAGCAGGTCCTGCTGGCCCACAACCCCAGCTGGGACCAGCTCGACGCGGCCCTGGCCCCGGACGGCGACGCCGACCTGGACGGGGTGGACTTCAGCCCGTTCCAGGTACCGGCATGCCCGCAATGTGGCGGCATCCTCAAGCCGGATGTGGTCTTCTTCGGCGAAAATGTCCCCCGCGAGCGGGTGACTGCCGTCCACGCGCACCTCGCCCAGGCCGACGCCGTGCTGGTGGTGGGCTCCTCGCTGATGGTCTATTCGGGCTTCCGCTTCGTCCAGGCCGCGGCCAGCGCCGGCGTGCCGGTGGCTGCGCTCAACCTGGGCCGCACCCGCGCCGACGACCTGCTCAGCCTGAAGATCGAACAGCCGTGCGCGGCCGCGCTGGCCTTCCTGCTGCCGTCGGCGAGCACCGCCTGAGCGCCGCCGCGAAACACTGATCCACCGATACGGTTGCCTTGCGCGCGCAGCAGGAGTGCAATGACGCCCGGTTTTCCCGTTTCCGCCAGAGTCCCCCACTTGAGCCAGCTCTTTTCTTCCGTTTCCTTTGGCCCGCTGTCGCTGGCCAACCGCATCGTCATCGCCCCGATGTGCCAGTACTCCTCCACCGATGGCCTGGCCAACGACTGGCACCAGATCCACCTGGGCCAGCTGTCGCAGTCCGGCGCCGGCCTGCTGATCCTGGAAGCCACCGCCGTGCTGCCCGAAGGCCGCATCAGCTGGGCCGACCTGGGCCTGTGGAACGACGACACCGAAGCGGCACTCAAGAAGGTGATCGACGCGGTGAAGCGCTGGTCGCCCATGCCGATCGGCATCCAGCTGGGGCATGCCGGGCGCAAGGCGTCCTCGTCACGGCCATGGGACGGCGGCGGCGCACTGCCGGCCACCGATCCGCGCGCCTGGACCACGCTCGCACCGTCGGCGATTCCGTTCCACCCCACCGACCCGACCCCGCAGGCGCTGGACGCAGCCGGCATCGATGCGATCGTGGACGCCTTCGTGGCGGCCGCCCAGCGCGCCGAGCGCATCGGCCTGGACCTGATCGAACTGCATGCCGCGCATGGCTACCTGCTGCACCAGTTCCTGTCGCCGCTGAGCAACAAGCGCGATGACGAATATGGCGGCTCGCTGCAGAACCGCATGCGCCTGCTGGTGCGCGTGTTCGACGCCGTGCGCGAGGCAGTGTCCGACCGCATCGCGGTGGGCGTGCGCATTTCGGCCAGCGACTGGGTCGCCGGCGGCTGGGACATTGAACAGACCACCACCCTGGCGCACGTGCTGGATGGCCGGGGCTGCCAGTTCCTGCATGTGTCCAGCGGCGGCAACGACCCGCGCCAGCAGATTCCGCTGTCGCCGGGCTACCAGGTGCCGTTCGCCGAGGCGATCAAGGCGCAGAAGCTGCGCATGCCGGTGATTGCCGTCGGCCTGATCACCGACCCGGCCCAGGCCGAATCGATCCTGCGCCACAGCCATGCCGATGCCATCGCGCTGGCCCGCGGCATCCTCTACGACCCGCGCTGGCCGTGGCACGCCGCCGCCGCGCTGGGCGATTCGCTGGAACCGGCGCCGCAGTACCTGCGCTGCGAACCGCGCGAAGCACGCGGCGTGTTCATCGCACCGCCGCGCTGACCCCCCACCGCAGGCGGTGGCCAGGTGCCATCGCCTGCGCGCGGCTAGGCCACGTCCACCCGCCACTCGGCCGGCAGCCCTTCGACGATGTGCGTCATCAACGCGCGCACCTTCGGGGTCAGGTCGCGGCGGTCGCTGACACACAGGAACAGGCGCATCGGCTCGGGCAACGCCTGCGCATCGCCGGCTTCATTGCCTTCGAACAGGGCCTGCAGTTCACCGCGCGCAAGATAGGGCGCTGCCACGAACGCCGCCAGACGGGTGATGCCGCCGCCGGCCAGCGCCATCGCGGCCAGCGCATCGATATCGTCGCTGACCAGCGCCGGACTCACGTCGGCATCGAAGCGCAGCCCGTCGCGCACGAACCCCCACCGCAGGTGCCGGCCGTCCTTGGGATGCCGGAACAGCAGACAGCGATGCTCGCGCAGCGCCTCGGGCGTGCGCGGCACGCCGGTGCGCGCCAGGTACGACGGCGCCGCACAGAACACGAACGGCACCTGCGCGATCGGCCGCGCCACCAGCCCTTCTTCCAGCTGCGGTTCGATGCGGATGCTCACGTCCACGTCTTCGCGCGCATGGTCCACCGCCCGGTCGGCCAGCAGCAGTTCGATCGCCAGCCGCGGGTAGCGCGCCTTCAGCGACGGCAGCAGCGGGGCCAGCTTGTGCCGCCCGAACGAGGTGCTGCAGGCGATCCGCAGCCGGCCTTCGGGCGTGGCGTCCAGATCGGTCACCGCTGCCTGCGCACGTTGCAGGTCGCGTTCGATGTAGCGCACCTGGGCCAGGTACAGCGCGCCGCGCTCGGTCAGCGCCAGCTGGCGGGTGGTGCGGTTGAACAGGCGCACGCCCAGGTGCGCCTCCAGCCGGGCGATGTTCTGCCCGACCGCCGCTGCGCTGATGCCCAGCGTGCGTGCCGCCGCGGCCAGGCTGCCGGCGTCGGCGGTACGGATGAAGCTGCGGATTGACTGGAGAATATTCATGGTGACCGCCATTCTCGCCTGTGATTGCAAAGTTTGTCTTTCGAAAGAGCCAACAGGGCCCGATCTACCGGTGGCCCGGGCCCGCTCCTAAGGTGGGTGTCCCCGCCAGCCCCGGGCTGCGCCCGCCACCCGGCGCGCGCCTGCACCGGGCCTGGCCGCCTTTGCCGGAGATGGACCATGAACCCTGCGCTCGCCCCCCTCGACACCGACCCCCAGGAAACCCAGGAATGGCGTGAAGCACTGCAGGCGGTCACCCAGGTGGCCGGGCGGCCGCGCGCGCACTACCTGCTGGACCAGCTCAGCGACCAGGACGTGGCCCACCACGGCGACCTGCATGCGCGCGCCTGGACCGCCTACGTGAACAGCATCCCGGTGGAGCGCCAGCCGGCGTACCCGGGTGACCTGGCGATCGAGCGCCGGCTCAACGCGATGATCCGCTGGAACGCGATGGTGATGGTGCTGCGCGCCGGCAAGCACTCCAACGTGGGCGGCCACATCGCCACCTACCAGTCGGCGGCCGTGCTGTACGACGTGGGCTTCGACCACTTCTTCCGTGGCCGCACCGACACCTTCGACGGCGACATGATCTACATCCAGGGCCATTCGGCGCCGGGCATCTACGGCCGCGCGTTCGTCGAAGGCCGCATCGCGCCCGAGCGCATGGACAACTTCCGCCGCGAATCCGACCGCGACGGCCTGTCGTCCTACCCGCACCCGCGCCTGATGCCCGATTTCTGGCAGTTCCCCACCGTGTCGATGGGCCTGGGCCCGCTGACCGCCGCCTACCAGGCGCGCTACATGCGCTACCTGGAATACCGCGGTCTGAAGGAGCACCAGGGCCGCAAGGTGTGGGCGTTCCTGGGCGATGGCGAAATGGACCAGCCTGAATCGCTGGCCGCCATTTCCGTGGCCGGGCGCGAACGCCTGGACAACCTGGTGTTCGTGGTGAACTGCAACCTGCAGCGCCTGGACGGCCCGGTGCGCGGCAATGCCAAGGTCATCCAGGAACTGGAAGGCACCTTCCGTGCCGCCGGCTGGAACGTCATCAAGGTGATCTGGGGCGGCGGCTGGGATGCCCTGCTGGCCAAGGACCACAGCGGCCTGCTGCGCCAGCGCATGATGGAATGCGTGGACGGCGACTACCAGACCTTCAAGTCGCAGAGCGGCGCGTACGTGCGCGCGCATTTCTTCGGCACCTCGCCGGAACTGCTCGCCCTGGTCGCGGACATGAGCGATGACGAGATCTGGGCGCTGGCCCGTGGCGGCCACGACCCGCAGAAGGTGTATGCCGCCTACGCGCAGGCGGTGGCCGGCAATGGCCGCCCGAGCGTGATCCTGGCCAAGACGGTCAAGGGCTTCGGCATGGGCGAGGCCGGCGAAGGGCAGAACATCAACCACCAGCTCAAGAAGATGAGCCTGGACGCCGTGCGTGCGTTCCGTGATCGGTTTGATCTGCCGGTCAGTGACGATCAGCTGGACGACATGCCCTACCTGCGCCCCGCACCGGACAGCGCGGAGGCGCGTTACTTCGCCCAGCGTCGCCAGGCCCAGGGCGGCCAGTTGCCGTCGCGCGTTACCCACGTCGCGCCGCTGCCGGTGCCGCCGCTGTCGGCCTTTGCCACCCAGCTGCAGGGCAGTGGTGAGCGCGGCCAGTCCACCACGATGGGCTTCGTGCGCATCCTGGGCACGCTGCTCAAGGACCCGGCGCTGGGCAAGCTGGTCATTCCGATCGTGCCCGACGAGTCGCGCACGTTCGGCATGGAAGGCCTGTTCCGCCAGATCGGCATCCACTCCTACCTGGGCCAGCTCTACACCCCGCAGGATGCCGGCCAGCTGAGCTATTACAAGGAAGCCAAGGACGGCCAGATCCTGCAGGAAGGCATCAACGAATCCGGCGCGATCTGTTCGTGGATCGCCGCCGGCACCGCCTACAGCAACCATGGCCTGGCCACGATTCCGTTCTACATCTTCTACTCGATGTTCGGCCTGCAGCGCGTGGGCGACCTGGCCTGGGCGGCGGCCGATGCGCGCACCCGCGGCTTCCTGCTGGGCGCCACCTCCGGTCGCACCACCCTGATGGGCGAGGGCCTGCAGCACGACGACGGCCACAGCCACGTGCTGTCCTCGGTGATTCCCAGCTGCATCTCCTATGACCCCACCTACAACTTCGAACTGGCGGTGATCATCCAGGACGGCCTGCGCCGCATGTATGTGGACCAGGAGGACATCTACTACTACATCACCGTGCTCAACGAGAACTACCCGCACCCGGCCATGCCCGAGGGCGCCGAGGACGGCATCCTCAAGGGCATGTACCTGCTGCATCCGTCCGCCACCGACAGCGACCCGGCGCTGCGCGTGCAGTTGATGGGCAGCGGCGCGATCCTGCGCGAAGTGGAAGCGGCCGCGGCGCTGCTGCAGCAGGATTTTGGTATTGCCAGCGACGTCTGGAGCGCCACCAGCCTGACCGAACTGCGCCGCGACGGCCTGGCCGCCGAGCGCTGGAACCTGCTGCACCCCGCCGACGAACCGCGCGTGCCCTACGTGCAGCAGCGCCTGGCCGCACACGCCGGGCCGCTGGTGGTGGCCACCGACTACATGAAGATCGTGGCCGACCAGATCCGCCCGTTCGTCGACGGCCGCCGCTTCACCGCACTCGGCACCGACGGCTTCGGCCGCTCGGACACGCGCGAGTCTCTGCGCACGTTCTTTGAAGTGGACCGCCACTTCATCGTGCTGGCCGCGTTGAAGGCGCTGGCCGATGACGGCAGGATCGCGCGCGGGCAGCTGCAGGTGGCGATCGAAAAATACGGCATCCACGTGGACAAGGTGGATCCGGCGGCGGTGTAACGAAGACTCCAGCCCGGCCGATTCATCATAAGGAAACTATTACTTCAGATAGGAATCGAGGGATTCTCCCTATCTCGTGATGGGAAACCGGTTCTGGACAAACGTGATTGGCTAGCTTGGCGTTGCCGCACGGGTTGCGGCAACTCCAACCCTCAAAGGACTCGGTCATGAAGTTACGTCCAGGCTTGATGTCATTCGTCGTCTTTGCTGCCTCGTTGGGCGCACTCCCGTCCTCCGCCCATGGGCTGCAGGATGTTCCCCCTATCGATTCTCAGGCTGAAACGCTGGCGATCGCGCAGAAAAATGCACCCATCAACAGCGCTGTACGGTTGCAGGAGCATCTACAGAGTCTCTCGCCGGACTCACCACTGCGGTCCTTCTCTGTACCGGCGCGTCAGCGCTTCGTTGCGTCACTTCGCTTCAATGAGGCCGGAGTGACCACGCTTCGATACCAAGACATCGTTGAGGAACTGAGCTACAGCGAAGCGTATCGCGTGCTCGCTCTCTTCGGCGTGACCAGGGTACTTGCAACGCTGCCGCCCCTGCGTAGCGAAACCCTCGATGATGAAAGAATCCGCACCCTCGAGGGCCCACCCTTTCATGAGGATCACTACAACTATGCATGTACAGGGCCCCACACCTGCTCCAGGTCAAGCCAGGATATCTGCATGACAGGGTGCTGATTCAATGCACGCTGCTCTACAAATGTCGCTTCTCTCCATTGTGGCCATGTTGGCCGCAGTCGTATCTCCGGAGAGTCTGCATGAGAAGCTGGCAGCAGAAGAGATCGCGCTGATGGGCGTGTCGGCACAGCAACGAATGGAAGCGCTGTCCGATACTTACCTTGCATCAATTGATACGGCCAGCCTGTCCGGAGAATGCCAGAGCATCAGACGCGATTCTGCTGAGGACATCTTTGATGCGACGGCACTGGTTGCCATTTATCGCAGAGATGATGAGTGGGTAGACCGCACGGTGTGCGTGTACAGGGCGCTCAATCGAAGTGGCTTGGCCGATCGGCGACATCACAGGCTGCTGCATGGCCTGCTCGTATCGGTTCACAGGTTTGGCGATGCAAATGATCTTCAACGCAGGTACGCAATCGATGTTCCCATCTTGCCGACGTTGCCCGACTCAAACGGAGCAGGACTGGGGGTCATCAAGATGACTGGAGTGGATGAATTTCAAGCGCTCTCACTTCCTATCAATGGACCCACCGGCGTGCAGGTCGTCGCGATCGTCCATCCTTACTGCGGTTTCTCGACGCGGGCACTTGACGCACTTCTGAACGATCCTGAGCATGCATGGTTGCGTCCGCACCTCAAGCTTGTGGTTGCCCGGGAATCCGTGTGGCCGGAGGCCGCTATCCGTGAATGGTCTAACCGACACCCTGAGTACCCCATGCACATGCAAGACATGGGCCCCGGTTGGGCGTCTCTGGAAACGCTGGAGACGCCCATATTTCATCTGCTACGTGATGGCGAACTGATCATCAGTACCAAGGGCTGGAGCGGAGACGGCAAAGCGCTGGAGCCGCTGCGGAGAGAGCTCCAGCGATCCGATTGAGACAAGGCGCTGCCCGGATCCGCAGGAGTGCAGCTTGGTTGCATCTGAGAGCATCGTCCCCCCACCGGCGGTGCTCGCTTAAACTGGCCGGATGCGCCCTGATTCCATTCTTACCCTCTCATGCCCGGACCGTACCGGGATTGTCTACCGCGTGTCTGGCCTGCTGTTCGGGCTCGGCTGCAACATCCTGGATGCCCAGCAGTTCGGCGACGAAGAGAGCGGCCGGTTCTTCCTGCGCGTGCACTTCGATCGCGCCGCCAGCCAGGCGCTGGCCGATGTCGAAGCGCGCATGGCCACGCTGGCGGCGGAGTTCCAGATGGACTGGCAACTGCACGACGCGCGCCGCCGTGCGCGGCTGCTGGTGCTGGTGAGCAAGCAGGGGCATTGCCTGAACGACCTGCTGTTCCGCGCGCACAGCCGCCAGCTGCAGGTGGATATCGCGGCGGTGGCGTCCAACCATGACGACTTCGCCGCATTGGCCGGCTCGTACGGGGTGCCGTTCCACCACCTGCCGGTCAACGCCGACAACCGCGCCGTGCAGGAACAGCAGATCATCGACCTGGTCGAGCGCGAGCAGATCGAT
>LNAP01002412.1_pt1 | contig 18703 bp, 13 predicted proteins | sample 602601 | NCBI WGS metagenome assembly LNAP01 (sample SAMN02440304, study PRJNA202911) | soil metagenome | biome: Subtropical and temperate rainforests or woodlands; isolation source: soil samples (1 kg each in a 20% v/v slurry with milli Q water) were... ...
CTGGGTGCCAGCAGCAAGATACACTGCAAAACAATATTCGGATACATCGTATACTTGAGTGCCTTAACTAAGATAGTCTTAGAAAATACACTATCGATAAATACTTGCGTGTGTAAGTTTTTCTTGTGAATGGCTGTAATGCCCTATGTGCAATACTTCAAGGCTTTCTGTGCAGTGCTCCGCAATGTATCGCGCGCTGAGATTCGTCAGTCTTGTGCAACACTCTAAGCACAAAGTTCTTAGCAGTTTTAGTTGCGAGACTATCGTCAATACTCCATCATCCGTGATACCCTGATTGTTGGACAAATTTAAGTTGGCGATAGATGCACCGTATATAGGTATGCTTTCTAGTTCCACATCATCAAGACGGCAGTTAATTAGGCCGAGCGACTTCAGATGCGGACAATTGTAGAGACAGTGAGCCAATAAATGCGGTGGGAACGATCCACCCGTCAGCTCCAGCTTTAACAAACAAACTGCACTTTTGAGAAACGGTGGAAATGAGTCAGAAACATCGAAACTGAGATAGCTTGAGAAAACTTTTAGCTTTGGAAGCGCAATGCCTAGTATGTGGTCGGAAAGTTTAACCAACCGCAACTCCTCCAAGCCGGGGTTACTCAAGAGAATGTCAGTGCAGCTTCCACGACCAAATAATGTACTAAACGTAAGCGACTTAATGTTTCGACAATACATTGCAAGTTGTAGGTCTTCGTGGATGTACACGGTGACAAATTGAATGCTACACCCGCAAAGTCGCAAGTACTCATTTACCACATCACCTTCGATGTTGGTACAATCATAGAAGTGAGCTACCTTGATGCGTTTCGTAAAGATCCAACGCCACACGATAGGCCTTCGCTCAGTCACTGTATTGTTTACCGATAGCACAAGTTCTGGAGACTCATACATGCAACATAACTCCACTCTCTTTGTTCGGATACAAAGTGCTGAATCAAAGCAACAAACTGCTCTTAAATCAAGCCAATCACGCAAAACATTGCACAAAAGAGAAACTGGAAGGCGTGTTAAATCGCAGTTGCAATCCATCAGGCTGACAAGATGCTACAAGAAATGAAGTTCTTGAGGATTCAAAGTTAGCGGAGAGGGTTACCGTGTTGAACAGCACCACTGTTGGAGTATGGCAGTTTAGTACATGAGTGCGCTGTGCCAATAATAACAATACTCTATATATGGTACCATCTAACGTGTTAACACCCGTATGTACGTACTTACTGAAGCTTGTTTGTTACATATACGGAGTGTATAGCATATGATAATGTGTGGTCTATAAATGGGTTGATGAGGCCGGTGATCTCGCTGAGCGTGGGTTTTCCCCGCACCAGCACTTGATTTATTAGAGTTAACTAAACATTACTGTTGAATACTTCTTTGTGTTGTCGATCATTCATTGCGACCCTATTCATCTCAGCGAATAGGCTAATACACAAGCATAGTATCCAGTTCTATATCCCATTTTATCCCCGGGTGCTTTAGATTACGAGACGCTTTGGAGCGAGACGTGTGTTTGACTACAGACCGTATTCCTTTTATTTGGAAACTTGTCATTTGCAATCTCCACTTATTCCAACAACCACCTGCTGGCTAAAACATTTTAACTTCGTTGTAGACTTGCTACTCCTCATTAAATCAATAAATGAACATATCATAAATCAATATGTAAATCAATAAATCAATAAATCAATAAATCAGAAAATCTTATTATAATTTATAAGAATTTTCTATCTTCTTTAGCATCAACCTTACAGTATTTACCACGTCTTTCCTTTCAATCGATACACTACATGCTTGTCTACTTTCATGCGAAACAATGAAGCAATAACGACAAAGACCAGAATACGCCTCTTTTGTCAAATAAATTAAGATCTTGGCGTACGGCTACGATGCCTTCAAATTTCCAAATTTAATTAAATTTTATACCCCATCAACAATCAAAACTGGAAGCAAGCCTATTCGATAAGCTATGAATGGGAAGACCCACTACGTTGTAATAACAACCTTCAATTCCTTTCACGAACAGCCCACCGGTGCCTTGAATCGCATACGAGCCAGCTTTGTCACTTCCTTCACCGAGTGCTGCATAGGCATCAATATCACTGTCACAAAGATCCGCAAAGGTAACTTTGGTGCTTTCCACAAAGGAAAAGATGTTCTTCATCACTGGCTGCTGGGACTGCTCACACAGAAACAGCGCTTCAGGTGCACCGGCCTTAAGTGTATTCGTATTGCAGTAAGCGATAACCGCGGTGTGAACGAAGTGGTCACGATTGCGCATCAACGACAACATTCGCTTTGAATCGGCCGCATCAACAGGCTTCTCAAGCACATTGCCATCAATTTCTATGATCGTATCAGCACCAATAACCAACGTCTTTTCTTCCTGACCATTGAACTTTAGTGCAACCTCTTCAACTTTCTTACTGGCTGTGGCAAGACAGTAGTCTTGCGGACACGCAAACAAACTTTTATCAAAGTCTTCTGCAAATGTGCTCACCAATACGGAAACATCTGTCAAACCTAATTGCCCAATCAATTCCTTTCTGCGGGGAGAGCCACTGGCCAAGATAACTTTCATGTTCGCGTTCAGCTGAGACAAAATGGGTAGAATGGTTGCTCCTTTCATCGTGGCGCCGCCGATAGGCACCTTCGAATGTGTAAATGAAGTCGTAAAGACAGGAGTAGACAAAAGCACTGCTACTGCAGCGGACCAAAACATGTGCACTTCGCAAAGCGAGGAGAATGGCCAGAAAGGGTTGTTTCCTAGTTCTCGCACCGGTACGAGTAACGTTATGGTACCGGCAAAGGGTTTTCAAGACCAACACTCCATTTCAATGCGTGTACAACACTCTTTGCGTTGCTTATTATTATACATAGTATGTACTAACAATACGCCTTCTGTACTTTCTATGCATCCGCACACCGCAAGAAGGGACATCGAAGCGAAGCACCTGGCCGGGGCTAAGACTGTGCTGCATCCTCTCTGGGACGGGAATGCTTCTGGGCTGGCGGCGTTGGCGCATTTGATCCTCCTCGTGCGCTTCTACAGCATCCTGCCCACCAATTTCCATCCTGGTAGGTAGTCATCTAGCCACAAAATTACGTCGGAAGATGCTCATCGCGCGCAGCCTGACGCACTCAACAATGTGATGGTAACTGGTGATGGTGATGCAGTGTATTTACAGAATCTGTACCTCTGACACGCTTACTGGTATGGATAGTTTGGTGGTTGAAATCTTTTACAATATCAAAGAGAGAAGAATGAACAAATTTAAAATTTACGTATACGTGCACGTATAAAAGTCCCAACCGAATAAACATGCATTCATATTACCCATCTCATGAAAGCAAAGCACCGAATCAAAACAACAAAATTAATAAAGTACACACTTAAGGGTCCCGCGTCAGAGCAGGATTCATCAGTACAGTAACTTACACCAGGCCGTGGCGGATGGCCAATGTCACGAGTGCTCTGGCTTTCTTCAGGAAAACCTTAAAGTCAGAGATGGGGATCTCAACATCTCCCAATGCCATCATGAATTCGGGATCAGTGCGCTTGATCACGACATCTCCAATGTTACTGGATTTAAAACATTCCCAAATATACCAAGGAGAAATTTCCTCTGTGACACCCAAGCTCGGCACTCGCACATTCAAAGCGCACATCTGTACCTCATCGAAAAATGCCACCACTTCAGAAGGACAATGCGCTGCGACCAGTTCCACGTACGGAACGTCGGAGAATTTGGTAACTTCGGATTGCGTAAGTACAGTCGACAACAAGTCCAAGCTGTTGAATACTTCCTTAAGCATAGTGAAGGTAAGCTCTTCGGCAGAAATAGCCTCTACGTTCTTGATCAGCTCCAGATTATCCATGCCACGGTCGATCATTTTCAACAAATTCTTGCCTAGGAAGCCACTTTTGGAGTCACCTGTGCAGACGAGTTTCAGGATGTCCAACAGAACCAAAAATCGGATTAACTGTGATAAGACACAATCTCACATATAGTAAAGCAACTACGTACGGTAATGGTAAGCGATGAGACTGCCATTCTTGAGTTGAAATTAAAGCCAGAAATTGTAAACGTGAATTTGCCAGCCTCACTAGCCGGGAAGGGTTACCGGTTCTGAGTTCGACGCAGTATGTCGTCACTTCAAATCATCTTAATTTGCGCAAATTGAAGTTCTGAAGTTCTATTAGTTCATTTCTTGCAGCTAAGAAAACAAAAAAGTAATTCATTATTCAATGCATTAAACGCCAAAAGTTTCATAACTACGGTCTTAGCATAAAAGCGAAAAAGTAATTGGCAGCTCGGTGTAAAGGGTGCTCCTGGTGCTGTGCTAATCTTCATTCAAGAGCCGATTTTCCTCCTCCAGCGCTCGTAACCGCGCCTCCGGGTCACTATTCACTTGAATACCCCTGCAACAAGTAAATACAGTAATACCATGGATGGTACAGTAAGTGGAAAATTGCAAACTTTTTACATGGAAATCTGACATCGTGGAAGAGAATAAAGCAGTTCGGAGTTGCTGTTGAAACACAACACTGGTGACTCAAGCAAAAACCATTTAAAAATTTAAGAAACACATTGCCACAATAAGAACGATTACCTGTGCATCTCGAAGCCTGTGGGCAGCACCAATGGCATGGTTTGGTTAAAATCCCGGATGGCAGTGCGGGCTGCAAAGTGCTTGTCTAAAAGATCCCCGGCACGACCCACCATCGTGTGCGGCTCTATTGTGTATGAAAGTATATGAATGTACACACATTGGTAACAAGTAGTAAACAGGTAAATAAGGTTAATGAGGTTAAGTGGTTAATGGATAAGAAAATAATTTGTTCGGTAACTAGTAAACAAGCACAAGGAGTGACTATGCAGCTAGCAACCCCAGCAAGCCACCAACACAAGTAAGCCACACACAATACTGCGTGCGTACCTTTCACATGGTGGGGCATGTGGGAACTACTGTACCCATTTGGTCGACTGCTACTGCCACCAATCACGTGCGAACCCGCTTTGTTATTTGTATATACAGCAGCACCAGGTGTACCACTACTACTACTCGTACTATTGGATACCAAGGGTGTAGTGCGTACCACATCATCGTGCGTCATCTCTATCAGCTGGTACTTATTCGAAGCATTCACAGTGTCACTATCTACACTAAAGCCGGTACTACCACTGTTAGAACTCGCGTGTGCCTTTTTGTGACCATTATTATTGCTCCGTATCGCGTTTAACAATCCTACGTGTTTTTTATAGTGCTTGTTGTGCTTCCCACCTTTATTGCTAAACGTGTTCGAATGCACCGGATTAGAAGTAAAGTGCTCCAAGGCAGCTTGGTTTTCCGCATCGTACTCACTTCGCAACATTTGTTGTTCTTTTTCATTCAAATAGCCCGCGGTAAACGGCTCAAACCCAAATGTATACGTGAACGCAATCGCCGCAAAGAACATCTCGATGCAGATCAGAAAGTTCTGCATCCCTGTGCTGACCTTTTGGGCGTCGTAGATGCCTATTTCGGTGATAACACCGACTTTCACCAAGCAGGTGATCACCACGCTCTGCCAGAAAGCAAAGAAAATCACACATTTGATGCAGAGAAACTTCCCCACGGGCTCGTACGGCTTGAGTTTGTATTTCATGCTGTGGTAGAAGGAGGCCAACACAATAAAAGCATAGCCGATGGAGACGTTCATGATGAACAGAATGTAGATGTAGCCATAGTTGAAGCTCATGTCGGATTCGTGGTACAGATCGAACTGGTCGAGGATCATTGCAATGGCCGTGGTGAGAGGCCGCACCACACAGTACTGCAAGGTGCCGAACTTGCAATATCTAAAATAAAGAGATTAAGGACAATAAGAATAGCAAACGACAACATACAATAAAAGTGTTCGTTTTCAAATTTGAACAGAGCATCCAAAGATGAAATGACTTCGATGCACATCCTAAACAAAGCTTACCGCAAGAACTCTCTTCCTTTCGGTTCTTCGTCGCCACACATCCAATTGAACGGACAGGACCGTTTGACCGTTGGCAGCTTTTCAAGATAAGTCACCAGTCTGTACTCACATTCCTCGTCTTCGCAGCCCAGATAAGATAGCATCAGCGATAAAAACAAATAAAGCACATAGGCCTGTGAAAAGAAATGCATGAATTGCAGTTAATTAACGTATCTTTGTGTTAGGTTGAAGTTGTTGTTTCCTAACCTCATAACAGTCTCTGAGCATATTCACATATTCGGCGTTATTTGGCATCCAAAGTCCTAGGAAACTATCAATTGCATATATAGGTATCATCCATATTATTCCTACAATCTTTGATTGCACGCTAGGGTTCGACATATTCTGTTGATGACGCATGATGAGCCAGAAGCTAATCAACGAAGCTCCGACCGTGAAGAAGCCTGCCACCAATAAAACTAAGTTCATATAAGCTTCCATGCCAGGAGTCAAAGGGGATGCACTTAGTCTGACTCTCGATCTGATTACCAGTTCGTACAATCTTGAACAATAAAAGTGACCTCTTTTGGAACTTTGGGCCAAAAGTATGTCCGGTAAGACATAAACGGTTAACTCGAAGAATACTTGGCGTGCCCTCTCCGTCCACCATTTACAGCATATTGTAGGGCGCCAACAGCATTTCATTTCACCATGTCTTCCAACGATGATCAAAGCAGACAACGATTCTTGGAGATGATGATCCAAGAGCTTAGCCGTCAGCAAAACGAAGACGCTACATCATTCTTTGCTCCGCCCCCTCCCGCCGAAGATGCTTTGTTCCGCAAGATGTGCTTTGACTTCCCAGAAATGTCAGACGATTCTTTGAGCCAGCTGGCAACGGCAACCAACAAATGTATCGAGTACTTAACTGATACAAATGCATTGAAGAAGGGAGCGAAGTCTGCATTCGACCAAGTGTTTGGCCTACACGATACGTTTGTAGAAAACGTTGTCACGATGTGCAACGCCGTTGCCGCTCCTGACAGCACCAAAACCAATGAATCACTACCCCAAGGAAAGCACAAGTTGGCTTGCGTTCTTTTTCTGCGCGTACCGAAATTTCTATTGCAGAGCAATGCCGACACGCTGCTACCTCTCATCAACGCTGCTGCGAACTCCGTCACCTGGAAAGACATCATCCTCAAGTTCCAGTCATTCGTATCTCTAAGTACAGTGTCCATTATCGCAGCAGGTAGCAGCAACGCGGCGGGCTCGGTGCAGCAGCTGTTGGCGGACAGCGCTTGCTTGGCTGACACTTGTGCCGTAGTAGCGGAATTAGGCGCATTTCTTGTGCAGGCCGAGCAGCTGCTAGGTCAGCTTGATACATCCACGGCCCCCATTGATGCCAAGGCCGATTTTTCTGCAGGCGAATTGGAGAATACAGAGTCTGGTGAGACAGCTAAGGAAAAAGCCAACTCCACCCTATCTACCTCTCTGCAGCTGCTGGACTCACTAGGTAAGATTGGCACCAAGAGTAATAACATCCCCAGCCTATCTGCTCTACTGCAAACATTGCTCAGCAGTGCCCGCAGTGCCTCGACTGTGGTGCACAATGAGCACACACAGCGTCTGAGTGCTGCGGTGACTGTGCTGAAGGCGAGCTGGCTGCACCTGACCTTCCTCGTTAGGGACCTGCTGCTGTTATTCCCGTCTTTGATCCCTTCCAAGGCTGTGAACCTGTTGAAAGCTCTTCACATCCAGGGCGAAAAGGACGTTTTTAGTATGCGCAAAGCCGATCTTTTTCCTACTTCGGCGGAGTGTTTGTACGTACTTTGTTTGTCCAGCCTGGCAGCGCATGTCTGCAGCGACAGCCGTAGTAATGACGCCAATAGTAACGTACTAGTATACGCACAAGCCAAAGAGGCACTGCGTATGTACCTAGAGACTAGCGATAACCTCAGCGCGTTTGTGACGCTGTGCGGGCGAATGAACAAATACTCCAACACTACCTCTACGGCCACTACCTCTAGCACCACTGCCTTGTGCATTGATGCAGAGAGTAGTGGCTTTCTAATCGATGCCGGCATGCTGTACTTGTCTGACCCTGGTAGAGTGCGCACCAGTGCAGCTGTTAGTGGCAGTGCTTACAATAGCACCACGCCGGGTCTGATTTCCTCGCAGCTACTGTCCACGCTGTTGTTCACATTAGTGGGCGTCTTGCAGCAGGTGCTGGCAGACCGACAGAGCGTTTATCCCGCACATAACCCAACTCTGCTGGCCTTCACTGCTAGGTATGCATACCACTGTGTTGTTTCTTTGTCTTACATTTGCACTAGACTTTCGCACTTGCTCAGCCTAAATTTGTGCTTTCTTTTAACTTAACATGTTTTGCCTCGATTCTCTTCTAGACTGAGTCGGTTCTTCGCGCTATTGCCGGTGGGGGTGAGCCACAGCGTGACTCAGAATGTTATTCTTAGATACCTCCTCGACTTCCCTGACCTGCAGCCTCTCTTACTGCAAGCCAGTAACACCGAAGAGGTGGCTGCTGGTGCTGTCTCAGGATTGATGACGCCGGTGCAGTGTCTAGGCATCGTAGTGCCGCTACTATTGTCCGCACACAGCACCCACCTGCAGCCCAGTGCCGCTGTTGTACCCGCCACTGTAGTGAGTGCACTCATCGGTGGCACAGGGTCTGCCACCAGTGGTACGCTGTCGCTACTGCAGAATGCAATTACAGCGTATCGTCTAGCGGCGGATGTATATGCGCAGGAGAAGGCGAACAGTCAGAGTCCCAGCGCCAAACAAGAAGATACAACCGTGGAGGCGGAGCCGGTGAGCGCTGCTGTTGAGAGTATCACGGAGACCGCTGCGGCGCTGAATCTACAACAAAAAGTGGCGTCTGACAAGGCACAGGACTCCTCTGACAGCGACACTGAGGAGAAACAGACTTTACCTTTCCAGCCTCCCGCACAGCCGCCGCTAACGCTCAATGCTGAGGCCGCAGCGGTGTCGGCGCATAAGAAGTACCTGCACCAGCAAGTCAACACATTGTTGGCGTTACTCAATAGTCTGAATGAAGTGTTGGTGGTGATCGTGGGCGAAGGAGCAGGTGGCAGTGTAGTCCGATTAATCAGTTCCGTCAAAGCCGCAGAGCAGCCGGTGAACACGCGTTCTCCGAACACCATGGTACATAATACTTTGTTGTACTTTGCGACCGAGGCGCTGCGCGTGGTGCAGGGGCTAGTAGTGCTGGTCAACCGAAATGAGAGTATGACTGAGGGTACCGGAGCTGGTACCGGAGCTGGTGTTAGCAATGGTGATAATCCAGGCAGTCGTGGCAGTGGCAGCGCTCTCCTGAGCAAGGCAGAGGCTGCGAAGAAACAGCTCAAAGCGCTGCAGGAGCTGCTGCAAGGAGGGTCTAGCAAGGGCGACTAAAATTTTTGCTGTTGTTGAACGTGCGTAGTTTTAAAGGAAGTCTGACATTGCTCGGAGTGTCCATCGCAGGCTCTCTTAGTGGTGTATATTAGTACATTTTCTTCACCACCAGTAAGTAATTTGATTTTTGAATAATTCTCTACATGAAGCCAAACTTTGTATTATCGTTTTCTAAAATTTCCCGGCAGAATGGTAAAAACGAAAAAACGAAGTGAGCAAAAGTGTAACGGTTCAAACTGAAGTCATTTTTGACCCATCGCGTCAAACGAATCGTTGAAACGCCACGTGACTTGTCGCACATATACTCTATACTCTAACAACATCATGAGCGCAAAGGGTGGTTCTCTTACACTGACTGCGTTGATATTCGCAGCTGCGAACCTTGTGCTTGTTGCGAGTGAGAGTCAGTCGCAGAGCAGGCCAACTGTAGCAATGTCGGTTATTTATCTCGCCATTCCCGTGATGATCGGTTTAACTGCAGTGACTCTATTGACTCGCAAATTGTATATGGCTTGTGCAAAGAAATTCCAACCCGAAGAAGATATCGCCATTCGGGAATTCGCTGAAGAATTCTCAACCTCTCTTGACACTACTGATTCCTTCGACCAAGTCAAACAGAAGAGTAACGAAGAACACATCACTGTGCCTTGGAATCCTTTTCACAAGAAATATTCCAACGTGGAAACCAAGAATGATCATTATCCGCTGGAAGAGATGGAGGCATGCTTTGTGGAACGCAAGATGATCAAGGTTAGACATCTAATAAAAAGCGATCGCCATATTGTGTTCAAAAGTGTCATCACCTTTTCGTTTATTGTAATCTATTAGATCATTCCCACAGCAACCGCGCCGACAACACCTTCTACGCCTTCGACGGAGCTGCTCTGGTCGCCGAAGCCGGTGCACGACTTCACTCGACTGAACCAGGGAACGTATGCCAGGAGCCCCCAACTGATCAGCAGTAGCCTAGGCGTGAGCATCCGAGTGTAGAAATCCGATCTGTTGAGCACTGTCGCTAACTTACAAAACGCATAAGTGTTGTATGGTCGCGCGGTAGCATTCGAATATTAAAACGTAATTTTGTAGAGTTTTACTCGCTTAAGATAACCATTTTTACCATACATGTTTCTTCGTAGTAACAGCGAGTGGTAAGTAAACAACAGTCACACGTTTTTCTTTATTACATATTTAGAGCAAACTGCCCATCTATCGAACGGACTTTGGGCAAGAAAAGCATAGAATGTAAAGATAATATTGTAACATATATTATCATACATTACTCTGAACAATATTGTACGCATACACATATTGTAGTCGCCAACATCAGAAAAGCAACAGAATAATTCAGTTCAAACTAAACTTAGCACAAAAATACACACGTGACGTTACTTTCGTGCATTTAGCGCCGAAATTTCCACACAATGATGAGAGACAAAACAAACAAACACATAACCTAAGGACACCTACATTTATATACATCATTATTACACACCATATATCTACATGTTGTATATCGTCCAACAATTTTATATACAAACATAAGTTACATCAACGTACAGGAACTCTCGTTTCTTGCATACAGTGCTTCGCCCAACTCGTGAAACTGGATTGTTTTGTCCCATCCACAGGAGGCAATCAAGCTCACCCCACTGCCAGGCTCACTTGTTTGTAGTACCGTGGCACAATCGATTCCGCGCACTGACACGCTGTGGTACTTGAGCGACTTCACCAGCTTGCCCGACACCAAATTCCACAATTTGATGGTGGCGTCCTCGCTGCAGGAGACAATGATCGGTGTACCCGGAGGGATGATGTTGTTTCCTTTCGCCAGTGGTGTCTCTCTGGCACGCATAATGGACACTTCGTACACACAAGCTGTATGGCCCAATAGCTCAAACAACAAATGGCCCGAACGGAAGTCCCACACCCGCACGGTCAGGTCTTTACTCGCGCTCACAATCACCGTGCTCTTGGAAGAGTCCAAACCGGACACGTCCGCAAGGGTCTTGTCGTTGTCATTCAAATGTGAGATCGGCACGAGGCTACTGATGCCGCTGAAGGAGCCCGCCACTACGCTGTTGATCTCATCCTCGTGACCTTCTAGCATACGAATGTGTGCGCCGGTGAGCAATTCCCACACGCGAATCTTCTTGTCAGCACCGGCCGACAACACCAACGGATTCTCACTCAACGGGTTCATAATAAACACGCTCAGAATCTTGTCCGAGTGGCCCTTGAAGTTGTTGATCTTCTTACCGGTTTTGCCGTTCCACGAGCGCATCGAGCCGTCGCCCGAAGTAGAAATCACAATGACGTCACCGTTGGGCCGCACCGCGATACCTACCGCCCAGATCGGCGACTTGTGGGCGTGGATCGAGTGCAGACAGCGCGCCGTGTCCATGTCCCAGATACGCAACTGCTCGTCCCTGGATCCCGAGGCCACCAGGGTCTTCAAGGTGGGCTTGCCGCTGGTGGTGCCTTTGTCAGCGTACATGAACGGATTGGACACGGCGAGCGAGATGACGCGGTCTGTGTGTCCCACCAATGAGGGCAATTGGGTGCCGTCGACCATGTTGTAAATCTGCACCGTACTGTCCGCGCTGGCACAGAGCACTTTCGGCACGTCGCTGTGAGCTATCTTGATCGCATTCAGATAAGTCGTTGACTTGATCAACTTGCAAAAAGCCGGTTCGGAGCCTCGCAGATTGAAACTCAACCCTCTCTTGCTTAACTTCTTACTTAGCGGCGCGGGCTCATCGGGCATGTGAATCACCGAGGGGGTAGAAGAATCATCGTCCTCTTTTTCTTTCTCCTTTTCCCGTTCTTTTTCCTTGTCCCGCGCTTCCTTTTCCGTTTTTTCTTTCACACTGGCCGCCTCCAGCTTTTTCTTTTCTTTGTCTTTCTTTTTCCGTCGCCGCCGCTCGGCTGAGCTGTCTGAGAGACTGCTGTCGTCGCTCTTGTTGTCTGCCTCGACGGTTATTTTCTTGCCGCGCTGATTCTTGCCACGCTGCTGAGAGGAGGCGGAGGTGGGCGGGGAGCCGACTGCTGCTGCGGCGGCGGAGCTAGTAACAACTGTCTGAACGGGATCAAAGGGCTGCCGGGGAGTGTCCTGGTCCGTGGACACGGCGCTGGTTGGCGGGCTACGCTTGCTCTGGCTATGGCTTGATGAGTAGTTGCTCTCTGGCACCGTCGCCGGCACCGCAGGCTGCATATGCTTGCGGATGCGCGTGTTGGAATCTGATTCATTCCCACTAAAGGCCACAACTTCATCGGTCACAGTCTGTAGATTGTTGCCCCCACTGCTACTGGTAGTGGTTGTGTTGTTGTTCGAGATATTGGCAGCAGTAAGCGTTTTGGCCTGCAGTTGTTGCTTGGCAGCCCGGGCCGCGGCGGCATTCTTTCGTCGCTCGCTGACCGCAGAGGGCACTATCCCCCCACGTGAGTTGCTGTTACTGTTGGTGTCGTTATTGACGCTGTTGTTACGCGAGCTCTCTGCCGATTTCAATGACATGGCTTCCAATCCTGCTGCCAAGGAAGGAACTGCGTTCGCTCCGGCTCCTGGGTAGCTGGTGTAACTGCCATTGCCGACGTCTATTTGTGGTTGTATTTGTGGTGGCTGCTGTTGTTGCATTTGTGGCTGCATTTGTGGTTGCACTTGTTGCTGTAGTTGTGGTTGATACTGCGGCTGATACTGTGGCTGCTGATATTGCATGTTGTTGTTTCCCACCATTGGAAAAGGCATCTGCACTCCCTGTGGCGCACCATACATATACATCGGCGCACCTGGATGGACCCCTGGTGCACCGCCCATATTGTTCGGGTCTGGGTACGTTGGATAAGTTCCGTTGGCTCCGTTGACCATACCTTGAGGAGGGTAGTACATGGGTGCTCCTTGCGCCTGCATGGGATCTGCATACATACCTGGAGGTGCGCCCATATAACCTCCGGCGATGGAGTACCCTGGCTGAGGCTGGGGCTGGTATTGCTGGGCCGGTTGGTCCGGAGGCAGTGGGGAGACTCGGCTCGAGCCCAAAAGATTGATTTTCGGACTCGGCGCTCGGTTCGGAGAAGCCGAAAACATACTACCCGCAGTGTTCACTGTGGACGGGGAGGGCTGGGCCGTGTGCGACATCGGCGAAGGAGAAGGGTCATATTGCACGGGGTTGATAGTCGGGGGAGGATTGATATTCCCTGGGGTGAGTTCTGACGGAGCATGATTGGTGGCGGGTGCTTCCTCGTCGTCCAGATCCACATCAAGACCCAACACTCGATCATTGAGTCCTTTCAGCTTCAGCTTCTTTACCTTTTTGACGGATTTTTGTTTCTCCTTCTCCTTGTCGTCCCCTGCGGTTGGTTCGGCACCGTCAGCGCCTGCAGTTTTCTTTTTCTTTTTGACCAAAACTTTCTTCTTTTTCGGCGCTTCTACAACTTCTCCTGTTGTGGGGTCTATTGTTGTCTTTCGCTTTGTTTTGCGTGGTTTCTTGTCACCACCTTCTTTCTTTTTTTTCACAGCATACTGTTTTCCAAATGAGCCCAAACTGCTCATGTCGCTTATACTGTCAAATTCGCTTCCACTTCCACTTCCATCAGCATCATCTCCGTACTCCTCCATTTTGACAAACACACAAGACAAGTCCTATCTACGCGCAGCTTCTAACTGAAGAACAACGTTGACGCTGTAAATGTGTGCACGCAGAGTGGTTATCTGCTGGAGCTGAGAGCTGTTTTCAAGCGAGGGTGTGCTTGGTGCTCTTGAAAAGACAATTTGTAATAATAGTCGACGCTTTTGTCATAATCGAAGCGTTTACAACGCAAAAATAGTGCACACAGTCCGTTACGAGACAGTAACGGCGCAACCAATTATTTTAGAATACACTGTTTGGCAAAAAGATTTGGCCAAAACATTTTGAGCTAGACGAAATAAAAACAACATTTTGTGCGGTGCTTTGCGGTGCTCTTGAGAAGACAGTTTGTAATAATCAACGCTTTTATATCCAAGTAATTAGTGCCTAATAACGCATAAATAATTAACACAGTTCCGGGACACGTTCTTACGGTGATCGTTACCGGCATTTCAAAGAGTGCTCGTAAGATTGATTGAGAGCTGAAGTCGCCACTGCAAGAAGCAAAAATATTGATGATGTTTCCTGGAAAGAAATTCACTTTATTACCCACAGAAATACAGCAGAATGCTCACGAGTTTTCATTTTCTGCTCACAATAATGTCTTCAATCTCAGTGGCATGCTGGATCTGCATACTGAGCATACCGCACAGCATCTCTAGTATAGGCTTGGTCTGGCTCTCAATTACACCATCCAGTTTGGCCATTTGCTGCGAGATACTCACCACGTTGTCCACGCTGCGCTTTGCGTAGCCCTTGCCAGCGACTTTGGAGTACCGAACAAAGTGCCAGTCCATCCCTGCTGTGGAGGACACGCCGAAGGTTGGATAACGACCAAAGAGCTCCTCCAACTCCGAGAGGCTCCACATGGGGAAGCACGCGGCATAGTACCGAATCACGCGCTCTCGGCTCGCTACCATCTGGGCTAGTAGCTGGTAGGACCCCTTCTTGTGTTTAGCGGTAAAACCGTACTTGTTCGCATTCAGACAAACCAGCCGAAAGTGTTCGATACAAACAATGAAGTCGGTAACACCGTGAGCCAGCGAGCCGGCAAGTTTGGTTCCCACGTCCAGACGCAATCTATGAGACCTGACGTTTGTGGGTAGATCGCTTTCGGAGTGTGGTGTAGACAACGTTCGAGCGTTATTGACTAACCGGATGGCAGCAATCAGCAGGATAAAGGTATAATTCCAGGACACCGACTCGCTATGCATATCGTTCACTACTTGAACAACTCTGGCTATTTGATCCGCAGAACACTTATTTTCTTTCTCAAGATCGGCAGGGTTGACGAGCGAATTGAAGTCAAAGCCGAGGTTGGAGCATTGATATATGTCGCTGCTCAGCCCAGCGTAATGCTTCACGTTCTCATACGTTCTGAAGAATTTGAACGGCTTCGACAAGCTCTTAACTTCTAGTTTGAGGGGCAGGGGCTGTGAAGGTCCACATGCAAGCTGTGCAAACAGAGCGGGAGGCAATTTGGTGTCATTAACAAAAAAATCTGTCTCTTCGACGACGTTCTGATCCTTGTTGCTCACCCAGTGCTTCACATCATCGAAAGTTGAGGATTGGAACTCATGGAAAACAGTGTTTTTCTTTGAGTTATCCGGTACCACGAAAGATAGCGCGCTGGGGCAAGTGCTGGAAGCAGTAAGTTAGTTTAGGTACGCGTTAGTTACAAGGAAAAAATTAAAATTCACAACAACTACTCACCAGCGGGCAAAAGTCTTGTCACAGAACCCCATCTTTTGCTCCGCGCAAAAGCGAATGGAGCGTTTATTTACTTTGAGCATGCCAGATCACGAAATCACGAGAGTTGGAAGAGTGGAGAAAGTTTTACATCGTCTATCAACAAAGGGCTATTTTGTGAGCGAAGGGCTTTGAGACAGCAGTTTGTAATAATAGGCGCTTTTATTATATTTTAAACGTTTTCAACGCATAAATTTTATACAGAATCCGTTACGAGACACGTTATAGCTTAACGTAACGGCGCAACCAATTATTTTGAGACACACTTTTAGAGTACCGGTAGTGCCGACTGTTTGGCTAAAACATTTTGAGCTGGACGAACACTGAATCACAGTCGAATCAACACAATATGCTTTTTATTAAGAAAAATAACACAATTTAGAGTAACTACGTTGCTACGGTACAAGCCATATTCACACTCATACAACTTTATTTTTGAGCAAACTATGCACCAAAGCACTAACACCCCTCCACAAAATATTAATAAATCCCTTTCACAAAGTACACATCGCACCTAAAACTTCCACATTTCTTTATTGCACGTCCATAATAAGCGCCACACCCGCCAGAACCCACTTGCCCGGCGCCGATTTCGTCTTCAGCTGCGCGCAGAACACGAAGGTAGGGCCACGGAACTCAGTCTTGTAAGTAGGGCACACATACACGCCCGTGCTGACATCAACCTTGTCTGCTGCCAAAGCCTTCACGTTGATGACCGGCATCTTGCAGAACATCTCCTTCGGCTTGGAGCGCTCCAAAACGCCTCCGTTTACATCCCATCGGGCGCCCTGGACGGATAATCCATGAATATACGCACCATCGCGAGAGTTGCCTTCAACCTCCTCCACAGTGGCCTTCTTGGTGACATCGGTCCAGGTGACCAGCTTGTCCAACTCCCACTGGTTCTTCTGCGCGGTGACCTGGCAAATGGCCGTCAGGAAAGACTGCGGGTTGTAAAGACCTGACAACCACGTGACCTATGAAAAAATAAGAAAGAAAAGAAAATATAAGTATAATTTTAGTCAATTGAAAACAAGCAAACTATGCCAAAGATTCAAAAAAGAATAGACCATCTTTTTCTAGCAAAATAAAAACTCACCTTGGGGATGTCAGCGGGGTTGTTCTGCCACTCCTCGAGCTGCACCAATCTCAAGTTGAAGTCGGTCAACCACGAGGACAGCGGACGCAGACTGGGCCAAGCACGCTTCTGCCAGGCCGTAGGGATGCGGTCCAGATACAACGACGTCTTCAGCGCATCCATCGCGTCGGACATCGTCAACTCTCCGGCAAAGCCCAATTGCAGTTCCTTCAAGGAGCGCATAATCTCCGTGAGCAGGATGTTCATCACGTCCATCTCCTGCATGAACACGTTCTGATAAGGACCCTGCTCTTCCAGACTGCGGGCAATGTCCTCCACGTCGAATTTCTTCTCGCCGAAGCGATCCAGAATGTCCGTGGTGGTGGCCGCGGCGACCTCATCGGGAGACATCGCACCCTCACCAGAGGCAGCCACGCGGTCCTGCAGCTCCAGCACCGTCATGAGGATACGGTTACTCTGCGTGGTGCGGAAGTCAATCTCAGCGTTGGGGTGCAGGCCAAAGGCAATGGGCGTGTCCTGCGTGAGGGTGTACTCGATGTGTTCCAGGTACTTGTCGTACTGCGTAGGCGCAGGGCACATGAAGGACAGCGCCTTCTCATCGTCGTTGTAAGGGTACATCTCCGTCTCGTCGAGCAGCTCGTCCTTCATGAAGAAGTCCAGGTAAGTGTTGCACATCTTACGATCGAAATCGTTCACGATGTGGCCGCCATACATGATCTCTCCGAAGATATACTTCAGATCGGCCCACGGGATCTTACCACCACCGCTGTTCTCCATGTAGTTGCTGAGCACCACGGCGGAGTCGCGCAAGTCTCCGATCGAGAAAGGATACATCATGTTGAAACCCATGGGGCCGTACTGCTTGCGCTCCAGCATGACGGCGTGGAAGTGGCACAGACCAAAGAGAATACTCTTCATCTTGCTGTCAAAGTCGTCGAAGGTCTCCTTGTTGAGCGAAGCAAAAGCACGCTTGATGTTGGCCTTGAGGCCCGCAGGAGGCTCGTTCGTGATCTTGATGCAGCGGTTCAGCAGACCAATCGGGATGGAGTTGGCCGCATCGGAGGACAAGAAAAGACGGAATTTCTTGTTCGATCCCTCGAGCGCAAACTCGTCGAGTTTCTTCTCGAGCTCAATCAGCCAGCGAGGCATCAAGTGCACGTTGTTCAGCACGACCCAGTGGCCCTGGCGGTGAGCCATCTCCAGGTTGCGCATGGCCACAATGTCCTGGCCTTGGCCCATGGACACGTTGTGATAGGACTCACCAGGCACGAAGCCATACTTACTGGCAAGGTTGTCCAGGTCGCCCATGACGTTGGCACCGGGAGACAGGATGAAGTAGATCGGCACCGTGGGAGTGGAGTCCTCCAAACAGCTGTCCAGGATCGCCACACTACTCAAGGCACCATCGCAGTCCGCGTAGGCATTGCCATCAGGCAGCACCACACGAATAAACTCCACCAACGCGGTGGCCACACGATCAGGACGCAGGCAGCGCACCACAAGCATCTTCTGGAAAGGCGTGCGGTCGAGACCGGCCCAGTCCAGGGGCAACTTCTCCGCCTCAGGAGTGATGTGGTTGAACCATTCTCTGAATCTAGGAGAAGCCTCGACGATATCCGATGGGAGCTTCTGGAACTCCTCGAGCTCAGCCAGTGCCAAGGTGCCGTCCCAGGCCGACTTGGGCAGCCAGTTGACTGGGTTCTCCTCTCCTTCCTTGCGGGGACCGCGCAGGAGGAACTGGAAGTGCACCTCGTTCAACAAGTTGTCCTCACCCAGGTCGCCGCGCTTCATCAGGTTGAAGGTCAGCTGGGCTAGGAAGATCAACTTGTGCTTCAC
>LNAP01002684.1_pt2 | contig 18700 bp, 15 predicted proteins | sample 602601 | NCBI WGS metagenome assembly LNAP01 (sample SAMN02440304, study PRJNA202911) | soil metagenome | biome: Subtropical and temperate rainforests or woodlands; isolation source: soil samples (1 kg each in a 20% v/v slurry with milli Q water) were... ...
AGGGCGATCAGGGAGTTTTCTTCCTGTTGCAGGGCTTGCGGGTCGAGTTCTAGGTCGCTCATGTCTTTAAAAATTCCATCACAGGTTCGTTGCCCCCGCCGATGACGGGGGACTTGAGGTCTTGACTGGCGGTTACAGCCCTTGTTTCAGGCTCGCCACCAGGTATTCGTCGATGTCGCCGTCGAGCACCTTGTCGCAATCGCTGCGTTCGATGTTAGTGCGCAAATCCTTGATTCGCGACGCATCGAGAACGTAGGAGCGGATCTGGTGACCCCAGCCGATGTCCGACTTGGTCTCTTCCAGGGCTTGCGAGGCGGCATTGCGTTTCTGCACTTCCTGCTCGTACAAGCGCGCCCGCAACATTTTCATCGCGGTGTCTTTGTTGGCGTGCTGGGAGCGTTCGTTCTGGCAGCTGACCACGGTGTTGGTCGGTACGTGGGTAATCCGTACGGCCGAGTCGGTGGTGTTTACGTGCTGACCACCGGCACCGGAGGAGCGGTAGGTGTCGATGCGCAGGTCCGACGGGTTGATGTCGATTTCGATGTTGTCATCGATTTCCGGCGACACGAACACGGCCGAGAACGAGGTGTGACGGCGGTTGCCCGAGTCGTACGGGCTCTTGCGCACCAGACGGTGCACGCCGATTTCGGTACGCAGCCAGCCAAAGGCGTATTCGCCCTTGATGTGCACGGTGGCGCCCTTGATCCCGGCGACTTCACCGGCCGACAGTTCCATGATGGTCGCGTCGAAACCGCGTTTGTCAGCCCAGCGCAGGTACATGCGCAGCAGGATGTTGGCCCAGTCCTGGGCCTCGGTGCCGCCGGAGCCGGCCTGGATGTCCAGGTAGGCGTTGTTGGCGTCCATTTCACCGCTGAACATGCGACGGAATTCGAGTTTTTCCAGGGACTCGCGCAGACGCTCGACTTCGGCGGCGACGTCATCGACGGCGGCCTGGTCTTCTTCCTCTGCGGACATCAGCAGCAGGTCTTTGGCGTCGGCCAGGCCGGTGTGCATTTCGTCGAGGGTTTCGACGATCTGCGCCAGCAGGGACCGCTCGCGGCCCAGTTCCTGAGCGTACGACGGGTTGTTCCAGACAGACGGATCTTCAAGCTCGCGATTGACTTCAGTCAGACGCTCATGCTTTTGATCGTAGTCAAAGATACCCCCGAATAGTTTCGGCCTTGATACTGTTAAGGATCGGGTTGATTTCCATGGCGGGCAGCACTCGTTGGCGAACTTTTGAAAGCCGGCGAGTATAACGTAATCAGACTGTCTCGGCAGCCCGCCTGGCGGCTTTAGCGGCGATTGATTAAAGCGAACACCGAGCAACCTGTGGCGAGGGAGCTCGCTCCCGCTGGACTGCGCAGCAGTCCCTTCGGTGAAAAAGGCCGCTGCGCGACCCGGCGGGAGCAAGCTCCCTCGCCACAGGGGGAATTTGCCAGGCAGAGATCCGGTCGCGGGTTACTCGATGCCGACCTGATTACGCCCATTGTTCTTCGCCAGGTACAGCCCCTTGTCCGCCGCCGAGATCAATTGCCGGCAATCGGCGCCCGGTTGTGGGGTCATGGTCGACAGGCCGATGCTGATGGTCAGGCTTGAGCCTTCGGTCGGTGAAATGTGCGGGATCTTCAGCGCGGCCACGGTCTGGCGCAGTTTCTCCGCGACCAGTCGCGCGCCCCCCGGCGTGGTGTTGGGCAGGACCAGCGCAAATTCTTCACCGCCATAACGGGCAGGCAAGTCCGAAGGCCGGGCGCTGGCGTCACGGATGGCTGTGGCGACCTTGCGCAAGGCTTCGTCGCCTTCGAGGTGGCCAAAGTTGTCGTTGTAGGACTTGAAGTAGTCCACATCGATCATCAGCAACGACAATTGGCTCTGATCACGCAACGAACGGCGCCACTCCAGCTCCAGGTACTCGTCGAAGTGACGACGGTTCGACAGCCCGGTCAGGCCGTCCGAGTTCATCAGGCGTTGCAGCACCAGGTTGGTGTCGAGCAATTGCTGCTGGCTGACCCGCAACGCGCGGTACGCCGCATCGCGTTGCAACAGGGTCATGTAGGAGCGCGAGTGATAGCGAATACGCGCCACCAGCTCGATGTTGTCCGGTAGTTTCACCAGATAATCATTGGCCCCGGCCGCGAATGCCGCGCTTTTGATCAGCGGGTCCTCCTTGGTCGACAGCACAATGATCGGAATATCCTTGGTGGCCGGGTGATTGCGGTATTCACGCACCAGGCTCAGGCCGTCGAGGCCGGGCATGACCAGATCCTGCAGGATCACGGTCGGCTTGATCCGGATTGCCTGGGCAATCGCCTGATGCGGATCGGCGCAGAAGTGGAAGTCGATGTTTTCTTCATTCGACAACCCGCGGCGAACCGCCTCGCCGATCATGGCCTGATCGTCCACCAACAACACCATCGCGGCGTTTTCGTCGGTTTTGAAGCCGTCGAGCTGTAAGTCAGTCATGTTCGGTCACCTGAGTACTACCTGGACCAGGATTGCTGCTAAGCGTAGTCATTTGGCGAAAATCTCCAGCAATCGTGGCGCTATCTTGTCCAGCGGGCGAATCTCCACAGCCGCGTCGATGGCCGCTGCCGCTTTCGGCATGCCATAGACTGCGCTGCTTTGTTGGTCCTGAGCGATGGTCAGGTAGCCCTGTTGACGCATGAGTTTAAGCCCCTGCGCGCCATCGCGCCCCATCCCGGTCAACAAAACACCCACGGCATCGCCGTTCCAGTAACTGGCCACGCTCTCGAAAAACACATCGATCGAGGGCCGATAGATCTCGTTGACCGGCTCGGCGGTGTACGCCAGCGTGCCGTTTTTCAGGAGGCGAATATGGTGGTTGGTGCCGGCCAGCAACACGGTGCCCGGCTGCGGCGGCTCCCCCTCCTGGGCCAGGCGCACGTTCAGGCCGCTGGCACTGCTGAGCCATTCGGCCATGCCGGCGGCGAACACCTGGTCGACGTGCTGGACCAGCACAATGGCCGCCGTAAAATCTCGCGGCAGGCCCTTTAGCAGCACTTCCAGCGCCGCAGGGCCGCCCGCGGACGAACCGATGGCGATCAATTTCTGTCGGGAGCCCGAGTGGCGCAACGGACTCGGCGCGGGTCGCACCTGATTACCCTTGCCGCCGATCAGCCAGCTGATGTTCAGGATCTTGCGCAGTAGCGGCGCCGCGGCTTCCTGGGCATTGCCGGCACCGATCGCGGGCGTATCCACCACATCCAGCGCCCCATGCCCCATGGCCTCGAACACCCGATGCACGTTCTGCTGGCGGTCGACCGTGACAATCACAATGGCGCACGGCGTCTCCGCCATGATCCGTCGGGTCGCCTCGACGCCGTCCATCACCGGCATGATCAGGTCCATCAGGATCAGGTCCGGGGTGTTTTCCACGCAACGTTGCACCGCTTCGGCCCCATTGCCGGCGACCCAGATCACCTCGTGCGCTGGCTCAAACGCCAAGGCGCGGCGCAAAGCCTCTACCGCCATGGGCATGTCGTTGACGATTGCGATTTTCATGCCCGCGCTCCTCCGATGAGCTCAACCACTGCATCAAGCAGGGCGTCGTCATGAAAACTGGCTTTGGCTAGATAATAGTCGGCCCCGGCGTCCAGTCCACGACGACGGTCTTCTTCACGGTCCTTGTAAGACACCACCATAACCGGCAGCGATTGCAATCGATTGTCCCGGCGCAATAAAGACACCAGTTCGATGCCATCCATGCGCGGCATGTCGATATCGGTAATCAGCAGATCGAAATCCTCCGAACGCAGGGCGTTCCAGCCATCCATGCCATCCACCGCCACGGCCACGTCGTAGCCGCGATTGACCAACAATTTGCGCTGCAACTCGCGAACGGTCAGCGAATCGTCGACCACCAGCACCCGTTTGCGCGCCGCTTCGGGCGCCTGATTACTGTGGCGGGCAATACGTTCCAGGCGACCGGTATTGAGCAGTTTATCCACGGACCGCAGCATGTCTTCGACGTCGACAATCAGCACCACCGAACCGTCGTCGAGCAAGGCGCCGGCAGAAATGTCCTGCACCTTGCCCAGACGTTCGTCCAGCGGCAAAACCACCAGCGTGCGCTCGCCGATGAACCGCTCGACCGCGACGCCGTAGATCGCATCGCGCTCGCGGATTACCACGACCTTGAGCGTTTGGTGACTGTTCTGATTTGCCGGGCGCTGGAGCAATTGGCTTGCGGCGACCAATCCGACGTGCCGGCCTTCGTACCAGAAGTGCTGACGGCCTTCGACCTGCACGATGTCCGCCGGCTCCAGATCGCACATGCGCTCGATGTGAGCCAGCGGAAACGCATACGCCTCGTCGCCGACTTCCACCACCAGACTGCGCACCACCGACAGCGTCAGCGGCACTTCGAGGTGGAAACGGCTGCCCTCGCCCGCCGCCTGCTCCAGCACCACCGCGCCGCGCAGCTGACGAACCATGTGCTGAACCGCGTCCAGCCCGACGCCGCGCCCAGACACTTCGGTGACCTTGTCCCGCAGACTGAACCCCGGCAGGAACAGAAACGTCAGCAGTTCCTCTTCGCTCAACTGCGCGGCGGTTTCCGGCGGAGACAACTGACGCTCGATGATGCTGCGGCGGACCTTTTCCAGATCGACGCCGTTGCCGTCATCGCTCAATTCCAGTACCAGCAGACCGGCCTGATGGGACGCGCGCAGGCGGATCAAACCTTCTTCAGGTTTGCCGGCCAGCAACCGTTGCCCCGGGGATTCAATGCCGTGATCGACGGCGTTGCGCAGCAGGTGCGTCAGCGGCGCTTCGAGTTTTTCCAGAACGTCGCGGTCGACCTGGGTTTTCTCGCCCTCGATCTCCAGACGTACCTGTTTGCCAAGGCTGCGACCCAGGTCACGGACCATGCGCACCTGGCCGGTCAGCACATCGGCAAACGGCCGCATGCGACAGGCCAGCGCCGTGTCGTACAACACCTGCGCCCGTTGACTGGCCTGCCAGGCGAACTCATCCAGTTCGGCGTTTTTTTCCACCAGCAATTGCTGGGATTCCGCCAGCAACCGCCGAGCATCTTCGAGGGCTTCCCGGGCCTCCAGGCTCAAGGCCTGCTCCTTGAGGTGGACGTTGAGGTTTTCCAGTGCCCGCAGGCCGTTGTTCTGCAGGCGTTTCAAACGCTGCATGGTGGCCAGGTGCGGTTTGAGCCGCAGGGTTTCCACCAGGGATTTACTCGACAGGTCGAGCAGGCTGTTCAAGCGTTCGGCCGTGACCCGCAAGACACGCTCGCCGTTTTCGGTGGTGCGCTTGGTGTTACGCGGTGGGACGGGTTCGGCTGGCACCTCCGGCGCTTCGGGCGCGGCGATGACTGGCTCGATTTCTGGAGTCAACCGTTCGAGGGATGGGACTTCCGGACCGGTCATGAATGGCGCAATCGGCGTGCTGATCGGCGCGGCAAGTGCCAGCGGATCCAGCAGACGCCCCATCAAGCCCACATAACTATCGATGTCCGCCGGCGTTGGCCCGTTGTTCGGCGTAGCGATGCGCATCAGCAAATCGGTGCCCTGCAGCAAGGCATCTATGTGCTCGGGGCGCAGATACAATCGGCCTTCCTGGGCACTGACCAGGCAATCTTCCATCACATGGGCAACGCTGACCCCGGCATCGACCCCGACGATCCGCGCCGCGCCCTTGAGCGAGTGGGCCGCACGCATGCACGACTCGAGGTGCACGGCCTGGGTCGGATCGCGTTCAAGCGCCAGCAGACCCGCGCTCAACACCTGGGTCTGGGCTTCGGCTTCCAGGCTGAACAGTTCCAGCAACGAGGCGTCGCGCATTTGCTCGGGGGTCATGTGAGGCTCCGGGTCACGGCGGACAGCAGCTGTTCTTCATCCAGCCAGCGCAGGCTGCGACCTTTGAATTGCAACACGCCACGGGTGTATTTGGCGCTCGCCTGGCTACCGGAGAGGGACGCCGCGTCGAGGGTGCGTTCGTCGATGGCATGGATGCCGTCGACTTCGTCCACCGGCACCACCACCGGCCCCCCGTGGGCGGCAATGATCAACATGCGCGGCATCACGCGCGCGCCTGAAGCCACGCTGCTGGTGGCGTCCAGCCCCAGCAGTTCCACCAGCGAGAGGCACGCCACCAGCGCGCCGCGCACGTTCGCCACGCCAAGCAAGGCCCGGGAGCGCTGGTGCGGCAGGGAATGGATGGCTTGCAGCGGCGCCACTTCCACCAGGCTGCGGGTGGCCAGGCCCAGCCATTCTTCACCGAGGCGGAACATCAACAGCGAGCGGGTTTTCACATCGCTTTCGACCGCGACCGAGACTTGCCCGCGGTCATCCTGCTGCAACGCGTAGCGGTCAAGCAAACGCGTGGCGGCGGCCGAATACACCGCGCAGTTGCGGCAGTGAATATGGTCGATCAGCAGCGGGCAGGACTTGTCGCCGTGGATACCGATGCGGTTCCAGCAATCGTCGATGGCCTGGGCATCTTCATGGGTGAGGCTAAAGGTGTCGGCGGTCATCGTTTGCGCTCACTGTCTACGCGCTCGCTGCGGGCGGCGCGGTCCTGCAATCGTCGGGCGCCCGCCGTGTCGCCCTGGGATTGCAGCAAGGCCGCCAGGTGCATCAACGCGTCGGGATGTTGCGGTTCGAGGTACAACGCCTTGCGATAGAAACCCTGGGCTTCGAAAGCACTGCCGGCAACATCGCTGAGCAGGCCGAGCCAGTAAAACACCTGGGCCACCGGTTCATGGCTGCGCAAATAGCGTTCGCACGCGGCGCGAGCTTCGGCGCTTTTGCCTTCGTTGGCCAGTGCGGCGATGTTGGCCAGCAACGTGGCGGCGTCCGGGTTGACGGCTTTCACCACCAACGGCAGCGGCGTCACGGTTGCGAAAGGCCGGTTGCGAACGGGCGGCGGTGTCACGCTGCGCACCGGCTGGCGCGCCGGCAGCCGTGTCGGCACAAAGGCTGGAACAGGTTCAGGCGCCGGGGCGCTCTGGCGACTGAACGCGAAAGACTGCGCAATGCCAATCGAGCGCATGCCAAAGCGCCCCAGCAAACTGCCCTCGGCCGGGCCGATAAACAGCACACCATCGACATGGGTCAGACGCTTGAGCACTTCGAAGACTTGTTGTTGAGTCGGCTGATCGAAATAGATCAGCAGGTTGCGGCAGAACACGAAGTCATACGGTGGTTCGTTGGCCAGCAACGCCGGATCCAGCAGATTGCCGACCTGCAAACGCACCTGTTCCAGGACTCGCTCGCTGAGGCGGTAGCCATCGTCCGCAACGCTGAAATGCCGTTCGCGGAAAGCAAGGTCCTGGCCACGAAACGAGTTCTTGCCGTACAGCGCGCGCCTGGCTTTTTCCACCGACAGCGGGCTGACGTCCATGCCTTCGACTTTGAACTGGTGTGGCTTGAATCCGGCATCCAGTAACGCCATGGCAATGGAATAGGGTTCTTCGCCAGTGGAACACGGCAGGCTGAGGATTCGCAGCGCACGCATGTGGTTGATGTCGGTCAGGCGTTTGGTCGCCAGTTTCGCCAGGGTGGCAAAGGATTCCGGGTAACGGAAAAACCAGGTTTCGGGAACGATCACCGCTTCGATCAGCGCTTGCTGCTCATCCAGCGAGCTCTGCAAGGTGTGCCAATACTCATCGGCCGTCTGCGACCGCGATGCAGTGCTGCGCTGGCGCACGGCACGCTCGATGATCGCCGGGCCCACCGAGGTTACGTCGAGGCCGATGCGTTCCTTGAGAAAATCGAAAAACCGCTGGTCGCTGCTCATGGCCGCTCCTCAAACAACGCCGGATCCAGTGGCGGTGACGGAAACAGCAGTGCGCGAACCTGTTCATCCAGCAGGTCAGCGACACGCACCCATTGCAGCAAACCTTGCGCATCTTCGCGAACAGGTCCGAGGTAAGGCGCCTGGCGATTGTCGAGGCCATAAGGCTGGAAATCCGCCGGGTTGCAGCGCAGCGTGTCGGTCGCCTGTTCCAGGATCAGCCCGAGCAACTGCGCGTCAACGGTTTCGTCCGGGCGGTAATTGACCAGCACCAGGCGCGTGCTGGTGCGGGCCTGAGCCGGCAAACCGAACGTCAGCGCACTGAGGTCGATGACCGGCACCACCGCGCCGCGATAGGCGAACACTCCGGCGACCCAGTCCGGTGCGCGGGGAATCGGCTTCAACGGCAGACGCGGCAGCACTTCCGCCACCTCGATCGCTTGCAGGGCATAGCGTTCGCTGCCGATGCGAAACAGCAGAAACAACGCCTGCATCGCCGGCTTCACGGCGGTGCGTTTGGCCGTGAGTTCGCTCATCAGACTTTGAATCGCGAAACGCCGCTACGCAGCCCGACGGCCACCTGGCTCAGTTCGTCGATGGCAAAACTGGCCTGGCGCAGGGACTCGACGGTCTGGCTGCTGGCATCGCCCAACTGCACCAGCGCGTGGTTGATCTGTTCGGCACCGGTGGCCTGGGCCTGCATGCCTTCGTTGACCATCAACACCCGCGGCGCCAGCGCCTGAACCTGATGGATGATCTGCGACAGCTGTTCGCCGACCTGCTGCACCTCGGACATGCCGCGGCGCACTTCTTCGGAAAACTTGTCCATGCCCATGACCCCCGCCGACACCGCCGACTGGATCTCGCGCACCATCTGTTCGATGTCGTAAGTGGCCACGGCGGTCTGGTCCGCCAGACGCCGCACTTCGGTGGCGACCACGGCAAACCCGCGGCCGTATTCACCGGCCTTCTCGGCTTCAATGGCCGCGTTCAAGGAAAGAAGGTTGGTCTGGTCGGCGACCTTGACGATGGTCACCACCACCTGATTGATGTTGCCGGCCTTTTCGTTGAGGATCGCCAGTTTGGCGTTGACCAGATCGGCTGCGCCCATCACCGAATGCATGGTTTCTTCCATCCGCGCCAGGCCCTGCTGTCCGGAACCGGCAGCCACCGAGGCCTGATCGGCAGCGGTGGACACTTCGGTCATGGTGCGTACCAGATCCCGCGAGGTGGCGGCGATTTCACGGGATGTCGCGCCGATTTCCGTGGTGGTGGCGGCGGTTTCCGTAGCGGTGGCTTGTTGTTGCTTGGAGGTGGCGGCGATCTCGGTGACCGACGTGGTGACCTGCACCGACGAGCGTTGAGCCTGGGACACCAGCGACGTCAGCTCGGTCATCATGTCGTTGAAGCCGGTTTCCACGGCGCCGAATTCGTCCTTGCGCTCCAGGTTCAAGCGGCTGCTGAGGTCGCCGGTGCGCATGATTTCGAGGATCTGCACGATGCGGTTCATCGGCGCCATGATCGCGCGCATCAGCAACAGACCGCAGAGGCCGGCGGCCAATATCGCCACCAGCAGGGAGATGCCCATGATGACTTTCGCGGTGATCACGGCATCATCGATGTTCGCAACATCAACATCTGCCACTGCTTTGTTTTCGCGAATGATGTCGTTGAGCTTCATGCGACCTGCGGTCCAGGCCGGGGTCAGCTGCTCGTTGAACATCTTGATGGCTTCGACCTCCTGATTACGCTTGTGCAGGTCGTGCACTGCGGCCAGGACTTTGTGGTAGTTCTCATGGAGCTTTTCGAAGACGGCGTACTCGACCTTGTCTTCATCGGTCGTCACGGTTTCCTGATATCGGGCCATCTGCTCCTGCAGGTGCGCTTGATAGGTTTTGGATTTTTCGGCCTCTTCAGCGCTAAAACCCTGCCCTTCTTTCAAGCCGAGCATTTCCTGGGTTTGCAGGTAAGTGTCTACCCAGGCGCTACGCACCATTGAGCTGTAATACAAACCGGGCAACGCGTCGTCGCGAACGCTGGCTTCGCTCGCTTCAATCTTCAGCAACCGCGAATACGAGACGACGACCATCAGCAGCATGATGGCGATAATCACCGCAAAGCTCGCCAAAATGCGTTGGCGCAACGTCCAGTTCTTCACAGTCAGTCCTCGGGGCCATTTCAAATGCCGGGGAGTATAGCCGAGGGCGGTGTTTCATTTATAAGACGGATGCGTTGCAGTTCACATCTCGGCGAACAGGAATGGACCGGGGCTGAAAAGGCTACCGCCGGTTCCTACAAGGGAACGTCTTCGTACGCGAAGGCTGTGCTCGCCGAAATTTCTTCAGGCGTTGGCTTGCAGGTCGCTTGGCATGACACTCGTCAAGGAAGTTGCGGGCACCGATGCGCGGCGTCGTGGCCGCTGACTGAGGCATCGACAACGCAAAAGAAAGGGGGGGAGGGAATCAGCATTACCGCTTGTCAGAACTGACAGTTTTGACAGGTAGTTTTCACCCAATGCCCGGCGTAGAAAGACAGTGATAGTCACTCACAGTCTGCAACAAACGACGGAGCACAACCATGTCAAAATATGAAAGCCAGTTTGGTGAATCAGAAGACATCTCTGTATCGGAAGATAATGGGGACAGTGTCAAACGTTTCGATTCTGCGCTGACATCTCCACCATATATCAGTGCGCCAACGTGGGGAGCTACTGTTCGCAACCCCCTGACCGTGCATGCAGGTGGACATGCCAGGCATCACGTCCAGGTAAGAAATGCCCACACATTAGAAGCCTTGAGTGCGGAAGCTCAGCTCAATGATGCCGGGGCCTACAACCTGGTTGTCAATAGAAACCTGACGCCTGGCCCCCATGACATAACCGTTGAATTGTGGGACCGGGGTGACTGGGCCATTGCGACCAAAATCCTTCGTGTCAACGTAACTTCGGGCAGGGTCAGCGCTGATGAGGATGACTCAAAACTCTTGGCCCCCGGTGCGGGCGAGAACCCAGAGAGTCATAGCAGTGCGACATGGGGTTACACACGACCATTTTTCAGCGGTGCATATCAGGGGATGAGAGTTGAACCGCGCCACACGTTTACTGTGGGCGGTCATGCCAGAAGCTGGAAATGGATAGAAGATGGTCATTCGGGTGAGCATTTGAGTGAAGGTAAACTGACGGACGGAAGCGGGGCTACCAACCTGCTTCTGCTTAAAGATCTCAAGCTCGGCGTCAATGATTTGAGGGTAAGAATGGAGGGGCTCGGTGATTGGTTCATGTACAGCAATGCGTTGCGAGTTGCGGTACTTCCACCGCCAATCATCACACATTCGTCCATCAGTTCACCGATACGCGGGCAGAACGGTGTTCCGGGGGCAGATGTAGAGCTGCATCAAGCGGATGTCGGTAGCTTTCACGGCAACGGGATTGTCAGGGCGGATGGAACCTGGAGTATCAACGCTACAGGTTTACATGCAGGAATGGACATTACTTGCAGGCAGCGTTTTTCGAAAATCAAGTATGTTGAGCAAACGTATTCCCAGTGGGGGCCTAAGGCCGGCGCAACGGCATAAATTGGGTGCGTAGAGCCTCGACGAGGGGCGCATGCCTCTCGTCGCCGTTTTTACCTGAGCAATCAAACCAAAGCCTGGCGTACCTGCTTTTCCAGCTCGGCCTTCAAACCCGGCTCCAGCTTCAGCTGCCGAGCGAGTTCATCCAGGTAGGACTTCTCCATGAAGTTCTCTTCGTCCACCAGCATCACGCTGGCGATGTACATCTCGGCGGCCATTTCCGGGGTGCTGGCGGCGCGCGCCACATCGGTTGGATCGAGCGGCTTGTTGAGCTCGGCGTGCAGCCAGTGTTGCAGCTCCTGATCGTTGTCGAGCTTGGTGAACTCGCCTTCGATCAACGCGCGCTCGCGCTCATCGACATGACCATCAGCCTTGGCCGCGGCCACCAGCGCCTTGAGGATCGCCTGACTGTGTTGCTCGACCTGGGCGGCCGGAACCCGGTCCACCGTTTGCGGTTCGCCCCGAGGTGCAGCGCCCTGCTGGGCCTGCCAGTTACCGTAAGCCTTGTAGGCAATGACGCCCAGCGCTGCGAGGCCGCCGTAAATGGCGACTTTGCCGCCGACTTTGCGAACCTTTTTGTTGCCGATCAACAGCCCCATGGCGCCCGCCGCCAGTGCACCTCCACCGGCGCCCGAGAGCAAACTGCCAAGGCCGCCCGAGCCACCGCTGCCGCCGAGCAGCCCACCCAGGCCGCCGCTGGAAGCCTTGTTCTGTGCACCACCCGCCTTGTTCTGCAGCAGGTCCTGGCCGGACTTGAGTAGTTGATCGAGCAATCCACGGGTAATCATTTTTGCCACCTCCACGAAAGGGGTTTACCGACACTTAAGGCCACCAGCCTAGATCGAAAGTGCCCACCCCTTCCCGGTGAGAGTGCTTCCAGATGTTGCTCATCTCCTGTAACGCAAAAAAGCCCATCGATTAAAAAGATATACACTCGAGTGAATCTATAAAAACCGCCCACCGGGTAATTCTTCATGATGACCTTGCGTCAGATTCGCCATTTCATCGCCGTGGCCGAGACCGGCTCGATCTCGGCCGCCGCGCAAACTGCGTTCATTTCCCAATCGACACTGACCCTGGCCATCCAGCAACTGGAGCAGGAAATCGGCGTCGGACTGTTCAACCGTCATGCCAAGGGCATGACTCTGACCCACCAAGGACATCAATTCCTACGCCAGGCGCACTTGATTCTGGCGACGGTGGACAACGCCAAGCGCAGCCTGCAACAAAGCACCGACCAGGTCGCCGGGCAATTGATCATCGGCGTGACCAGCCTCGTCGCCGGTTACTATCTCGCGGATTTGCTCACCCGTTTTCAACGCGCCTACCCCAACGTCGAGATCCGCGTGATGGAGGACGAGCGCCCGTACATCGAGCATTTGCTGGTCAGCGGCGAGATCGATGTCGGCGTGCTGATCCTCTCCAACCTCGAGGACCGCCACGCCCTGCAAACGGAAGTGCTGACCCATTCGCCCCATCGATTATGGTTGCCGGCCCAGCATCCGCTGCTGGAACACGACAGCATCAACCTCGCCGACGTCGCCCGTGAGCCACTGATACAGCTGAACGTCGATGAAATGGATCGCAATGCCCAGCGCATGTGGTCGGCGGCGTCGCTTCAACCGCGCATCACCCTCAGGACCGCTTCGACCGAGGCGGTGCGAAGCCTGGTCGCCGCCGGATTGGGCGTGTCGATCCAGCCCGACATGACGTACCGCCCATGGTCATTGGAGGGCGACATCATCGAAGCGCGGCCCATCGCCGATCTCAGCCAGACCCTCGACGTCGGCCTGGCCTGGCGCCGTGGCACGGCGCGCCCGGCGCTGGTGGACCCGTTTCTGACGGTCGCTCGCGAGCAACCCCACGGCGGGCGCAAGCCATCTATTTAATCGAACGCCACCTTCAGTATTTAGTATTTGTCGACCTCGGGTCCGGGCACTAGTCTTGGTGCATCTATAAGACGGCCGGCCCCAGTCACTGGGAGCAGCATGGCCACACAAGAAAAGAGATCCCGAAAAATGGCTGGCACGCAGACCCCGTTGTTCACCGCGTTGTTGATCGATGGCGAACTGGTCGCGGGTCAGGGTTTTGTCGAACCGATCCTCAATCCGGCCACCGGCGAGGTGCTGACGCACATTGCCGAAGCCAGCACCGAGCAAGTCGAAGCCGCGATCCTCGCGGCCCATCGTGCGTTCGCCAGTTGGTCGCGGACCACGCCGCAGCAGCGCTCGAACCTGCTGCTGGACATTGCCAACGCCATCGAAAAACAAGCCGACCTGCTCGCCCGCCTCGAATCCCTGAACTGCGGCAAACCCTTGCACCTGGCCCGTCAGGACGACTTGAGCGCGACGGTCGACGTGTTCCGCTTCTTCGCCGGTGCCGTGCGCTGCCAGACCGGCCAGCTCAGTGGCGAATACTTGCCGGGTTACACCAGCATGGTGCGCCGCGATCCTATTGGGGTGGTTGCGTCCATCGCGCCGTGGAATTACCCGATCATGATGGCCGCGTGGAAAATCGCCCCCGCCCTCGCCGCCGGCAATACGCTGGTGTTCAAACCGTCCGAGCACACGCCGCTGTCGATTCTGGCCCTGGCGCCCGCACTGGCGGAGATCCTGCCGCGCGGCGTGATCAACATCATTTGTGGCGGTGGTGAAGGCGTTGGCAGCCACTTGGTCAGTCACCCGAAAATCCGCATGGTGTCCCTGACCGGCGATATCGTCACCGGGCAAAAAATCCTGCAAGCCGCTGCGAAAACCCTGAAGCGCACGCACCTCGAACTCGGCGGCAAGGCGCCGGTGATCGTCTGCAACGATGCGGACATTCAAGCCGTGGTCGACGGCGTGCGCACCTACGGTTATTACAACGCCGGCCAGGACTGCACCGCCGCCTGCCGGATTTATGCACAGGCCGGGATTCACGACCGACTGGTGGCCGAACTCGGCGCAGCGGTCAGCAGCCTGCGCTTCGCCGGCAAACGCGACGCCGACAACGAAATTGGTCCGTTGATCAGTACCCGCCAGCGCGACCGCGTGGCCAGTTTCGTCGAACGTGCCCTCGGCCAGCCGCACATCGAGCGGGTGACCGGCGCGGCCGTGCATTCCGGCGCCGGCTTCTATTACCAGCCGACCCTGCTGGCCGGTTGCAAACAGAGCGATGAAATCGTCCAGCGCGAAGTGTTCGGGCCGGTCGTGACCGTGACCCGTTTCGACCAACTCGAACAAGCCGTGGACTGGGCCAACGACTCGGAATACGGCCTCGCATCGTCGGTCTGGACCCAGAACCTCGACAAAGCCATGCAGGTCGCCGCGCGCCTGCAGTACGGCTGCACCTGGATCAACAGCCATTTCATGCTGGTCAGCGAAATGCCCCATGGTGGCCTGAAACGCTCGGGCTACGGCAAAGACCTCTCCAGCGATTCGCTTCAGGACTACAGCGTGGTGCGGCACATCATGGCGCGCCACGGACAACATCTCTGACTACGCTAATAACAAGCCGCCAACGGCATGCTTCACCACGTTCACAACTGCCCCGACCATAATTAAAGAAGAGGGAATTCCCATGTTCGTGCACAAGACCGCACTGCTCAGTGCAATCACCACGGCGCTGCTGGCGAGCGCCAGCATCCAGGCCGCCGAACCGCTGAAAGCCGTCGGTGCCGGCGAAGGTCAGCTGGATATCGTCGCCTGGCCCGGCTACATCGAACGTGGCGAAAGCGACAAGGCCTACGACTGGGTGACCGATTTCGAGAAGGAAACCGGCTGCAAGGTGAACGTGAAAACGGCCGCCACTTCCGATGAGATGGTCAGCCTGATGTCCAAGGGCGGCTACGACCTGGTGACCGCGTCGGGCGATGCGTCGCTGCGGTTGATCGTCGGCAAGCGAGTACAGCCGATCAACACCGCGTTGATTCCGAACTGGAAGAACCTTGACCCGCGTCTCAAGGATGGCCCGTGGTACGTCGTCAACAAACAAACCTTTGGCACTCCGTACCAGTGGGGGCCGAACGTGCTGATGTACAACACCAACGTGTTCAAGACTGCCCCGGACAGCTGGAGCGTGGTGTTCGAAGAGCAGACCCTGCCGGACGGCAAGTCCAACAAGGGCCGGGTCCAGGCTTACGACGGTCCGATCTACATCGCCGATGCGGCGCTCTACCTCAAGGCGAAACGGCCGGAACTGGGGATCAAGGACCCGTACCAGCTCAACGAAGAACAATACAAAGCCGCGCTGGACCTGCTGCGCAAACAGCAGCCGTTGATCCACCGCTACTGGCATGACGCGACCGTGCAGATGAGTGACGTCAAGAACGAAGGCGTCGTGGCGTCCAGTACCTGGGGCTACATGGTCAACGGTCTGGTGGCGGACAAGCAGCCGGTGGCCTCGGTCATTCCGAAAGAAGGTGCCACGGGTTGGGCCGACACCACCATGCTGCACGCCGACGCCAAACACCCGAACTGTGCCTACAAGTGGATGGACCATTCGCTGCAACCGAAGGTCCAGGGTGACCTGGCCGCCTGGTTCGGTTCGTTGCCGTCGGTTCCGGCGGGCTGCAAAGAGAGTGAATTGCTCGGCGCCGAAGGCTGCAAGACCAACGGTTTCGACCAGTTCGAAAAAATCGCCTTCTGGAAAACCCCGCAGGCTGAAGGCGGCAAGTTCGTGCCATACAGCCGCTGGACCCAGGACTACATCGCGATCATGGGCGGCAGATAACACACCGCCCCCCGTGGCGAGGGAGCTTGCTCCCGCTGGAGTGCGGAGCACTCCCAAAAGGGCTGATGCGGTCTGCATGACAGGCCGCATGACTGGTTTTGGGGCGGCTTCGCCACCCAGCGGAAGCAAGCTCCCTCGCCACACACGCCAACTGATTCAGATTTTTCAGATGTCCTGGCGGGGCCGCTGTGACGGCCCTCGCCTTTTCGGAGCACCGCACCATGACGCTTGCAGTCCAGTTCACCAACGTTTCCCGTCTTTTCGGCGAAGTGAAAGCCGTAGACCGGGTTTCCATCGACATCCAGGACGGCGAGTTCTTTTCCATGCTGGGCCCTTCCGGCTCGGGCAAAACCACGTGCTTGCGCCTGATCGCCGGTTTTGAACAACCGAGCGCAGGCTCGATCCGGATTCATGGTCACGAAGCCGCCGGGCTGCCGCCGTATGAGCGTGACGTCAACACAGTGTTTCAGGACTACGCGCTGTTCCCGCACATGAACGTGCTCGACAACGTGGCCTACGGTTTGAAAGTCAAAGGCGTCGGCAAGGCAGAACGCCGCAAACGCGCCGAAGAAGCCCTCGACATGGTCGCCCTCGGCGGCTACGGCGAGCGCAAGCCGGTGCAGCTCTCCGGCGGTCAACGCCAGCGTGTGGCCCTGGCCCGCGCATTGGTCAATCGCCCACGGGTGTTGCTGCTCGACGAACCCCTCGGCGCCCTCGACTTGAAGCTGCGCGAGCAAATGCAGAGCGAGCTGAAGAAGCTGCAACGCCAGCTCGGCATCACGTTCATTTTCGTCACCCACGATCAGACCGAAGCGCTGTCGATGTCTGACCGCGTGGCCGTGTTCAACAAGGGGCGCATCGAGCAGGTCGACACGCCACGCAATCTCTACATGAAACCGGCGACCACCTTTGTCGCGGAATTCGTCGGCACCTCCAACGTGATTCGCGGCGATCTGGCGCAGCAACTCAGCGGCAATCCGCAGCCGTTTTCGATCCGCCCGGAACACGTGCGTTTCGCCGAAGGCCCGCTGGCCAGTCACGAAATCGAAGTCAGCGGTTTACTCCACGACATTCAGTACCAGGGCAGCGCCACGCGCTATGAACTGAAACTGGAAAACGGCCAGACACTGAACATCAGCCAGGCCAACAACCAGTGGCTGGACGTCAGCGCGCAGCATCAGACCGGGCAACGTCTCAGCGCACGCTGGGCGCGGGAAGCGATGATCCCGCTGCACGACACCGTTGCCGGCGGGGTGTGAGATGACCAGCGTAGCTCTCCCTCAAACGCCGGCCGGCGGCTCGCCGTTGCGCAGGTTTTCCAACCTGCTGTATCGCCGACCGAATTTTTACCTGGCGCTGCTGCTGGTGCCGCCACTGTTGTGGTTCGGCGCGATCTACCTCGGTTCGCTGCTGGTGCTGTTGTGGCAAGGCTTCTACACCTTCGACGACTTCACCATGGCGGTCACGCCGGACCTGACCCTGGCCAACTTCGCCGCGCTGTTCCAGCCCTCGAACTTCGACATCATCCTGCGCACCTTGAGCATGGCAGTCGTGGTGTCGATCGCCAGCGCCATCGTCGCGTTCCCGATTGCCTACTACATGGCGCGCTACACCACGGGCAAAACCAAGGCGTTTTTCTACATCGCGGTGATGATGCCGATGTGGGCCAGTTACATCGTCAAGGCCTATGCCTGGACCTTGCTGCTGGCCAAGGGCGGCGTGGCGCAGTGGTTCGTTCAACACCTTGGACTGGAGCCGGTCTTGCAGTTCGTGCTGGGCATTCCGGGCGTGGGCGGCAGCACCTTGTCGACCTCGCACCTGGGGCGCTTCATGGTGTTCGTCTACATCTGGCTGCCGTTCATGATCCTGCCGATTCAGGCCTCGCTGGAACGTCTGCCGCCCTCGCTGCTGCAAGCCTCCGCCGACCTGGGTGCCAAGCCACGCCAGACCTTCATGCAGGTGATTCTGCCGCTGTCGATTCCGGGCATCGCCGCCGGTTCGATCTTCACGTTTTCGCTGACCCTGGGCGACTTCATCGTGCCGCAACTGGTGGGCCCGCCGGGGTACTTCGTCGGCAGCATGGTCTACGCCCAGCAAGGCGCGATCGGCAACATGCCGATGGCCGCGGCCTTCACGCTGGTGCCGATTGTGCTGATCGCCATTTACCTGACCATCGTCAAACGACTGGGGGCCTTCGATGCACTCTGAGAAAGCTTCTTTAGGCCTGAAAATCGCAGCCTGGGGCGGACTGGTGTTCCTGCACTTCCCGATCCTGATCATCTTCCTCTACGCCTTCAACACCGAAGACGCAGCGTTCAGCTTTCCGCCCAGGGGCTTCACCTTGAAGTGGATCGGCGTGGCGTTCTCACGGCCGGACGTGCTGGAAGCGATCAAACTGTCGCTGCAGATCGCCTCCGTTGCGACGCTGATTGCGATGGTGCTCGGCACGCTGGCATCGGCCGCGTTGTACCGGCGGGATTTCTTCGGCAAGCAGGGCATCTCGCTGATGCTGATTTTGCCCATCGCGTTGCCAGGAATCATCACCGGGATCGCGCTGCTGGCGACGTTCAAGACGCTGGGCATCGAGCCGGGGATGTTCACCATCATCGTCGGCCACGCGACCTTCTGCGTGGTGATCGTCTACAACAACGTC
>LNAP01002557.1_pt1 | contig 18696 bp, 8 predicted proteins | sample 602601 | NCBI WGS metagenome assembly LNAP01 (sample SAMN02440304, study PRJNA202911) | soil metagenome | biome: Subtropical and temperate rainforests or woodlands; isolation source: soil samples (1 kg each in a 20% v/v slurry with milli Q water) were... ...
TGTGACTGTGACCCTGGATAACAACCAGGTCATCACCATTGGTGTGAACCAGTCGAGCGGGACTGTCTCGGTTGTGGCTCCAGATGATGTGTACAAAGGTGATCAAACCGTCACGACCGGTATTAAAGAAGTCACCGGCGGCGAGCACTTTGAAAACCTGGTTCCTGGGACTGACAAAGTCACTACGACTGTCACTGATACCCCAGGTACCGATAACACCACGACCGTGACGCTGACGGCTCCGTCGGAAGTGAGTGAAGGTGGCCAGATCACTTACACCGCCACCTTGAGCAACAAGGCTGACACTGACGTCACCTTGACCCTCGATAACAAGCAAACCATCACCATCAAGGCCGGCGAAACCGTCGGTACCGTCACCGTTGATGCCCCTGGCGATGACGTGTTCGTTGATAAGAGCACCCAGACTGTCCAGATCACCGGGACTGACGGCGGCAACTTCGAGAAGCTCGTGGTTGCTGGCAATGGCGCGACTACCACCATCAACGACACCATCGACAAGGTCGATGTGGTCCTGACCGCCACTAAAACTGTGGGCGAAGGCGGCGAGATCGTTTACACCGCCACCCTTGTGGATAAAAACGGTGCGCCAGTAACTAACATCACCAACCCTGTGACTGTGACCCTGGATAACAACCAGGTCATCACCATTGGTGTGAACCAGTCGAGCGGGACTGTCTCGGTTGTGGCTCCAGATGATGTGTACAAAGGTACCGGCATTAAAGAAGTCACCGGTGGCGAGCACTTTGAAAACCTGGTTCCAGGTACTGACAAGGTCACCACGACTGTCACTGACACACCGGGCACCGATAACACCACGACCGTGACGCTGACTGCTCCTTCGGAAGTGAGTGAAGGTGGCCAGATCACTTACACCGCCACCTTGAGCAACAAGGCTGACACTGACGTCACCCTGACACTCGATAACAAACAAACCATCACCATCAAGGCCGGCGAAACCGTCGGTACCGTCACCGTTGATGCCCCTGGCGATGACGTGTTCGTCGACAAGAGCACCCAGACTGTCCAGATCACCGGGACTGACGGCGGCAACTTCGAGAAGCTCGTGGTTGCCGGCAACGGCGCGACAACGCAGATCAACGACACCATCGACAAGGTCGATGTAGTGCTGACCGCCACCAAAACCGTGGGTGAAGGCGGCGAGATCGTTTACACCGCCACCCTTGTGGATAAAAACGGTGCGCCAGTAACTAACATCACCAACCCTGTGACCGTGACTCTGGATAACAACCAGGTCATTACCATCGGTGTGAACCAGTCGAGCGGGACTGTCTCGGTTGTGGCTCCAGATGATGTGTACAAAGGTGACCAGACTGTTACTACCGGCATTAAAGAAGTCACCGGTGGCGAGCACTTTGAGAACCTGGTTCCTGGGACTGACAAGGTCACTACGACTGTCACTGACACACCGGGCACCGATAACACCACGACAGTGACTTTGACGGCTCCGTCGGAAGTGAGTGAGGGTGGGAAAATCACCTACACCGCTACGCTTTCTAATAAAGCGGATACCGACGTCACCCTGACGCTGGACAACAAACAGACCATCACCATCAAAGCGGGCGAAACAGTCGGCACCGTGACGGTAGATGCTCCAGGCGATGACGTGTTCGTCGATAAGAGCACCCAGACCGTCAAGATCACCGGCACCGACGGCGGCAACTTCGAGAAGCTCGTGGTTGCTGGCAATGGCGCGACTACCACCATCAACGACACCATCGACAAAGTCGATGTAGTGCTGACCGCCACCAAAACTGTGGGTGAAGGCGGCGAGATCGTCTACACCGCCACCCTTGTGGATAAAAACGGCGCGCCGGTGACCAACATCACCAACCCTGTGACTGTGACCCTGGATAACAACCAGGTCATCACCATCGGTGTGAACCAGTCGAGCGGGACTGTCTCGGTTGTGGCACCGGATGATGTGTACAAAGGCGACCAGACTGTTACTACCGGCATTAAAGAAGTCACTGGTGGCACGCACTTTGAGAACCTGGTTCCTGGGACTGACAAGGTCACTACGACTGTCACTGACACACCGGGCACCGATAACACCACTACCGTCACCCTGACCGCGCCAAGCGCCGTCAACGAAGGCGGCACCATCACCTACACCGCCACCTTGAGCAACAAGGCTGACACTGACGTCACCTTGACCCTCGATAACAAACAAACCATCACCATCAAGGCCGGTGAAACTGTCGGCACCGTGACGGTGAACGCCCCTGGCGATGACGTGTTCATCGACAAGAGCACCCAGACCGTCAAGATCACCGGTACTGACGGTGGCAACTTCGAGAAACTCGTGGTTGCAGGCAACGGCGCAACGACGCAGATCAACGACACCATCGACGAAGTGAAGGTTGTGCTGACCGCCACCACCAGCGTCGCCGAAGGTGGCCAGATCGTCTACACCGCCAGCCTCGTGGACAAGAACGGTGCGGCCGTGACCAACGTGGGTTCCGACCTGGTGATCAAGTTGGACAACGACTTGATCATTACCATCGGTAATGGCAAGACCAGCAGTACCGCCAACTTCACCGCGCCGAATGACTTCTACGTGGGCGCCAAGGATATTTCCGCCAAGATCACTAACGTGGTCAGCGGTGGCGACAAGTATGAAAACCTGATCCCGGTCGGTACTCCGGTAGTCACCAAGGTGACGGACGTGACGAGCAACACCGTGATCAGTATCGCGGGCGATACCTCGGTGACCGAAGGCCAGACCGCTCATTACACGTTGAACCTGACCCAGCCGGCAGCCACCGAAGTCACGGTGACCCTCTCGTATAAAGGTGTGGCCCAGGACGGTTCGGACTTCAACGGCGTGTACACCGTGAAGATTCCAGCCGGCCAAAGCACTGCGACGTTCGATATCAAGACCATCGACGACAAGCTGACCGAGCCTACGGAGAAGTTCGAGATCAGTATCTCCGGTACCTCCGGCGGTAACTTCGAGAACCTGGTTGTCAGCACCACCAACGGTAAAATCGAAACGTCGATCATCGATAACGATGCACCACCGACCATCGACCTGGATGCCAACAACTCCAGCGGCGCCACCGGGAACGACTTCAAGACCACGTTCACCGAAGGCGGCACTGGCGTGTCGATTGCTGACACCGACATCCGCATCACCGACCCGGACAGCACCCAGCTGACTGGCGCCACGGTGGTGTTGACCAATACTCAGCCGAACGACGTGCTGGACTACAGCAAGGTCAGCGGTATGAACGTGACCTCGGTCACGGATCCTGTCACCGGCAAGATCACCCTGACCCTAACCGGGACGGCGTCGCTGGCTGACTACATGCAGCAGATCAAGAACATCACGTTCAGCAACAGCAGCGACGACCCGAGCACCACGCCACGGACCATCACCGTGACCGTGACCGACGGCGGCAACTACTCGAACGTAGCGACCACCACAGTCAACGTAGTGGCGGTCAACGACGCACCGGTTGCCACTGGCGGCGCCGTCACCGGCACCGAAGACACATCGCTGAAGCTGACTTGGGCCAATTTCGGGGTCACCGATGTGGATTCCCCTCAGGCCAGCCTCGGGGTGAAAATCACCGAGCTGCCAGTCGCCGGCAAGCTGCAGTACCTGGCAGCGGACGGCACTACCTGGACCAACGTGACAGCCGGCCAGACCTTCACCAAGGCGCAGATCGACGGCGGCCAGTTGCGCTTCACGCCAAACGCCAACGAATCCGGAGCCGACGGCTACGGCGGCACCGGTGTGGGCAACAAGCAGGCTGATTACGCACAGTTCAAGTTCCAGCCAACCGATGGCAAGGACCTGGGCACCAGCGCTACCGTGAAAGTCGACATCACCCCGGTTGCGGACGCGCCGACGTTGAGCGTTGCCGATAACAACATCGCATCGGTAGGCCTGACCAAGCAGAGCTGGAACAGCATTGCGAACCTGGGCACCAACGGCAATGGCGCGACACCGACCGCACTGAAAAATGCGATCGATAACGCGGGTACGCCTAACAGCACGACGCTTTCGACCAATGTCGAGTCGACGGCCAACGTACCAGCTGGCGCGGGGTCGAAAACCTCAGGCTTGATCTATCTGGAAGCCGGCAAGGCCTATACCTTCAGCGGCTATGCCGATGACAGTCTCCTGATCAGAATCGGCGGCAAAGACGTGGCTAGCGGTACCTGGGGCTCGAACTCCGGCCAGTTCAGCGGCACGTTCACCCCGACCAGCAATGGCTACTACAGCATCGATATTTACCATGCGAACCAGTCAAATGCCGGCGGCTATGACGTTAACCTGTCGATCAACGGTGGGGCGGCGACGAACCTGAGTAATACCAACATCCCGATCTACACCGGGGTCAACGACCTGATCAACGCAGGTGCCCAGGTGTCTGACCTGCATGGCACCAACGGCCAGGGCTACTACGACGCGTATAAGCTCAACGAAGGGCTGGAAAACGGCACGGTCAAACTGACCAAGGTCACCACTGGCCTGACCGATACCGACGGCTCGGAAACCCTGAGCGTGAAGATCGGCAGCATCCCGGTGGGCGCAGTGCTCAGCGATGGTGCCGGGCATACCTTTACGGCTACCAATGGCCAGACCGAAGTCAATGTCACCGGTTGGGACCTCAATAATTTGAGCCTCAAACCACTGCCTTACACCAGCGGCCAGTACAACCTGACCGTGACGTCGACCTCCACCGAAAGCCTCGGCGGCTCGGCCACAACCGTTGCCAATGTGCCAGTCAAGGTGTACCCGGCCACCTATAGCGGGAGCACGGCGACTTCGGGCGATGACAACGTCACCGGTAGCAGCGGCAACGACATCATCGTGGCGGACGTTTCTGGCCTGAACGTGGTCCAGGGCAAAAACTACAACATCGCGTTCATGATCGATACGTCGGGCAGTATGGGTTCGGACTCGGTAGCGGCGGCGAAAGCCTCGCTGACCACCGTGTTCAACTCACTGAAAAACAGTATCGGCTCCAGCACCTCTGGCACCGTGAACATCTTCCTGGCGGACTTCAGTGACCAGGTCAATCGTACGGTTACAGTCAACCTGAAAGACCCGGGTGCACTGGATGCGCTGCAGAAGGTCCTGGATAAGATGGTGTCGACCGGCGGCACCAACTACGAAGACGTGTTCAAGGCTGCATCCAACTTCTTCAAAAGTGGCCAGGCGACTGGCAACAAGGATGCAATCAACACCACTTACTTCATCACCGATGGTCAGCCGACGTACTACCAGCGCTATGAGCAGACCAATCCGAGCTTGTACGGCAACGTCAAGCTGGACGATGTTGTCAACATGAGTAACTACACCCTGGGTACCGCCACGCGGATCACTATCGATTCGGAGCACTACCTTGACATCAATACGGTAGGGACGGTGACCCTCGGGACCTACAACTGGTGGGGTTGGGGGCAGTCCAACCTGGGTACCATTCATGCCCAAGGGGATGGCACCTATGAGTTGTCGTCCGTTGGCGGCAACGGTACAGCCTCATCCTCAAACATCAACGATCCAACGCTCATCAGCAACTCGCAGAACGCGTTCGCACTGCTCAAGGGCCTGTCCACAGGTGGCGTAGAAGCCATCGGCCTCAACAGCGGGATCAGCCTGAATCAGTTGGCACCGTACGACAGCGACAACAAGCCACAAAGCAACATCGATCCGAAGGACCTGGCCAACGCCATCCTCGGTCACAGCGAGGCCACCCTGCCGGGTGCCGACCGTGTCGATGGAGGTGACGGCAACGATATCCTGTTCGGCGACCTGGTGAGCTTCCCGGGCATTACCGGCGAAGGCTATAACGCCATCCAGACCTACGTGGCAGGGAAAAACGGCGTGGCGGTTGCTGCTGTCACCGGCCAGGATGTGCACAAGTACATCACCGAGCATTACACCGAGTTCAACACCTCGGGTGCCAAAGACGGTAATGACACCCTGCTGGGTGGCTCGGGTGATGACATCCTGTTCGGCCAGGGCGGCAACGACTACCTGGACGGTGGCAAGGGCAACGACATCCTGTTGGGCGGCACGGGTAACGACACGCTGATCGGCGGCCAGGGTAATGACATCCTGATCGGCGGCACCGGTGCCGATACCTTCGTCTGGAGATCCGGTGACGTCGGCAACGACGTGATCAAGGACTTCAAGGCCTCGGAAGGCGACCGTATCGACCTGCGTGACCTGCTCAAGGGCGAAACCGACAGCACCATCGACAACTTCCTGAAGTTGACCACGGTGGATAACGTGACCACGCTGCAGATCAGTTCCGAAGGCAAGCTCAACGCTGACGGCGGCCTGGCCAATGCGGATGTGACGATCAAGCTGGAAGGCAACAACTGGTCTGGCCAATCGATCAACTCGTTGATCACTGGTGCTGACCCGACCATCAAGGTCGATCACTCCTAATGAACCACTGAACCGGCCGCCTCTTGAGGCGGCCGATTCATTTGCGGCCACCGTTCACTGGCATGGGGCAACGATTGCACGGCATACTCACGTCCAATCGCGCTCCGTTGGCCTATGCTGCTGACAGGCTGTCGTCAGTTCTCCTCATGAGGGATGTTCAATGTTCTACGTGCAACGTGATGCACAGGGTGAGCTGATTCGCGCCGAAGCGGTTGCCTTCGCCGAATCGACCGGCACCCTGCCCGCGGATCATCATGAGATCCAGGCCTGGTTTGCCAATGAAGAAGCGGAGCTGAGCCTCAAGCAGCTCAAGCACAGTGACTCGGAGATGATTCGGGTACTGGAAGACTTGATTCAGGTGCTGATCCAGAAAGGCGTGATCAACCTCACGGACCTGCCGGTTGCCGCGCAAGCCAAGCTCAAGGATCGCAGCCACGCACGGGAATCACTGGGTGGCCTGAGCCACCTGATCAATGATGATGAGACCGGCCTGATCTGAGGCCGGCCACGGCCTCAGCGCCAGGGCGCCGGCTCGCCAAACAGCTGGCCCTGCACGCCAAAAATCCCCATCTCGCGAATCACCTGCAACTCACCCTCGGTTTCGACCCGCTCGGCAATCAGCGGCAAGTCGATGCTGTGGGCTGCGCGCTGGATAGCTTCGATAAACAGGCGCTTGTCGCTTTCCTGGTCGATGTCGCGGATGTAGCTGCCATCGATTTTCAGGTAGGCCAGGCCCAGGCGCGCCAGGTTGCCGATCATGCTGAAGCGCCCGCCAAAACGTTGCAGGCTGAGGGAGAAGTTCAGCTCTCGCAGACGCTGGGTCAACTGCTCCAGTACCGCCTGTTCGGGCAGTTGCTCTTCACCGATTTCCAGGGTCAGGCGCGGGCCCAGGTTGGAATGCTGACGCAGCAGGTCGAACACGCGGTTCAGGGCTTGGGGGTCTGCCAGCGTGGCCGCAGACAGGTTCAAGGCCAACGAATGTTCATGGCTGGCCATCTGCTTGAGCACCAGCTCGAGCATCAGTCGGTCCAGACGCGCCGACCAGCCAAACCGCTCCAGCCAAGGCAGGAAACGGCCGGCCGGGATGGTGTGGCCCTGATCGTCCACCAAACGCGAGAGCACTTTGTAGTGCAGGATCAGTTGCGGATCCTGGGCGGCCACCACCGGCTGGAAGTACAGCTCGAAGCGTTGCTGGCTCAGCGCCAGGTCCAACAGTGAGTGCCAGGCATGATGATCGTCGCCGACGCTGGCGGCAGCGCTGTGGTCCAGGCACACCCAACTCACGTCACCCAGGGTTTCGGCCTGGGCCAATGCCTGGTCGGCCAGGGTCAGCAGGGCCTGGGGGGAATCACCGTGACTGAACGGCGCCAGGCCGATACAGGCAACCGGCGAAACGTCACTGGCGCCGGTGGCTTGCAGGCTTTGCAGGGTGCTTTCCAGGTTCTGCGCCAGCTGCATCGCCTCTTCACGCATCAGCCCCGGCGCCAGCACGGCGAACTCGCCACCGCGGATACGGGTGACCAGGTTGTGGGTTTCCGGATACGGCTCGCACTGGCGCAGCAACTGTTCACCGACCGCCTGCAGCAGTTGGTCGGTGCGTTGGCCGCCGAGGCGCTGGTTGAGGCCGGCCAGGTCCTTGACCCGCAGCACCAGCAGGTAGCCTGAGCTGGTTTCTTCGGGGTTGCTGACCCGGGCATTGAGTTGCATCTCGAAATAACGACGGTTGGCCAGGCCCGTGAGGTTGTCCTGATAGGATTCCACCCGCAGTTTTTCGCTGCGCTCGGCCTGTTCCTGGAACAGTGCCTTGAGCTTTTCCACCATCTGGTTCATCGCCTGTACCACGCGGCGCAGCTCCGGGGTGCGCGGCAGATCCGGCAGGCTCAGGAACTCACGGCGGGCAATGGCATGGGACTGTTTGACCATATAGTCCAGAGGCTTGAGTTGCCGGCGCAGTAATAGCGCACCCAGCACCGCACTGACGGCGCCGCACAGCAGCAGCCAGCCCAGGCTGCCCAGGGCGCTCTGCCACAGCTTGGCCAGGGCGAACATCGGATGGCTGACCACCTCGACCCGCGCCGCCTGCTCCCAACCACGGCTGACCAGGGCGTCGCCGCCGGCCGGTTCCAGGCCGATCAACTTGACGAACCAGTTGGGCACGCCGTTGTTGTCGGGGATACCACTGCGCTCGACGATGACCTGGTCATTGGTCACGTCAACCACGCGGATGCTCGCGTAATAACCGCTGTCGAAGATCGAGCTGACCAGCAGTTCGACCATCGCCGGGTCGTCGATATTGGGCGTCAGGGACAGCGCCAGAGCGGTCGCCGCGTCCTGCGCGTGGGAGCGCAGTTGGTTCACGTATTGGGTACGCGAACTTTCCAGGCTGACCATGAAGCTGCCGCTGAAGGCGACCACCAGGAACAGACAGATAGCGATCAACAGCTGTTTGAACAGTGACATCTGAACAGTTACTCCTAGTTGGCCGGCTCGGCTGGGAAACCTTCCGCCCGCATTTTTTTCAACACATCCTGCCAGCGCGACAGGCGCTTGGTGTCGCCAACCTTTTTGTTGCCTTTGGCGCCGGGCAGGTACAAGCCTTCGGCGTTGAAGGAGTAGACCGGCAGCAAGTCGGTCCGTTGGCTGGCAGGCTGGATCTCGTCGATCAGGCTGTCGAGTACCAGTGGCATGGCCTCTGGCGTCGAATAATAGGTCAAGACCATATGGGCGCGATTCTGCCGCAATGCCTTGACGTAGGTAATGCGCAATTTGTCGCTGGAGACGCCCAGGTGTCGCAGGCTGAAATACTTGGCAATGGCATAGTCTTCACAATCGCCGGCGCCCTTCCACAGGGCTTCGATGGGCGTCTCCCAATAATCGACCTGGCTCCATAAGTCGACATCTTCGACATAGCGCACCCGCTTGTTGAAGAACAGGTTGACCACCTTGAGCTGCTCCAACTCGCTGCCTTGTTTTTGCGTGGCCAGCAGCCGCTGCCAGTCGTCGATACGCTGCTGGCCCGCGCCCAGCGGTCCATAGAGCGCTGTAGCGCGCCGGCTGATCTGGGAAAAATCCCAATCGGCATGCAGCCCGCCAGGCAATAAGCCAGCCAGCAGCAGCGCTGAAAACAGCCAGCACAGGATCCGCGAGGGAGTAAAACGTACCGCCAATGGCTTCAGTCCGTAGAAAGAGACGGAGAATCATTCGATGGTGAAGGGTCAGTCGGAAAAAGACAATGGCACAGTGCAATCACCCAGCGTCCACTCAGCTAAAGCAATCGCACTTGTAAGACGCCCGCCAGCCATAATGTGCGATGTAAAACCGCGCTGTTGAGTTGCTTACAAAGGGAAACTTTGCCTGTTTGACAAGCCTGCATGCAATCTCTAGTGTTCTTTGGATCCAATCAGCCAAAACCCATTCCAACAAGAAAGGAGGATAGCGTAGTCGTGACGCACAAGCCGAACCCTTTGAGCAGCATCAAGATCAGTGGGCCCATTCCCGCTCACCTCGCGCGCTCCGTTATTGAAGAAACATTGCGCAACGCCATACTGGATGGTCGCCTGCCCTGCGGCACCGCCATGCGCCAGCAAGAGCTGGCCAGCCTGTTCGGGGTCAGCCGGATGCCGGTGCGCGAAGCCCTGCGCCAGCTGGAGGCACAGTCGCTGTTGCATGTGGTAACCCATAAAGGCGCCGTGGTTGCTCCGCTGATTGAAGATAACTCGGCGGAGACCTACGCCCTGCGTATTCTCCTGGAGTCGGAAGCACTGCGCTTGTCTATCCCATTACTCACCCAGAGCGATATCGAGCAGGCGGGTGCCTTGATCGACACCCTTGAGTGCGAAACCGACTACACCGAAATCGGCCGGCTCAACCGCCTGTTTCACATGGCGTTGTATGGCAAGGCACCCAACCAGCGGTTGTTGAACCTGGTGGAACACGGGCTGAACGAGGAGGAGCGGTTCCTGCGCTTCAACCTTGAAGCCATGGGACTGGGCAAAACCTCCCAGGAGGACCATCGCGAGCTGCTGAATCTGGTCGCGCAGAAAAAAGTCGAGCAGAGCGTGCTGACGCTGCGTAATCACCTGATGCGCGGCATGGAAGTGATCACTCAATACCTCAACAGCATTGAACAGGACAACGACAAAGGTCCGCGTTGACTTCTCCCGGCTTTAGCCGCCCAGTGCGCGACCTGGATGACCAGGCGCCGCACACGCCCAAAGCCGGTCCATGCCTGCCGTCACCCTCCTGGATGGTTGCGCCAACAGACTCGATATCGACCGATAGGAACCTGCAGCGTTGCAAAGCAATAATGGATCAAATCCTGCCCGTTAAGTCCACCCACATAAAACTCGCAAACAACAAGGAAAGTTCCCACCCCGAACAGTAAGTTCAACTGCAGCATTTCCCTTCCTGCAAAAAAACCTTATACAACTCAGAAAGTATTTGAACACTTAACCAAGTGATTATTCTTTAATTGGTCTTGGCACTTCATTCGAAAGCGTAGGCACAGGCTTGGGCATAGCTGTGGACGACGCGCGCTCCAACAAGAATAGGATGCTTTGTCACTACCTGTTGCTTGCCGGGCAACGAAGTACTCGCAACAACCCACGCTTGGTTCTAAACAAACTTTTTATTTGAGTCGACATAACGACTTATAGGCATTAACCATGTTTCAACTACAAGAACTACTTAGACATAAAAAACAACAATTACATGAGCATCCGATTTTCCTGGAAATCAATTCTCTCCCGCAACTACAACACTTTATGCAAAACCATGTGTTCGCCGTCTGGGACTTCATGACCCTGACCAAACGCCTGCAACAGGACCTGACCTGCATCCGCCTGCCCTGGCTGCCGCCGACAGACCCACAGGCTGCGCGGCTGATCAACGAAATTGTCCTGGACGAGGAATCAGACCAGCGCCAGGGCGTCGGGCACAGCAGTCACTTCGAACTGTATCTGGAGGCCATGCGCGAGGTGGGAGCCTGCACCATCACCATCGAACGATTCATCGCGTTGCAGCGTGAGGGAGCAAGCGTCGACAGCGCCTTGGCACAGATCACCATTGATCCTGCGGTAGAGCGCTTTGTGCGGCACACCCTGGACGTCGCCTTGAACGCACCGACCCATTGTGTCGCCGCGACCTTCCTGCATGGCCGCGAAAGTGTCATCCCGGCGATGTTCAAGCGCCTCCTGGAAGGCTGCGATGTCGCTCATCGGCAAGCCCCCAGCTTGTGCTATTACCTGCAGCGGCACATCGAGCTGGACGCCCAGGGTCATGAACCGGCCGCAGAACACCTGCTACAGCGGCTGATCCAGGCAGATCCCCTGCGCGAACAACAGGCCTGGAATGCTGCCATCAGCGCCGTAGAGAGCCGCATCGCCCTGTGGGACGGCCTGCGCCGGCACGCAGGATGCCAGGAGGTGAGCCTGTGACCGCTGCCGACTACCGCTCATTCGCGACCGACTGGGAGCAGCAGGCGACCATCCGTACTCGCCCGCGTCGCCTGCTGGAAGATGACGACAAGTTGATCTATCCCCTATGTCGTCAACCGTTGGTGCTCAGTGCAGGCTTTCTGGAGCATTGTCCGCAGTGGCGCGAGTTTGTCCTGGTGCAGACGTTCTACAAATTCATCAACGACGTGGTGATCTTTGAAACCGAGATCGTCGATAAAACCGCGAGGAGCATCGCCAAGAATCGCTTTTCAATCCCCTTCCCTGTGGCCTGCCGCTACGCCGCCATGACCGTGGTGGTCGATGAGGATTACCACGCCCTCGTCGCCCTGGACTTCATGCAGCAAACGCAGGAGAAGACGGGTATTGCGCCGCTGGCGCTACCTGCGGCCATTGAGTTGAGCCGTGCCATACCCAGCGCGCAGGCCCACGTACCGGCGCATCTGCGTGATGCCGTGGAGCTGATCGGCGTGGCGATTGCCGAGAACACAGTCACCCATGACGTGGCGGCGTTTGCCAAGGATGACAGCGTCAAACAGTCGGTAAGGGGGTTGATGGCCGACCATCTGGCTGATGAGGGCCGCCACGCCAGCTTCTGGACCGGCCTGGTGCGGCTCTACTGGCAAACAGCAAGCGAAGCAGACCGCCACTGTCTCGCCCAGATGCTGCCGATCTTCCTGCAGCACTATTTGACCAGTGACCTGCAAAGGGACTTCGACCTGCTGTTGATCGACCATCTGGATATCAGTCCCTCCGTCCGCGAAGCTTTGCGGGTCGAGGTAAATGCCCTGGCCTTTCCCATCACCCGCCAGCACCCGCTGATCAGCAACATCATGGGTTTCCTGCGCCGCAGCGGGCTGCTGCAAACACCCTGCGTCGCCCAGGCGATGAGCGCGTATCTGCCCGTATCCGGGAGCCCGTCATGAGACGCCTAGGGATTAGGCCGGTCGGTACCAGTACGGCCTTGCACGAGCTGACGCAGGCACTGGAACCCTATGGTCATGACCTTGGTGCGCAGGAGCCGGCCATCGACTTGCTGATTGAAGACGGCACTCAGCCCGTCGCCCAGGATTCGCCCGGCATGGTCGTGATGAGCCTGCGCCTGGCCATCGGCCCCTTGAGCGAGTGCGGCCTGCCGGCCCTGCAAATACGCTGCTATGACCGCGTATCGCAACTGCTGGCCGTGCTGGATGTAGCACCGCCAGCCTGCGGCAACGGTCAACAACTGCGACGCCAGGCGGTGACACAGTTGGTCGAGTGGATTGTGCGGCAGGTCAGCGGCTTCGCGCGCAACCCCGGACATTTTGCCCAACGTGCGAGCGCCTCCCCCCTTCCAGAGCAAAGCCTGCAAGGCCTGGAGGGGCTGGCCTACCTGCATCGCCTTAACCGGACCGATGAGCCGGCGCTGCTGCAAAAAGCCCGGACGCCGCTGGTCAAACAGTTGGAGCACAGCTTGCGGGTCTTCGCCGATAGGCCGGCCCTGGAGATCGCCGGCCTCAGCCTGAGTTATCGACGCCTGTTGCGGCACAGCCTGGCGATCCAGCAGGTTTTGCGGCCGTTGCTCGGGCCTGGGCAGGTGCCCGTGGTCGGTATTTGCCTGGGCAAGTCGGTTGAGTTGTATGCCAGCATTCTGGCGATTCTTGGCTGCGGCGCGGTCTATCTGCCATTGGAGCCGGGCCATCCGCTGCCGCGCCAGCGGGCCATGCTGGAGAATGCAGGGGCCACGGTGTTGCTCGATGACGGCCAACATCCGTTGCGCGAGCATTTCACTGGGGTGGATGTCAGCGGCATAGACAGCCGGCACATGGACGAGCGCTGCCCCCTGGCCCTGACGTTACCCTCGATTGATAGCGCCAGCATGGTGCTCTACACCTCCGGCACCACCGGCCAGCCCAAGGGCGTTTTGCTCAGCCAGCAGAACCTGGCCCATTTCTCGGCGTGGTACAGCCAGTATGTCGAGCTCAGTGAGCACAGCCGCGTACTGCAATTTTCTTCCTTGAGTTTTGACTCTTCACTGATCGACCTTTTTCCGGCCCTGAGCCAGGGCGCGACCCTGATTGTTCCCAGCGAAGAACAGCGTCGCGACCCTCGCCAGTTGGTGGAACTGATCCGGCAACGGCGCATCACCCATGCCTTCCTGCCACCTGCGCTGTTGAGCCTGCTGCCGATGGATCGGCCGCTGGGCCTGGAGCACCTGCTGACCGGCGGTGATATCTGTGAGCCCCATGTCATTAAGCAAATGGCCGGGCAATGCGCCCTGCACAACCTGTATGGCCCGACAGAGGCCACGGTGCTGGTCAGCTGCCGGCGGATGCGGGCTGACGACAGCAATCTCAACCTCGGCATGCCCATCGCCAACAGTCAGGTGCTGATCCTCGACGAGCAGCGCCGACCGGTTGAGGATCAGGTGGTTGGCGAGCTGTACATCGCAGGCCCTGGAGTAAGCCTTGGGTATGTGAACCAGCCACGGCAGACCGCCGAGCACTTTGTGCACCTTGCGCTGCCTGATGGCCGAACCCTGCGCACCTATCGCACGGGAGACATGGCGAAATGGACTGCAGAGGGCATCGAACTGGTCGGGCGCCAGGACCAGCAGGTGAAGATCCGCGGTTTTCGGGTCGAACCCCAGGAGATTGAGCAGTGTTTGCGCGCCAGCCAGTTGTTTCGCCAGGTGGCGGTGGTGATTAACCGTGAGCGAAGAATTCTCGTGTTCGTGGCACACGCTGATCCCAGCTATTCGGGCGCGGCCCTGGCAGCGCTCAAGCAACACGCCAGGCAAACGCTGCCGGACTATATGCAGCCGACCGTATTCACTGAGTTGACGAGCCTGCCCTATGGCAGCAATGGCAAAGTTGATCGCCAGGCATTACAGGCACTGGTCGTGCAGGCCGTCTCGGATAACCCCCATTGCCTCCCCCAAACGCCGGTGGAAGCGCAATTGCTGGACCTGTGGAGTGAGCTGCTGGGGTTGCCGGTCAACGAGATCTCGACTGACGACAGTTTTTTCCATCTCGGCGGTCACTCCATTCTGCTTTCGACCATGCTCCTGCGGATTCGCGAGTTGTACGGACGCAGCCTGCCCCTCAACCGGTTTATCGAAGCGCCAACGGTGCAGACACTCGCGGCGTTGATGGGCGACAGCGCGCCGGGGACGGCGCCCACCGCCCGGGCGATAAGCGATGCACTACGCCCGCTGGATATCCCCGTGCTGCCAGGGGCGCGTGCCGGTGATCGCCACAAGGCTATCGTGACCGGCGCCAACAGCTTTTTGGGTATACATATCGTCGAAGCCTTGCTGGTGGCCGGAGCGACAGAAGTCGCCTGCCTGGTTCGCGAAAACCCAGGACAATCGGCCGCCATACGGTTTGCCGACGCCATGCGTGAATACCGCCTGGAACACCTGGACCTGAGCCGCGTACGGGTATACACCGCTGACCTGCGCCAACCTCGTTTAGGCCTGGAGGCACAGGTCTATGAACGCCTCGCCCGCCAGTTCGGGGTGCTGGTACACAGCGCGGCCCACGTCAATCACGTCATGGACTACGCATCGCTGGCCAAGGACAACGTGGAGCCGGTCATTGAATGCCTGCGCCTGTGCGAAACCCATTGCAAGAAAGTGCTCAATTTCGTCTCCACACTATCCGCGTCGAGTAGCGTTGGGGCCGACGGGCAAGTGCTTGAAGCGCCGGCGGCAAGCACCCCACCGCTGTACATCAAGAACGGCTACAACCTGTCCAAATGGGTGGCCGAACGTCTATTGGGGCGTGCCGCCGGACAAGGTGCCTGGATCAATATCTATCGACCCGGGAACATCAGTTTCAATAGCCACAACGGTGTCTGCCAACCCCACAAGAACCGCCTGCTGCTGATGCTCAAGGGATCGCTGCAGCTGGGCCGGGTGCCACGCCTGGGCTTGAACTTCGACCTGATGCCGGTGGATTTCCTGGCACGGTTCATTGCCTTCCACAGTGGCAACTACGTTGCCGAGCGTAGCGTCTTCAACCTGCACAATCCGCAGCCCCTGAGGTGGGAAACCTACGTGGAGTCGTTTCGCCAGGCAGGTCATGCGTTCGAGTTGGTGAGCGTCGCGGATTGGCAGCACCATCTGCGCGAAGTAGGTCGCGAGAATGCCCTTTTCGGTGTGCTCGGGTTCTACCTCAATGGGCTGGGAGAAGACATCGGCGATATTTCGATGATTCGCCATGAGAACGCACGCCATGGCGTCGAACAAATGGGTGTGCAGTATCCCGAAAAAGCACCCGAGTTATTACGCAGAGGATGCCAATACCTCAATGCCATCGGCTTTCTGTGACCCCCGCCTTCAGGAAATACTTATGAGACAGCTGCAACCCGATACGTTGATCAAAAACCCCCTGGGCAGGCCTGTGGTGTCATCTGTGGTGATTGCCTGCAGCGCCGATGAGCTATGGGCGGTCGTGGGGCGTTTCGAGGGATTTGACGCGTTCATTCCTGCCCTCGCCCGTATCAGCATGACGGGCAGCGGGGTGGGATCGCTACGCAAGAAATGGTTCCACGATGGCAATATCGTCGTGGAACAGCTCAACAGCCACGATGCGCGGACGATGCACATGACGTGGACGACGATCTATAACACCTTGGGCGTGGCCCGACTGTGGGCGGCAATGGCTGTTGAGTCGCTTGAGGGGCAACAAGCGCGGGCGACCTGGACCATCATCGCCGAGCCCGTTGATGCCCGCGATAAAAAGGGGTTTGAACAGTTTATTCAGGACTTCGCCGACAGTGCACTGGATAACGTACGCCGGTTGCTTGGCTGAAAAAAATGGCGCAGTGCACTGCTGCACTGCGCCATATTTACCCCGTGGTGATCAGATCTTGAAACTGTCGACCAACTGCTTCAAGCGATTGGCTTGTTGTGACAGCGCGTCACAGTCTTTCAAGGTCTCATTGAGGTTGGCCACACCTTGCTGGTTCAGCAGGTTGATCTGGTTGATATCAACATTGAGGGTTTCCACCACGGCAGTCTGTTCCTCAGTGGCTGCCGCCACCGATTGGTTCATGCCATCAATCTCGACGATTCGCTGGGTCACGCTGATCAAGCGCTCACCGGCCTGGTTGGCAACCTCGACACTTTCTTCGCTGGACACCTGACTGGCGTTCATTGTGGTGACCGCTTCGCGTGAACCGATCTGCAACGAGGTGATCATCTTGTGGATCTCCTCCGCCGATTCCTGGGTACGGTGAGCCAGGTTGCGCACCTCGTCGGCGACCACGGCAAAGCCACGGCCGGCTTCACCGGCACGGGCCGCTTCAATGGCGGCATTGAGGGCCAGCAGGTTGGTTTGCTGAGAGATGCCTTTGATCACATCAAGAATGTGGCCAATGTTGTCGGTACTGGCATTCAAGGTTTCGATCTGCGTGCAGGACAAGCTGATCTTCTGCGACAGCTCGGACATCGCCAGGATGGTTTTCTCTACCACCTGGCGACCGTCATCGGCTTGCTCGCTGGCGCCACTGGCGTGTTGCGAGGCGTCAGCGGCGTTACGGGCGATTTCCTGGGTGGCGGCACCCAGTTCGTTAATGGCCGCAGCAACGCTGTTGGTACGGGCGCTCTGTTCGTCGGAGCCGATGATCGAGGCGTTGGACGATGCCATCACGCGCTGGGAAAGATCGTGTACATGCCTGGTCGCCGAGGACACTTCGCTGATCGAGGCATGGATACGCTCGACAAACTGGTTGAACGCACTACCCAGCTCGCCGAATTCATCTTTGCTTTCCACGACCAGGCGGCGGGTCAGGTCACCCTCGCCTTGAGCAATGTCCTGCATCGCGCGGCCCATGGTGGTCAGTGGGCGCATCAGCACCTGGATCAACAGGCTCAGCAACACGGCAATCGCTGTGACGGCAATAAACATCGCGATCAAAGCGGAGGTGCGGAATTTACCCAGGGGGGCGTAGGCTTTGTCTTTGTCGATCGACAGGCCTATGTACCAATCTGCACCCGGCAAGCCGCTGATCGGGGTGAAGGACAGGATGCGGTCCTGACCATTGAGGACGACATCCTGATTAACCTTCTCAATCCGGACACCGCTGCCTGGATAGATATCCTTGAGGTTTTTCATTACCTGCTCTTGGTCAGGGCTGACGATTACCTGCCCATCGCCGCTGACCAGGAACGCGTGGCCAATCCCGCCGAAGTCCACCGAGTTGATGATTTTCACCAGGGTTTGCAGGCTCAAGTCACCACCCACTACACCCAGCAGCTCACCATTTTTCTTGACCGGCATCGCGATGGTGACGATCAAACCACCGACGGCGGCCATATAAGGCGGCGTCAGCATGGGTTTGTCGGCAGCGACCGCTTGCTTGTACCACGGGCGCTGACGCGGATCGTAGCCTTCAGGCATTTTCGCGTCAGGACGCTGAGTGAAGACACCGTTGGTTGAGCCAACGTAGGTGAACTGGAAGTTCGAGGTGAACGCCGGTTGATCAACCAGGCCGGGGAGGTCGGCGTTGGCGCCTTGATGAGCAACGTTCTGCGCGAGATTCTCCAGGACCAGTATCCGGCCACTGAGCCAGTTCTGCACACTGCTGGCAGTCAGGTCACCCGACTGCTCAATAGATGACTCCAGATTTTGCCTGATGGTGTTGCGCTGCAGGTAGTCGTTGTACAACGTAAACAGCGCGAAGGCCAAAACCACAACGCCTGACGCGGCCAACAGAATTTTATGACTGAACTTGAGATTCATTTCATCGACTTCTTTTTGCCAAAAGGGGGTGAGCGTGCCGAATGCAACGTTCCATGTACGGTAT
>LNAP01005540.1_pt1 | contig 18693 bp, 16 predicted proteins | sample 602601 | NCBI WGS metagenome assembly LNAP01 (sample SAMN02440304, study PRJNA202911) | soil metagenome | biome: Subtropical and temperate rainforests or woodlands; isolation source: soil samples (1 kg each in a 20% v/v slurry with milli Q water) were... ...
GCTGGCGGACATATCCATAGCCGATCGGCTTGCCCACGCTGTGGCCGAAACCGGCCGAGGAAAGGCAGCCGACCCGCTCGCCATTGCGGTAGATAGTCTCACGCCCGAGCAGGATGACATTCGGATCGTCCACCGTGAAGCCGGCGAGGCGTTTCTTGAGCGGTTGGCCCTGCTTGGCTTCCAGCGCCGCGCGTCCGATGAAGGGAATATCGGTGCCGAGCTTCGCTGCCCAGCCAAGGCCCGCCTCGAAGGGCGAATGATCGGGGCCGACATCCGAGCCCGAGGCCCAGTAGGCCTTTTCCAGCCGCATCGTCTCCAGCGCGCGATAGCCGACATTGGCGATGGAGAACTCGGCGCCGGCCTGCATCAGCGCGTCATAGACGGCCGCAGTGAATTCGGTCGGCATGTGCAGTTCATAGCCGAGCTCGCCGGCATAGGTGAGGCGCAGCGCGGTGAGCGGTGCGCCGGCCAGCTTGATGTCCCGCAGGCTGGCATAGGGAAAGGCCTCATGTGAGAGGTCGGCGTAGGTCAGCTTTGCCAGCACCGCCCGCGACTTCGGCCCGATCAGGGTCAGCACCGCATTGGCCGAGGTAACGTCGATCAGATGGGCGTCGAGGCCATCAGGGATATTGCGGCGGATCCAGTCGAAATCATGGGTCGCCGCGCCGGTGCCGGCGATGATGCGATAGGAATCCTCCGACAGCCGCGCGACGGTGACGTCGCACTCGATGCCGCCCCGCTCGTTCAGCATCGGCGCATAGACGACGCTGCCGACCGGGCCGGAGATGTCGGCGGCGCTGATCCAGGACAAAGCGGCCTGCGCATCGCGCCCGATCAGAAGGAATTTGGCGAACGAAGTCTGGTCGAGGATCGCGACCGAGGCCCGCGCCGCGCGATGCTCGCGCGCCACCGCGTCGGTCCAGTTCGGCCTTCCATAGGTATAGATGTCACGGGCTTCCTCGCCCGGTGCGGCGAACCAGTTCGGACGCTCCCAGCCGAGCTTCTCGCCGAACACCGCCCCCTGCCCCTTCAGCCGGTCATAGAGCGGCGAGCGGCGCAGCGGGCGGCCGGAGGAATGCTCCTCATTGGGCCAGGCGATGGTGTAGTGCTTGCCATAGGCTTCCAGCGTGCGCGCCCGCACCCAGGATACGTCCTGATGGTTGCGGCCGAAGCGCAATATGTCGACCGGCGAGAGGTCGTAGGGCGGGCGCCCGCCGCCGGCGATCCATTCCGCCAGCGCCTTTCCCGCCCCGCCGCCCGAGGCGATGCCGAAGGCGTTGAAGCCGGCGCCGACATAGAAGCCGGTGAGTTCCGGCGCCTGGCCGAGGATAAAATTGCCGTCCGGCGTGAAACTTTCCGGGCCGTTGATCAATTCCTTGATGCCGGCGGTCTCCAGCGCCGGGACGCGGCCGAGCGCCAGTTCCATGATCGGCTCGAAATGGTCGAAGTTCGACGGCAGAAGCTGGAAATTGAAGCCATCCGGGATGCCGCTCATCGCCCAGCCGATCGGGTTAGGCTCATAGCCGCCCATGACCAGCCCGCCGACCTCCTCCTTGTAATAGGTGAGCCGGTCGGGATCGCGCAGGGTCGGCAGGGTCGAGGTCACGCCCTCGATGCGCTCGGTGATCATGTACTGGTGCTCGACCGACACCAAAGGCACGTTGACGCCGGCCATGGCGCCGACCTCGCGGCCCGGCACAATTGACGACGATCTGGCAGGCGATAGGCCCGCGGTCCGTCTCCACGCGGGTCACCCGGCCGTTCTCGACCTGCATGCCGGTGACCAGCGTGTCCTCATGGATCGATACGCCATTCATCCGCGCGCCCTTGGCGAGCGAGGCGGTGATATCCGAGGGGTTGGCCTGCCCATCGGTCGGCAGGAAGGCCGCGCCGATGACGTCGGAGATGTCCATCAGCGGCCACAGTTCCAGCGCTTCCTGCGGGGTGAGCAAATGCATCTCCAACCCGAAGGAGCGCGCCGTGGTGGCCTGGCGCTTGACCTCGGTCCAGCGCTCGGCGTTGCAGGCGAGGCGCAGGCCGCCATTCATCTTCCAGCCGGTGGCGAGCCCCGTCTCGGCCTCCAGCGTGCGATAGAGCTTTACGGATTCGCCGAGCAACTGGGTGATGCCGGCATTGGAGCGCAACTGCCCAACCAGCCCGGCGGCGTGGAAGGTGCTGCCGGAGGTGAGCATGTGCTTCTCCAGCAGGATCACATCCTTGAAGCCGAGCTTGGCGAGGTGATAGGCGGTCGAGGCACCGATGATCCCCCCGCCGATGATGACGATCTCGGCCTGGGTCGGGAATGCGGACATCGATGGCTCCTGGGGGATTTCGGTATGCGAAGAACGGCCTCGGCGCTGGCGTCATCCGAAGATGCCCACCGCCATGCCGATACAATTCGATATGAATCCCAAGCGCAATGTCGCCGGAGCCGGAACCTCTTAATTTCGATGCGGTTGCCCGCCGTCAGCTCAGCTGAGGTGCGGACCCAGCATTTGGGCGACGTGACGGATGCCCAGTTCCGGGCTGGTGAGGATGGGAATGGCGACATCGCCGCCGCCGGCCCGCTCCAGTGCACCGGCCATCGACGCCTGCGCGAGCACGATGACGTCGACTTGAGGTCCGATCTCCCGGAGCCCCGCCACGACCAGCGCATCATGCCCGGCGCTGTCGCCGGCGGCCAGCCGGGCGAACGCGCCCTCGCACAGATGGCTTATGACGGTCACGGGCTTGCCCGCCTCTTCGGCGCGACGGGTCAGAAGTTCGGTGGTCGGCCCGAGCGTGGTCGGCAGGGTCGCCAGCACGCCGATGCGTCGGCCCATGCCCAGTGCCGCCAATGCCATGCCGTCATCGATACGGAACAGCGGCACCGGACAGAGGGGAAGGACGGCATCCACCGCCGGGCCGAGCGAGGAACAGGTGACGATCACCGCCTGCGCACCCGCATCGACCGCCGACCATACATAGCCGGCCAGACGGCGCATGGTGAGTTGCGACAGGCTTCCCTCGCGAATGGTGGCCCGAAGCAGGCTTTCGTCGACGATGTTGAAAGGCGCCCAGCCCTCCAGATGGCGCGCGGCCAGATCACCGAACACCGGCACCAGCGCGGCAACGGTGTGGATGAACGCCAACGAACGAGGGGCGGGCTTAATGCCAGACATCGTCAACAATCCCGATCGGTTACTTGGGGAACGCCGTGTTCAGTTCGTCGATCTGGGCCTGCGAGAGCAGCCGGGGCTGGCGGCCCTGCAGCAGCACCAGCAGCTTTGCCGTCTCTTCCAGTTCCTCGGCGGCATAGACCGCCGTCTGGAGGTCGCGCGCAGTGACGACCGGCCCGTGATTGGCGAGCAGGACGGCGGCGCATTCGCCATTCAGTTCGCGGATCATCGCACCCATGGCGGGATCGCCGGGGCGCACATAGGGCAGCAGCCGCACGCGGCCGACCCGCATCACGACGTAGGGCGTGAGCGGCGCGATGCAGTCCTGCGTATCGATATCCGGCAGGCACGACAGCGCGGTCGCGTAGGTGGAGTGCAGATGCACCACCGCGCCGGTGCCGGGCCGCGTCTCGTAGAACGCCTGATGGAGGAACACCTCCTTGGAAGGCTTGTCGCCGGAGATGTGGCGCCCTTCGCGGTCGAGCTTGGAGATGCGGTCGGCCTCGAGGAAGCCGAGGCATGAATTGGTCGGCGTGATCAGGACGCCGTCATCGACCGCGACGCTGATATTGCCCGCCGAGCCGACCGAATAGCCGCGCTCGAACAGGGAGCGCGACAGGCGCACCAGCAGGTCGCGTGTGGCGGTCTCGTTCATCTGCATCACCGTCCGCTGCTGCCGGAAAGCGCACCGAGCGCCTTGCCGAAGAAATCCGCCGCGCCGAAATTACCGGACTTCAGCGCCATGCCGAGGCCGGTGCCATCTTCGGCGACCAGCACCGGGACGCCGGGATCGATCTCCGGCCCGATGCGGAACGATGTTACGCCCAGCGCGGACACCACCGCGCCGGAGGTCTCGCCGCCGCCGACCACGATACGCCGAACGCCGGCGTCGAACAGCATCCTGGCCGTGGCGGCGAAGATGCCGTCGAGGCGATGGGCAACCGCGTCGCGCCCGTATTTTTCCTGCAGTGCGGCAACCTGCTCGGGCCGCGAGGACGAATAGATCAGCGGTGCCTTTCCGTGATTGGCACGAATGAAGGCGACGAGATCGGCTTCCGAGGTGGTGCCGTCCATGACCTTGTCGACATCGAGCGCGAGAACCGGATGCTCCTTGGCGTGGACCTCGATCTGGTTGAGCGTCGCCCGCGAGCAGCTTCCCACCAGCACCGCCTCCGGTCCTTCGATATGCGCCACCTCCGGGCGCCCGCCCTTGGCCGCGCCCGACTTAATGAAGTTGCGCGGCAGGCCGAGCGCGATGCCCGAACCGCCGGTGAGCAGGCGCGCCTCAGTGCAGGCCTCGGCAATGGTCAGCAGGTCGGCATTGGTCAGCGCGTCGACGATGACCAGCCGCTCGCCCTTGTCGGCAGCAGCGGCGAGCGCCTCGCGAACCGCGCCGGCCCCGCGCTGCAGCACGCCCCAGTCCACCAGCCCGACCGGCTCCTTCGACTGAAGACCGAGCCAGCGGCGCAGATCGGCGTCCGTCATCGGGTTGAGCGGGTGATGCTCCATGCCGGAATCGTTCAGCAGCCGCTCGCCGACGAACAGATGGCCCTTGTAGATGGTGCGCCCGGCATCCGGGAATGCCGAGCAGGCGATGACGCCCTTGACCCCGAGGCGCCGGGCCAGCGCCTCGCCGACCGGGCCGATATTGCCCTCGGGGGTGGAATCGAAGGTGGAGCAGTATTTGAAGATCACCTGCCGGCAGCCCTGCGCCTCCAGCCAGTCCAGCGCCGCCAGCGATTGCGCCACCGCCTCGCCGGCCGGGATCGACCGGCTTTTCAGCGAGATAACGCAGGCCTCGACATCCGCCGCCGCCGCGCCCTTGGGAATGCCGAGATACTGCACCGTGCGCAGGCCGCCTTCGGGGCCGATGCCCTTGGCGATGGTGTTGGCGATGTCACTCGCCCCGGTAAAGTCGTCGGCGATAACTCCAAGCAGCATGGCGGTCACTCAGTTGCGGCGGATGGCGGGGCGAATAGCGGCGGGGCGATGGCCGATAGTCCCGTTCAGGCGTTTTCCCTCAAGACGGCGCGCTTGGCCTTCACCAGCGCGGCGAGGCAGCGGTCACGCCATGCCTTGCGGGCATCGAGCTGGTCGGCAGGCGTCCTCTCGCGACGCTGCTTTTCCACCGTCGCGACCAGGGCTTCGCTCCAGGCGCGGGGATCGGCCTGCTCCTTGGCGAGGTCGTAATACATCGGGCCGAGCTTGGCGCAATAATCGGCGACACCGCCCTGGGCGTTGAGATCGATGGTCTCGAACGGTCCCATGAAGAACCAGCGCAAGCCGAGGCCTTCGGAGATCGCCGCATCGACGTCGGTTGCCGAGACGATGCCGTCCTCGACCAGCCGGAACGCCTCGCCGAGCACGGCGCCCTGCAGGCGGTTGACGACGAAGCCGGCGATCTCGCGGTTGAGGCGGATAGGCACCTGGCCGACCTGCTTCATCAGCGCGTCGGTGCGCTCCACCACGCTCGGTGCGGTCCAGGGGGCGGGAATGATCTCGACCAGCGGAATGAGGTGCGGCGGGTTGATGGGATGGGCGACGACGCAGCGCTCGCGCCCCTCGATATCGGCGGTGAACGAGGATGCGGGCAGGCCGGAGGTCGAGCTGGCGATCACCGCATCGGGCTTCACCAGAGCGGCCAACTCCTTGTAGAGCGCCTGCTTGATCGGCAGTCGCTCGGGCGCACTCTCCTGAATGTAGTCGGCGTCGCGCACCGCCTCGGCGAGGCTCGCCGCCGGCTTCAACCGGGCGAGCACGTCGGCCGGAGTCTGGCCGTTGAGCAGGTCCTGCGCGGCGAGCGAAGGCGCGGCCGAGGTCGCGAAATCGATGGCCGCCTGAAGCGAGGCCGGCGACGGGTCGTACAGCGTCACCTCGAAGCCGGCGCGGGCGAAGACGAGAGCCCAGGAGCCACCGACGAGGCCGCAGCCGACAAGCGTGATTTTGGTCATGTGGGAATGTCCCTTTGGAAGATTAGAAAACGGCCGCTGTGCGTGCGGCCGAAAACTCACGCGGTGGCGGCGAAGCCGCCGAGATAGGCCGAACGGACCTGATCATTGCCCCAGAGCTCGTCGGGCTTGCCGGACACCAGCAACTCCCCGGCTTCCAGCACGTATCCGCGATCGGCCACCGACAGCGCCATATTGGCGTTCTGCTCGACCAGCAGCACGGTGGTGCCGCGCTCGCGGATCATGGTGATGATGCGGAACACCTGCTGGACGATCAGCGGCGCCAGACCGAGCGAGGGTTCGTCGAGCAGAAGCAGCTTCGGCTGCGCCATCAGCCCGCGCGCCACCGCCACCATCTGCATCTGGCCGCCGGAAAGGCTCCAGCAATAGGCCTGCTCGAGCCGCTTCAGGTCGGGGAAGAACTCGAACATCTCGTCGGCTTCCCGCTCCAGCTGCGCGCGGGAAATCCCGCTGCGATTGGAGGAGCCGAGCAGGATGTTGTCGCGCACCGTGAGGCCGGGAAACAGGCGGCGGCCTTCCGGCACATGGGCGAGGCCGAGCTTGGCGATCGCCTCGGTCTTCATGCCTATGATCGAGGTTCCGGCGAAGTTGATCTCGCCGGCAACGTGCGGCACCAGCCCGGAAATCGAGCGCAGTGTGGTGCTCTTGCCGGCGCCGTTGGAGCCGAGCAGCGCGACGATCTCACCTTCCTCGACCACGAGGTCGAGGTTCTTGAGCACGTCGCCGGCGTTGTAGCGCGCGGTGAGGCCTTTGATCTCAAGCAGCTTCATGGCGCGGCTCCCCCAGATAGGCGGCGATGACTTCGGGATGAGTGAGCACGGCACGCGGCTCGCCGTCGGCGATGCGCTTGCCGAAGTTCAGCACCGTCATGCGGTCGGCGACCTGCTCGATCAGCTTCATATCGTGATCGATGATCACGATGGTGAGGCCATGGCCCTTGAGCCGCTTCAGCAGCCCGGCCATCTCGCCCTTTTCCGTCATGTTGAGGCCGGCGGCGGGCTCGTCCAGCAACAGGATTTCCGGCGAACCGGCGAGCGCGCGGGCGATCTCGACATAGCGCTGGTGGCCATAGGGCAGATCGCCCACCGGCAGATGCGCCACGCTCCGGAGCCCAACGAAGTCGAGCGCGGCAAGCGCCCGCTCGATGGTGGCGTCGCCGCCGGCAATGTCGTTGCCGTCACGCTCGGCGCCGATGGTGACGTTCTCCAGCACGGTCAGGCCACGGAACACGCGAATGTTCTGATAGGTCCGGCACATGCCGAGGCGGGTCCGCTCATGCGGCGCGAGCCCGGTAATGTCGCGGCCGAGAAGCGCGACGCGCCCGGCGGTCGCCACATAAAGCCCGGTGATCACATTCAGGAAGGTGGTCTTGCCCGAACCGTTGGGCCCGATCAGCGCATGGACCGAGCCCTTGCGCACCTGCATGTCGACGCCGTCCAGAGCCTTGAGCCCGCCGAAGTGCTTGGCGAGGTCCTTGACGTCGAGCACCACCTCTTCCGAGACGACGCTGCTGCGGCCGAGCAGCGGCAGCGGCGCCACCGGGCCGACATCGATCGGCGCGGTCTTGAAGAAGCGATCGGTCAGCAGGCCCCACACGCCGCGCGGCAGGAAGATCATGATCGCGATCACCGCCGCGCCATACACCGCGAGATAAGCCTGGCGCAGGAAGCGCAGCCATTCCGGCAGCAGCACCAGAAGCACGGTGCCGAGCAGCGCCCCGATCGGCGACTGCACGCCGCCGAGCAGCGCCATGGTGAGCAGGACGATGGATTCGTTGAAGGTGAACTGGTCCGGGCTGATGTAGGAGAACGCGCCGGCGAAAAGTCCGCCGCCGAGCCCGCCCAGTGCCGCGCAGATGCCGAACGCCACCGTCTTGGTGCGGAACACGTTGATGCCGCAGGTCGAGGCGGCGATCTCATTGTCGCGTACCGCCTGCATCGCCCGGCCGAGCCGGCTCGACTTCAGGTAGGTGACATACATCGTCACCAGCACCAGGAAGACGAGGCAGAGGCCGAGATAGGTCGAGCCGCCGGAGAGATCGATGAAGCCGAGCGAGGGGCGCGGCACGCCGGAGACGCCATCGGGCCCGCGGGTCAGGCTGATCCAGTTGGTCAGCACCATGGTGACGATCATCTGGAAGCCGATGGTCACCATGGCGAGGTAATGGCCACCGAGGCGCATGCTGGCAAAGCCCAGGAACATGCCGCCGAGCCCCGTCGCCGCCATGCCGAGGGCAAGCGCCACGAAGAAGTGCAGGCCGTAATCCACGGTGCCGAGCGCGACGAAATAGGCGCCTATGCCGAGGAAGGCGGCCTGGCACAGCGCGAGCTGGCCGCAATAGCCGAGCACGATGACGACGCCGGCAACCGCGATCGCATAGGTCGCCGCCTGCATCATGATGTTGAGGTAATAGCCCTGCGTCGGCGCCAGAAAGGCAACCGCGATCGCGGCCAGGATGGCGAGGCCGCCACAGAGCAGCCCGCGCCTGCGGGAAGAAGCCATGCTTGTCATTGTTGCCTCCTCACGCCTTCTCGGCGATGCGTTCGCCGAACAGACCCTGCGGGCGGACCAGCAGAACCGCGAGCAGCATCAGGAATGCGAACGCGTCCTTGTAGGGCACGGAGATGTAGGCGGCGCCGAGCGTCTCGACGATGCCGATGAGCAGGCCTCCGAAAATGGCGCCCGGTATCGAGCCGAAGCCGCCAATGATGTTCGCCGCGAACGCCTTGAGGGCGATGAGCGGGCCGATGCCCACGGAAACGAACATGATCGGGGCGACCAGTATGCCGGCAAGCCCGCCCAGCGCGGCGCTGTAGGCGAAGGTGCCGAGGATCATCGCGATCACCGGAATGCCGAGCAGGCTCGCCATCTCCTTGTCCTGCGAGGTCGCCTGCAGCTTCTTGCCGACCATGGTCTTCTCGAAGATCAGGTACTGCAGCGACACCAGCAGGATCGTGACGCCGATGATCGTCAGATACTGCGTGTCGACATAGATGTTGCCGACCAGGAAGCCGGCGCCGTCGAAGATGCCCGGCAGCACCTGCGGGCTCGGCCCATAGGTCGCGAGGACCAGGTTCGACAGCAGGATGGTGGCGCCGATGGTGCTGATGATGACCGGGATCTGCCCGCGGTCACGTAGCGGCCAATAGGTGATGCCGGCGAAGATGACGCCGAACACCGCCATCAGCACGACGGCGAGCACAAGGGCGATGCCGTAGGGAATGCCGAAGCCCGCGAGCAGGATCACCATGAAATAGGCCCCCAGCATCGAGAACTCGCCTTGGGCGAAATTCACGACGTTTGAGGAGCGGATCAGCAACACGAAGCCAAGAGCGACCATGGCGTAGATGCTGCCAATGCCGATGCCGGTGAACAGTAGCTGAGGAAGAAGGCTCATCGGCCGGTTCCTGTGCGCAAGAGGGCTTAAACGCCCTCCCCGGCGACGGCCGAAACGGCTCGCCGTCGGGGAAGGGTTCGGAAGCGATCAGGCGATCACTTGTGAAGGATCACGTCGCGAGGACGATCACTCGTCGCGAATGATCACTTGTCGAAGGCGATGTGCCGGTCGAAGACGATCTTGCCGTTATCGTTGCGCACGATGTTGTAGCCGCGCAGGCCGTCGCCATTCTCGTCGAAATTGTAGACGCCTTCGGTGCCGCGGAAATCCTTGATGGAAAGGATGGCTTCGCGCAGCTTGGCAGGCTCGGTACCGCCGGCCTGCTTGATGGCTTCGGCCAGCAGCAGCACCGCGTCATAGGCCCATGCCGAGGTATAGTCCGGGGCACGGCCGACCTTCTTGGAGAACTCCTCGAAGAAGGCCTTTGCCTGCGGATTGGCGTCGGCATTGAAGTCGGCCACCGCATAGGTGCCATAGAGCGCGGGTCCGGCGAGCTGGATCGCCGTGGTGGACGCCACCGAGGCCGAGCCGATCCAGGAAGCCGTCACACCGAACTGCTTGAGCTGGCGGGCGAGCACCGCGACGTCGTTCTCGAACGGCGTATAGGTGGCGATGATGTCGGCGCCCGACTGGCGCACCGCGAGCACGACCGGAGTGAGGTCAGCCTGGGCGTTGTTGAAGCCCTGAACCAGCACGGGCTCGATGCCGAGGTCCTTAAGCTGGCCGATCAATGCCTTGGAGCCGTTGGTGCCGAAGGCATCGGTGGAATGCAGGATCGCCCACTTCTTCTTTTTCAACTGGTCGACGCCGAAATCGGCGATCACCTTGGCCGAATAGACGTCATTGGGGCGGGCGCGGAAGAACCACGGATTGCCGGAATGGGTGAGCGTCGGATCGGTGCCGCCGAAGAACACCGGAATGCCGGCCTTCTTGGCATCGGCGGAGATCGCGTTCACCTGCGTGGAGCGCACCGAGGATAGCACGGCGGCGAGATCACCGCGGTTCACCAGGCGCGAGAATGCCAGGACGATGCCGGGATTTGTGGTCTGATCGTCTTCCACGACCAGCTCGAACTTGCGGCCGAGCATGCCGCCGGCGGCATTGACGCGCTCGATGCCGAGCTTGGCGCCTTCGGTCTGGAGATGACCGATTTCAGCGGCGGGACCTGTGAGCGGCACCGTCATGCCGATCTTGATCGTCTCCTGCGCGAAGCTCGGACTGATCGAGCCGAGAAAGGTGGCGGAAAAAACACCTATGGCGACACGGCGAGATAGCATCATCGATTATCCTCCCAGATATCATATCCGATTTGATATCGGATTGTTGGGGCGAACCATTGCTGCTACCATTCCATGGAGTCAAGAGGGCTAGCTCCACCTGTGGAAGTTTCGTTGACTTTGATACCGTTCTAGAGAAAACATTTCTCGCATTGCCGCAATTGGACGTCGCATGACAAGCTCTTACCAAATAACAAAACCGATACGCCTTGGCGTTGAAGTTTATGATGTCCTTCTCAAAAAACTTATGTCGCTCGAAATCAAACCCGAGGAGCGTATAAGCGTCGACAAGCTATCGCGTGAGCTTGGAATTTCGCAGACTCCTATTCGCGAGGCACTCAGTCAGCTTGAGATTCAAGGCCTGGTCGTAAAAGTTCATCTGTCGGGCTATCGGGCCGCCTCGCAGCTTACGCGCAAGCAGTTCGATGACATTTGCGAGTTGCGCCTGCTCATCGAGCCATCGGCGGCGGCGAAGGCGGCCATCCTCATGTCGGAGCAGGAACTAAGCGAGATCGCCGCGCTGGCCGCCCGCATGGAGGGGCCGATGCCCGGCGATCCGCGTTCCGCCTATAACGCGTTTGCGCAGGACGACGCACGGCTCCACGCCGCCATTGCCAAGGCGAGCCAGAACGATCTGTTCCACGACATCATCACGCAGCAGCGCGTGCATCTGCATCTTTTCCGCCTGCGCTTCTACGCGCGGGTGACGCAGGACGCAGTTGTCGAACATGCGAAGATCCTCGCCGCTTTTCACCGCCGCGATCCCGATGCCGCCGCCGAAGCCATGCGCTCGCATATCGAGCGCGCGCATGCCCGCTTCAAAGACGTCTACGACATCTGAGCGCTGTCGACGGACGAGGCCCCAAATTGAGGCAACGCCTGGAAATCCAAGCCGAATCGGAAAACGTTGAATTTCCGCTAGGAAATAAAACGACGGTAAGTCCGAACAATGAAACGGTTTACCGGCACCTCGAAATAGAAATATGAGATAGTAGAAATCAAAATTGTCGCCGGCATAGACAATAAGAAAGAAGATATCGATCCAATATATCCGGTTATTCCGCATGAAAACACGACGTAAAAAGAGAATAATATAATATATAGATGGAATAGGTAGAAACTGTAGGAAATATTTCCAAATTTTTCGAAAATTGTTACGAACCGCGACATGAATGATGATTCATTCAAGGCGCGAATTTTAATCTCGAACGACAAGAACAATATAAAAGTAACGGTCGATAACAGTGTCCATTGCAGAGATCCGTGGTTCCAGCGCGTACCGTAAAGGAACATGAAGCCACCGAGCGTCAGGGCTGCGAATATCGGCCCATTGAGGCGAGTAATATATCCTCTCTTCGCGGCAAAGAAAATAACAGCCCCGACAATGAACAGAATGGGAGACAACGTCGTCGTTGTATCTTCCATTTCATTCAATATAAGGTAAAGTCTATAAAAGAAAAATGTAAAAATAATTACTGATGCAAAAACGAAACGTTTTATATTGCTATTAAATATCAAGATACACATCGCGCAGATAAAATAGAAGAATATTTCGTAGACCAGCGTCCAGCCCACGACGACGATGGGATGGGGGTCAAGGAACAGAAATCCACGAATGATGCGCGACACCGAACCCGCCTCGGCCAGGCGGGTCCCCATATCAACACGCGTCATATAAAATAAAATCAGGACAATAGCCGTCGCGAGCCAATAAACCGGAGCAATTCTTGCTACGCGCCTGACGAGGAAATCCAGAGCATTCTTTGCTCCGACACCGATTCCATCCATCAGCATGAACATGACGAATCCACTTATTATAAAGAATATATCGACGCCGATGGAAAATAGGTATCCGTCGTAATAGAACCTATCATAACTCGTCAGAGAATATGAGAAGTGTGCAGCAAACACCATAAGGGCAGCGACAGCTCTGAGGCATTGCAGGGAAACAATCCTGCCCGTATTTTCCCTTGAAGCGGCACGCTGAATTACAGATTAAATATAAAATCTTGACCAGAATGACGGCCACATTTCTTCGCCTCCAGGGGCGAAAGGGGCGGCCACGTCGACCAGAATGAATGCAGCCGATTATAGGCGTTCTCCAAGATAAAAATGAAGACGGCCCGCTGGGGCGATACCCGATCCGATTGAATGGCAAGGGGGTCCTACATCGGCACGCGCCCGTTTCACCCTCAACCCAATCCGCCAAATGTCCGGAACTAAACCATTCGGGTACCCCCGGATCGCAGGCCCTAGGACATCCTCGAACATCGCCGCCGGCAAAGATTGCCCAGTATGCGTGCAAAAGCTCAGAGGTGATCACTCTCTAGGCGTTTTCGCTTTTTGCCGCTTCGGCACGTGCGGCCTTACGTGCCGGTTCGAGGCTGCGTCGCCGACGTCCGACGCCGCCTGGACGGCCACTGTGGAACAATTGTTATTCCTGGGAATAAACAGGGCGCAAAGGCCCCGACGACGCGGGATTGTGTCCTGCGCGAAGGCTCCCGGCCCCGGGCTCCCCGTCAACTTGCTGATAGATCGAAATATTCCGGAACGGGCAATAGGGCGTGCTTTTTGCGCCCGTTTCCGACTTGGCACGCTGTTTGCCATTGCTTGCCGTGCCGCCACTCGGGTGGCAGGTCGGAGCGCAATGTCGATGACCCAACCGAAACATCCCATCAAGGCCGGCGCGAGCGCGGCCGCAATCGTCGCGGAGGATTGATGAAGTTGCCGGTAAGTGCATCCGAGAGCATCGTGGAATTCGCCGGCATCCAGAAGACCTATGACGGTGAGGTGCTCGTGGTCAAAGATCTCAACCTGCGCATCCGCCGGGGTGAGTTCCTGACACTGCTCGGCCCGTCCGGCTCCGGCAAGACGACCACGCTGATGATGCTTGCCGGGTTCGAGACGCCCACGGCCGGCAACATCATGCTCGACGGCGCGCGCATCGACGCGGTGCCGCCGGAAAAACGCGACATCGGCATGGTGTTCCAGAACTACGCCCTGTTCCCGCACATGACGGTGGCACAGAACGTCGGCTATCCCCTGCGGGTGCGCGGCCGCCCGAAGGCGGAGATCGCCGAGCGGGTCGCCAAGGCGCTCGACATGGTCCACCTTGGCGGCTACGCGGCGCGGATGCCGGGACAGCTCTCCGGCGGACAGCAGCAGCGCGTGGCGCTCGCCCGTGCCCTTGTGTTCGAGCCGAAGCTCGTGCTCATGGACGAGCCGCTCGGCGCCCTCGACAAGCAGCTGCGCGAGCATATGCAGATCGAAATCCGCCATCTGCACGAGCGGCTTGGCATCACGGTCGTCTATGTGACCCACGACCAGAGCGAGGCCCTGACCATGTCGGACCGCGTCGCCGTGTTCAACGGCGGCGTCATCCAGCAGGTCGCCCCGCCCGCCGAACTCTACGAGCGCCCGGCGAACTCCTTCGTGGCCCAGTTCATCGGCGAGAACAACCGTTTGCCCGGCCGCATCGAGACGGCGAGCGGCGACACCTGCATCGTCGCCCGCTCGAACGGTAGCACGGTCGCCGCGACGCTGACCTCGGCGGCCCATGTCGGCGGGCCCTGCCTGCTGTCGATCCGGCCCGAGCGCGTCAGGATCGGGCCGGGCGACGGCGCCGTCGATAACCGCTTCGAGGCCAAGGTGGCCGAACTCATCTACCTCGGTGACCATCTTCGCGTGCGCTGCGTGCTCGACTGCGGCGCCGAGATGGTCGTGAAGGTCGGCAATGCCGAGGACCGGCCCGTTCTCGCTGTCGGCTCCCCTGTTCAGCTGGGTTGGAGCGCGCGGGATTGCCGGGCTCTCGACACAGCGTGAAATGTTCCGGGCTCCCATTTGATCACGAGAGGAAGACCATGAAGATCAAGATGCTTAAGATGACCCTGTCCGCGCTGGCGTTCGCGGCGACGGGCGGGTCGGCTCTCGCGGCGGATAGCCTCACCATCACCTCGTGGGGCGGCGCTTACCAGACGAGTCAGGTTGAGGCGTATTTCAAGCCCTATGCCGCCAAGACCGGCGCCAAGATCACCCAGGAGGAATATAACGGCGAGGCCGCGCGCATCCGCGCCATGGTCGAATCCGGCAACACCACCTGGGATGCCATCGACGTCGACGCCGCGACCGCCCAGCAGGGATGCGACGAGGGCTTCATGGTGCCGATCGACTATTCGAAATTCGGCGGCAAGGACAAGTTCGTGAAGGGTTCGACCTTCGAATGCGGCGTTCCGACGATCATCTATTCGACGATCTACGCCTACGACGCCGACAAGATCAAGGACGGCCCCAAGACCATCGGCGACCTGTTCGACACCAAGAAGTGGCCGGGCAAGCGCTCGCTCCAGAAGACGCCGTTCGGCAATCTGGAATTCGCGCTGATGGCCGAAGGCGTCCCCGCCGACAAGGTCTATGAGACGCTGAAGACCAAGGAAGGCGTCGATCGCGCCTTCAAGAAGCTCGATACCATCAAGAAGGACGTCGTCTGGTGGGAGGCCGGCGCGCAGCCGCCGCAGTTGCTCGCCTCCGGCGAGGTGGTGATGACGACCGCCTGGAACGGCCGCATCTTCAACGCCAACAAGGCGGACAAGAAGAACTTCAAGATCGTGTGGGACGGCCAGCTCCAGGACTGGGATCTCTGGGCGATCCCCAAGGGCGTCAAGGACATTGAGGCGATCTACAAGTTCCTGCAGTTTGCTTCGAGCCCCGAGGCGCAGGCCGAGCAGACCAAGTACATCTCCTATGGCCCGGCGCTGACCGCCGCGACCCCGCTGATCGATCCGGCGATCCTCAAGGACCTGCCGACCGCGCCGGACAACTCCAAGACCGCGCTCGCCAACGATCCGGTGTTCTGGGGCGACAACAAGGAAGAGCTGCTGAAGCGGTTCAACACCTGGCTCGCCCAGTGATCATCTGATCCACACGGCGGTTCGCCCCGCGGCCGAAAAGCCGCGGGGCGGTTCACGGGAGAACGGGTATGGCAGTGATATCGGCAGACGACGAGGTAGTGATCACCCCCGATCGCACCTCGCTGAAGACCAAGCTCAGGCGTGCGGAGCGGATCAACCGCGCCCGGTCCCTGACGCTGGTGCTGCCGCTGCTGCTCTTCGTGCTGGCCGTCTTCGTGCTGCCGATCGCGCTGATGCTCATGCGCTCGGTCGAGAACACCGAGGTGCGCGAGACGCTGCCGAAGACGATCACAGCGCTTGACGGCTGGGACGGCAAGGAGACGCCCGGCGAGCCGGTGTTCGCCGCCTTTGCAGCGGACCTTGTCCAGACCCAGAAAGACCGGACCACCGCGCTGGTCGGCAAGCGCATCAATTACGAAATCCCCGGGGCGCGATCCCGGTTCCTGAAGGCCGGCCGGCTTGTCGATGCCGAGAGCGCCGGGCCGTGGAAGGAGAAATTCATCGCGTCCGACGAGGGGCTGGGCTCCGTTGAATTCTGGGCCATAATGAAACGCGCCGGAGCGACGGTGACGCCGTATTATCTCCTGACCTCCCTCGACCTGCGCCAGGACGCGACGGGCGCCGTCACCAAGATCTTCCCGGATCAGGCGATTTTCATCGACATCTTTCTGCGCACCATCTGGATCAGCCTGCTCGTCACCCTGGTGACGCTCGTGCTCGGCTATCCGGTCGCGCACCTGCTGGCCATCCTGCCGGCGAAATACGCCAACGTCCTGATGATCCTGGTGCTGCTGCCCTTCACCACCTCCATCCTGGTGCGCACCACCGCCTGGATCGTGCTGCTGCAGACTAATGGAGTGATCAACGACATTCTCATCGCGCTTCACCTGACCGCCGAGCGCATGCAGCTCATTTTCAATCGGTTCGGCACGGTGCTGGCGATGACGCACATCCAACTGCCGTTCACCATCCTGCCGATCTACTCGGTGATGAAATCGATCCCGGCGTCTCATGTGCGCGCCGCCCGCTCGCTCGGCGCCGGGCCGCTGACCGCCTTCGTGTCGGTCTATCTTCCGCAGACGCTGCCCGGTGTGGGCGCGGGGTGCCTGCTCACCTTCATCCTGTCGCTCGGCTACTACATCACGCCGGCGCTGGTCGGTGGGCCGCAGGACCAGATGGTGAGCTATTTCGTGGCGCTCTACACCAACAGGGAGATGAACTGGGGACAGGCGGCCGCGCTCGGCGGAATCCTGCTGTTCATCACCCTCGCGCTCTATGCGGTGTTCAACCGCGTCGTCGGCATCGACAAAGTAAAGCTCGGCTGAAAATCATGCTCGCGCCATCCTACGCCACCCCTGCGGAAAAGTTCACTTACGCGATCTTCGCGATTTTCTGCGCCCTGGTGTTCCTGTTTCTGATCGGCCCGATCCTGGTGATCATACCGCTCTCATTCTCGAGCGAGCCATGGTTCACCTACCCGCTGCCGGGGCTGAGCCTGCGCTGGTACGAGGACTTCTTCCTCAACGAACGCTGGCGCATCGCGCTTCAGAACAGCATATTCGTGGCCACGCTCTCCACCGCCGTGGCGACAACGCTCGGCACGCTGGCGGCGCTCGGCCTTTCGCGCGGCAATGTGCCCTTCGCCGGCCTCATCATGTCGATCCTGATATCGCCGATGATCGTGCCGGTCGTGATCGTCGCGGTGGCGATGTTCTTCGGCTTCGCCGCCATCGGGCTCAACAACACCTATACCGGCCTGATCATGGCCCACGCCATTCTCGCAACGCCCTTCGTGGTCATCACCGTGACGGCGACGCTCACCGGCTTCGACCGCTCGCTGACGCGGGCGGCCACCTCGCTCGGCGCCTCGCCCTGGATGACGTTCCGCACCGTGACGCTGCCGCTGATCGCGCCGGGCGTCACCTCGGGAGCGCTGTTCGCTTTTGTGACCTCCTGGGACGAGGTGGTGGTCGCGCTGTTCCTGTCGAGCCCGGAGCAGCGTACGCTGCCGCGGCAGATGTTCTCCGGCATCCGCGAGCAGATATCGCCCACGATCACTGCGGCGGCGACGTTCCTGGTCGTCTTCGCCGCGCTGCTGATGATGACGCTGGAGCTGCTCCGGCGCCGCTCGGAACGCCTGCGCGGCACCGGCATCTGAGAGTCGTTTACAGGCCCGCGACGGGACGCGGCCGGCTGCCGTCGAAGAAGCGCGACAGGCGATAGGGATGCGGGTCAGCGATCGGCTTGGCGCCGGTGATGATGTCGGCGACCAGATGTCCAGCCGCCGGCCCGATGCCGAAGCCGTGGCCGGAGAAGCCGGTCGCGACGGTGAGGCCGGTGAGTGCGTCCACCGGGGAGATCACCGGCACGGCATCCGGTGTGGCGTCGATGAAGCCGGCCCAGCTCTGCACGATCCTGGCTTCGGCGAAAACCGGGAAGCGCCGCTTCAACGCCGCGAAGGCGCGGTCGAGATAGACCATATCCGGGGCCGGATCGAGCACGCGGGCCGCCTCATAGACCGAGGGCTGGTCGAATGGCCGCGCCGACGCCTCGTTCCATTCGGTGAGGAAGCGCGGCCCGAGGCGCAGGCGCAGCGAGGCATGCTCCATGCGCAACGCCGGGAGAAAATCGGCGAAGAAGCGGAAGCTGTCCGGCACGATCGGCACCACGTTCACATGGCCGTTGGCGATGGTGTAGCCGCCGTCCTGGCGGCGCCGGAACGCGAAGTCGTGGTCCCACAAAGCTGCCGAAGGGCCATTGTCGACCGGCGAGGTGCGCAGCACGCTGGCGCGGACCTTGAGCTGCGGCAGGTCGATCCCGACATCCCTCAGGATACGCCGGGTCCAGGCGCCGCCGGCGACCACCACATTGGATGTCGCGATGCGCCCCCGCTCGGTCATTGCCGCGATCACACGCCCGCCGCCGGTCTCGATGCCGCGCACCGCGCAGTCGGTCAGGATGACCGCGCCCCGCCGGCGGGCGGCC
>LNAP01006700.1_pt1 | contig 18693 bp, 19 predicted proteins | sample 602601 | NCBI WGS metagenome assembly LNAP01 (sample SAMN02440304, study PRJNA202911) | soil metagenome | biome: Subtropical and temperate rainforests or woodlands; isolation source: soil samples (1 kg each in a 20% v/v slurry with milli Q water) were... ...
CGGGTCAGCAGCAGGTAACTGGTCACCACGAACTCATCGGGCTTGTCGGTTTCTTCGACAAACACGTTGGTCACCAGACGCCGGGTACGCGAGGGAGGGTCTTCCGCCCAGGCGCTTTTGCCGGACAGGCGCAAAATGCGGCCCATGATCGAGCGGTAATCGTCGTGGTAATGCTGAACGCTGCGCACGATGGTGGTTTTCAGTTCCGCCGCCAGGCGCGTCTGGCGCAGCGGCACGGTGTACACCAGGTCGGTGTCCAGGCGCTCGGCCCATTCCTGCAGGCGGATCTGGTCGAGCAGCGTGGCTTCCTCGTACAAAAAGGTCACCACGTCGTTGTATATCGGCGACCCCACCGGCACCCGCTTGGTACCGACTGGGGAACCCGGCTGGATATCTTCCACGCCGCGCTGTTGAACCTGAGCCATGAGTCATTCCCTCACTGTTATTCTTGTTAATGCTGTTACCGCCGACGGCGGCCCGAGGACCGCAGTCGAACCTGGCCTGACAGCGGGCGTTACTGGTCATCCGATGCCGTCATCAGCTCATGCCAGTACAACCACCAGTGCCACTGGGTATCGTCCTTGGTGAAGCCTTCATTGACGATGCCGGGGCCAGGCCAGCCTTCAGGTGCGCCGGTTTCAAAGCAGGCCTGGTATTTCAGCGTGCTCTTGCGGCCCATTGCCCCTTTGGCGGCCAGGGTCATGTGCGGCCAGGTGTCGGAGTCATCCTGCTCAACCATGCCAGAGGTGCCGAACAGCTGGATGGTTTGCTTGAGCATCTTGTCGCGCAGTTCCGGGGAGGCGTCTTTCTCGGCAAACACCCAGTTGACGAACTCGAGCTTGTCCGGGCCTTGCGGTACGTAAGCATGCAGGGTCATCGAGCCAACGACAGAGCCATCTGGCTGCGGAATGTAGACAAAGCCGAAAAGAATGTTCGGGAACATCCCACCGACCTGGGGCGGCATGCTGGTGAGCACGTTCAATTGATCTTCGGTCAGATTGCGTGCCAACTGCTCGACCATGTCGGCCGTCATGCCGGCCGGCGGCAATGCTTCAAGTTTCTGCTGCACAGTCAACTCCGCCGGATCGAGGCCGGTCAGGCGCTTGATCTTGCGCGCCAGGTCGATGCAGCGCAGTGCATGACCGTGCGGCGAGCTGATTTCCACGCCAATCATTTCCGGGCTGAGGTCGGCTGTCTCGCCCTCGCCTTTCTTGGCGTAATTACCCACCTCACCCAACCAACGGTGCAGGGTCAGCGTGTGGAAACCGTCCGCCGCCGATTGCTCGCCCGCCGTTTTCCAGTTGGCGTTGACGATAAAGCGCTGCGGTGGGCCGAGGACTTCCATGCCCTTGTCGGAGCGACAGAACAGCATGTCGTAATACCACTTGGCATCGCCCAGGAACTCGTCGAACGAGGGCCCATCGATATTCCAGGTGGCAAATACCAGGCCGCCATACAGCGTGACCCGCGCCTTCTTCAGGCCCAGTTCTTCCTTGGGCAACATCTTGCCGTGCATGCATTCACGTTCGACGGGCGAGCCGATGAAATCGCCATTGGGGCGGAACGCCCAGCCGTGATAGATGCATTTATGAATTTGCGTATTGCCGCAGTCGGCGGTGCTGATGCGCATCCCGCGGTGCGGGCACACATTAAGGGTCACGAACACCTCGCCCTGCTTGCCACGGGCCACAATGACGGAATCGGACCCCAGGTCTCGGACCATGAAGTCTCCGGAGTTGGGAATTTCCGACTCGTGCCCCAGGAGTACCCAGATCTTGCCGAAGATCTTTTCCATCTCCAGTTCGTAAATTTCGCGGTCAGACAACACGCGCATTTGCACTTCACGGCTAGAGGGGTAGATGAGGTCCGAGACCTTGGTTCCATCGGACAATACGGGGCTTGTTTTTGTTAGCATGATTGCCTCCTGATCAGAGCGTTACACGGTTGGTCGCCACAAAATATAAGACACTTTCTATATTTCTGTACATTTAATTCGCGAGCGGTGAATGTCTCCGTCCTCGCATCATAGTCATTCCCTGTCGGGCGCCTTGCCCACTTGAGTCCGCAGCACGCCAATGCCATCGATCTCCAGCTCAACCACGTCGCCGGGTTTCAAATAACGCAATTGCTCCAGGCCACAGCCGTTGCCGACCGTGCCGGAACCAAGAAACTCACCGGGGTACAAGGTTTCCGAACGGGACACGTGGGCAATCACGTCTTCAAAACTCCAGCGCATATCACGGGTATTGCCGCGCCCCCACTCCTCCCCATTGACCCGGGCAACCATATTCAGATCGTAGGGATCACCCAGTTCATCGGCGGTCACCAGGCATGGCCCCATGATGTTGGCGGTGTCGAAATCCTTGCTCTTGGCCGGACCGAGCATGCCGGGCATTTCCAGGGCCTGCGCGTCGCGCGCACTCATGTCGTTGAAGATGGTGTAACCGACGATATGCCCACGGGCTGCTTCACGGCTGATGTCCTTGCCGCGCTTGCCGATGTAGCAACCGAACTCCAGTTCGAAATCCATCGCCCGGCTAAAGCTCGGCCATTGGAATTCATCGTCGATGCCAATCACCGCGAAACGGTTGCCCTTGTAGTAGATGGGCTGCTGGTTGAAGGTCTCGATCACCCGGTCGTCGGCACGAGTGTTCATCGCTTTCAAAGTAGCTTCCGGATCTTCGGTACTTAGCGCACGGGCGCGACGGGCCGCAGCGAAGCTCTGGCGCAGATGCAATTCGAAGCACGAACAGTCGCGCATCTGTGGGGGTGGCTGAATCGGTGCGCGCAGTTTCACATTGGCACGTTCCAGCACCGCCGCCGAGGGTGCCTTGGCCACCAGCGAACGGGCCAATTCCAGCGCCGGCTCACCGCCCTCCACCAAGGCCAGAATGCTGCTCAGTGCCACACTGTCGCGACTTTCCAGCAAGCGGTAAGCCCTTTGCAGGTCGAGCACCTGCTGGTCCTGGTTGAGCAAGGCTCCTGCGCGGTCAAAGCCTTCGGCGTCGGTATAGGTCACCAGTCTCATACGCGACCACTCACGGGCAACAGCGCACCGGTTACAGCGGCAGCATCATCCGACAGCAGAAAGGCCACCACCGCCGACAACGCTTCTGGCGTCACCCAGCGGCTGCTGTCGGCATCCGGCATGTCGGCACGGTTGGCTGGGGTATCGATGATGCTTGGCAGCACGGCGTTCACCGTCACGCCACGCTCCTTCAACTCTTCGGCCAGGGCTTCGGTCAACCGGGCCACACCAGCCTTGGAGGCCGCATAAGCCCCCATCCCCGTTTCGGCCTTGACCGACGCCAGCGCACCGATATTGACGATGCGTCCCGCGTTGGAGACCAACAGGTGCGTCAGCGCCGATTGAGAACTGATGACCGCGGTACGCACGTTTATCTGATAGAGGCGATCCCAAGTCTCCAGGCTGCCGCCTTCGACGGTCTCCCAGGCAAAACCGCCCGCGACATTGACTAAACCATCGATGCCGCCCCACTGCGCCGCGACCTGCTCGAACGCCGCGCTGGCCGACTCGGTCGAGGTCAGGTCGACACCGCCCAGGCACAGCAGATTCTTTGTATCCAGCAAGGCGGCTGGCGCCTGGCTACGGTCCAGCAAAGCGACCCGGGCGCCGCGCGCCAGCAGGCATTTGCCAAGTGTGCTGCCAAGGGCACCAAACCCGCCGGTAACGACTACCCTCTTGTCCAGTAATGACTGGGACATCGCAAAATCCTCTTGTTGTTGTTTTACGGCGCGAACGGTCGATTCGTGCCTTCGTCGGAACAAATATATGACACTTTTAGAAAATATGTACAAATGATACCGTATGACTTCCAGTCAAATACTCACCTGCGGAGCGCTGATGCCCAGAAAACTACCTGCACTCAACGCCGACAACCGCGCCTTCTGGCAAGGTGGCGAACGGGGCGAACTGCTCGTTCATCGTTGCGCGGCCTGCAGCCGGTACTTCCATCCACCGGCCCCGCTCTGCCCGCATTGTGCAAGCTTTGACGTGGCACCGCAGGCGGTGTCAGGCAAGGGAAAAGTGCTCAGTTACACCATCAACCACCAGCCTTGGGCTCCTGACCTGGAGGTGCCCTATGTGGTGGCAATCATCGAGCTGGTCGAACAGTCCGGATTGCAGTTCGTAAGCAACATCGTGGGCATGCCGGTCACGGATGTGCATATCGACATGCCGGTACGGGTCAGCTTCCTCAATGTCGAGGATGTGTGGTTACCTCTGTTCGAGAAGGATCAGTGATGTTCGATCATCGTTATGAAAAAGACGTCGCCATCACCGGCGTCGGCCAATCGGAAGTCGGGCGCCCCTCGAACAAGTCGGCGATGCGCCTGACGCTGGATGCCTGCCTGGAAGCGATTGCCGACGCTGGCCTGCAACGCAGCGATATCGACGGCGTGGCCTGCTGGCCGGGCGACAACAATAACGGTGACCCGTTCTCCCCGGTCGGCCCCAGCGCACTGAAAAGTGCCCTTGGGCTCAACGTCAACTGGTTCGGCGGCGGTTATGAAGGACCTGGCCCACTCACTGGCGTGATCAATGGCGCCATGGCGATTGCGGCGGGCCTGTGTAATCACGTACTGGTGTTTCGTACTATCACCGAAGCGTCGGCTCGCAGGGTCAACAAACAAGCGGGCGCTCTCACCAACAAGACTCAAGGTCGCGACAGCAGCTACGCCTGGCAGTGGTTTACCCCTTTCAATGTGCAATCGGGCATCAACCTGATGGCGCTGTATGCCCAACGTCACTTCCATGAGTACGGCACCCGGCCAGAGCAACTGGCGCAAATCGCCCTGACGTGTCGCCAGAACGCCATGCGCAACCCCAAAGCGCTGTACCGAACGCCCATGAGCATGGACGACTACATGGCGTCGCGGATGATTTCCTCTCCTCTGCGCATGTTCGACTGCGACGTGCATTGCGATGCATCCACCGCCATCATCCTGTCGCGTCGCGATATCGCGCGGGATCTGCCGAACGCACCGATCCGCATCGAGGCCATGGGCGCGGCGTTGAACCAGCCATGGTCGTGGGACCAGATTTCCCTGACCAGGATGGCCGCCTTCGATGTCGGCCAGATGATGTGGGCACGCACCGACTACACTCCGCAGGACGTTGGCTCTGCGCAGTTGTATGACGGTTTTTCGATTTTGACCCTTATCTGGCTGGAAGCCCTGGGGTTGTGCCCGACCGGGGAAAGTGGCGGGTTTGTCGAGGGTGGCACGCGCATTGCGCTGGAGGGCACCTTGCCCATCAACACCAATGGCGGGCAACTGTCTGGCGGGCGCACCCACGGCCTGGGTTATGTGCACGAAGCCTGCCTGCAATTGTGGGGGCGTGCCGAAGGCCGACAAACCCGCGAACACCGCGTCAGTGCGGTGGCCGCCGGCGGCGGTCCGCTGGGAGGCAGCCTGCTGTTGGTGCGCGAGTGACCGCGCGCCTCAGTAGAGAACGCCAGCCACTTCGTTACAGAACTCGATCAGCGCCTTGCCCAGTTCGGCAAGGCCCGCTTCATCCCGTTGTCCACGGAACATCACCGCTGAAACGGTGAAGTCGATGCTGTTGGTCGGTGAGTAGACCGGCGCCGCAATGGCAAGAATCCCCCCCGAGAAATGGCCATCATCCACCGCCCAACCACGCTCGGCAGCTTGTCTCACTTCCTTGCGGTAAACCTCCAGCGACAGCGGTTGAGCCCAGCGGATGGTCTCGAAACTGCTTTGTACCTCGGGGTCGTCAAGGTCGATCTGCGTGGCGAACAGACGGCCACTGGCACCCATCAGAATCGGCAGGCGCTGACCTTCGGCCATGTCGATGCGCACATCGGTCGGGCTGGCCGCGGAGCTGACAATGACGATGCGATCAGGGCTCATCTTGCGCCACAGGGTGATGGTCACTCGCAGGCGTGCAGCCAGGTTCTGCAACAGGGGTTTGGCCATCTGTACGCGGTGGCCCTGGGTGACCAATTGCTCGACTAAACGCGCCAGCCCCAGGCCCACGGAGTAACGCTTGGACATGGGACTGAAATCAACCACTTCCTCCTGGACCAGGGTGCGCAGGATATTGAAGCAGGTGCTGGGATTGATCTTCAGTTGCCGGGCGATATCCACCGAACGTTCCGGTGTGCCCACCTGACTGAGGTAGCGCAGGATGCGAATGGCGTTGGAAACGGGCTTGACGAGGGTTACGCCGGCCGATTTGGTGCTGTCATTGACGTCAGTGAATTCCATGCCCGATCCCGTCACTTTAAAGTGCCGGCATTCTAGCCTGAGAATGAACGACAACGTGAAAGTTTTATCTGGGAATTAGTCGAACACTTGAGACGGAGTATTTCTCTAACGGCTGGTAAATCAGCCGGCGGGTTTGCAGGTTCTCTCGACGAAAACGCTCAATGAGACACTCCTGGGCATGGTCAGCCTGGGTCACCCGCATCTGCTGGCGCAGATACTCCAGCCAGGACTCGACAATAAAGCGCTCACTGTAGAGTTGCGGGTCCGCCATGTCGCGGTAAAGGCACCAGTTTTGCGCACCGTTGCGCCGTCGCGCCTTACCTACAGCGTACACGGCGATCAAATTCATCGCGCTCTGGCGCCGTCACTTGGTACAGGATCTTTCACTTATCCAGCGGCAGGCCCAGTCGCCCGACCGCACGGGCGGGGCTGAGCGGGCGTGGCGCAGCAATGGTATTGCGCAGTCGGCCGATGCCTTCGATTTCGGCCTCGACGCGGTCACCCGGGCGCAAAAAGCGCCCGCTTTCCAGCCCCACGCCGTGGGTGGAACCGGTAAACACCAGGTCACCCGGGCGCAGGCTGATGCGCGCATCCAAATAATTGAGCAACTCGTCCAAGGGAAAAATCATCTGCCGGGTATTGTCCTGCTGGCGCAACTCATCGTTGACGCTCAGGCGCATCTCCAGAGCCGGTTGCCCCCTGACGGCCACTTCGTCCGTGGTCACGATCCAGGGACCTACCGGCGTGGTGCGATCCATGGCTTTCTGCGTCAACAGGTCCAGGCGACCAATCTGCTTGCCGGCATCCCGAGCACTGATGTCATTGCCCACCGTGTACCCCAGCAGGCAATCGCTGGCATGGGGTTCATCCAGCAACCACGGCGACCAGTTCGACCTCATAGTCAAGTTGGGCGGTTAAGGGTGAGTAGTCGATATCGTCATCGGCACCGACCAGCGCCGACCCAGGCTTCATGTAGGCCAGCGGGTGCGCCGGCGCATCACTGCCCAGGCGCTTGAGATGACTGAGGTAGTTGAGGCCCACACCAAAGACGCGGCTGCCCGGCTCCAAGGGCGCGAGCAGGCGCGCGGCTGACAACGGCAACCATTGGCCTGCCAGGTCCAGGGCGTCTATCGCAAGATCCGCGCACAGCCCGACCCAGTGGGAAAACGGCGCGTTAATCCGCCGCAAATGCTCGGTTTGCCCATCCAACAGTGCCCAGAACGCCTGCCCAGCGACTTCGACCCGCGCCAGACGCATATCAGCGCTTGGCCAGGTACGTCGGCAGGTACTCGGCATCGAGCACTTCTTCCGGCGTCTTGACGCTGGGACCGAGAATCGGGCCAACCATTTCGTGGCCCCACAGGCTGAGTTTTTCCGGGTTCAACTCATAGGGATCGCCTTGCCATGGCTCGATTTCAGCAATGGTCTCGAAGGCAAAACCGGACGGATTGAAATGGTAGAACGACAGGTGCGGGTCCTGGGCATGTTGGCCGAGGGTCATCATCATCGGCAGCCCACGCTGGCGCACGATGTCGTAGGTTTCCCCGACATCCCGCACATTGCGCACGAACAGCCCGACATGCTGCACCCCCATGCGTCCCGGCCCATGGCCATAGGCAATATCATGGCTGGTGTGATGGTTGAGTTTGGAGCGGAAGAAACCGGTTCGCCCTTTGCCCGCACCCGCGCCATACCAACTGAAGCCCATCACGTTGAGCAGAAAGTCTTCCAGTTCCGGGGTGTAGTCCGGGGTGATCAGCACCACATGGCCCGCGCCCCGTTCGTCAGCCAGGAAACCACTGTGGGGACGCCCTGGCTGGAACGAGCGCGGCAGCCATTTCTGCCCGTAAAACAGTTCGTGCTGATACCCCACGGGGTCGCGGAAGCGCACCAATTCGCGCACACCGCGCTTTTCACACAATTGGGCGTCGCCACGGCTGTAGTCGACATTCGCCGCCGCCAGCTTCCTGATGCCCTCTTCGAACGCCATGCGCCCCACCGCTTCCCAGCCGATGTAGGCAATTCGGTCTACCTTGCCTGGATGAAAAGCGAAGCGATGGCGTCGATCGTCGATTTTGAAGTACAGCGACTCCGGGTCACTCTCGGGATTCTTGCCGATACCAAAGCCCATTACCTGCGGGCCGTACTCACGCCACGCCTCGAGATTGGGGGTTTCGAAGCCCATGTAACCGATACCGATGATGTCCACGTTATTCACCTTTTTATTGTTCGAGATGAAAGGTGCCTGCGGCACCCGCCCTGACGCCGCGCTAGACAGCCAGCAACCCACCGTCGATGACGAAGTCTGAACCGGTGATGAATGAGGCCTCATCCGAAGCGACAAATACCGCCATGGCCACCACTTCCTCAGGCTCGCCGGGGCGATCCATCAATACGCCGTCCAGCAGCATGGCGCGAATCTTCGGGTCTTCCAGAAACGGCCGGGTACCCGGGGTGGCGACAAATCCCGGACTCAAGCTGACCGCACGGATGCCGAACGGGGCGCCCTCCACCGCCAGCTGGCGAGTGAACGACACCACGGCCCCCTTTGCTGCCGAGTGGGCGCTGATGCCGGCGACTTTCGAGCCGCCCCAGGCTGCGGTGGACGATACGTTGATGATCACCCCGCGCTGCTCGGCCAGGTGGGGCCAGGCATACTTGGTGGTATAGAACAGCAGGTCGATTTCATTGCGCATGGTGTACTGCCAATCCAGTTCGCTGACCAGTCCGAAACGAGCGGCGGAAGCATTGTTGTAGAGAATGTCGATGCGCCCATGTTCGGCGACGGCGGCATCGATCCAGGCCTGGGCCTGTTCATGATCGCCCAGGTCCACAGGCGCCGAGCCATACAGGGTATGGCCCTCGGCCCGCAGCAAGGCCGCCGTCTCCTCATGACCTTCGGCAACCACGTCGCAACCAACCACGATTGCGCCTTCGCGGGCAAAACGCAGCGCCGCCGCCCGGCCCTGGCCACCACCGGTACCGGTGATCAACGCCACTTTGTCTTGTAAACGTCCCATCAGCACACCCTCACCTCTGTGGTTATCACATTGCGGCAAACGTTCATGCCGTCAAACGGCTTCGTTTTCCGAGGTGATGGGTTCAAGCCAGATCGCCTCGGCGGGACAGGCGGCAGCGCCCTCACGGGCCTCCTCCTCCAACTCCGGGGGGATATGGGCGTCGTCGAAATACACCAGGCCATCGGCATCGAGCTTGTACAGGCTGGGGCAAATCGCGGCACATAAACCATAACCACAGCAGCGGCTACGGTCTACCACGGCTTTGAATTGCGCTTTTTCTGAACTCATTTTTTTCTCCTTATCAGGTTCAGCCTCGGCAAATTATGAACACTATTTTATTTTATGTGCAATTAATATTTGGCACGGCTATGCTGGCAGTCACCTGGGACGATCGCCGTGCCAGACAAAGATCCATGTGGGCGAACTTGCTCGCTCCCAGAGGCCCAGATTGGTCCGAAGGAGGCCCCCACGCAGGGAATTCGTTTGTCTATAAGTCAGATGGTTGGGCTGGACAAAGCGGAATTTTTGATTTTATTCTGAATAAAAAACCAGATTCTGTTCAAAGAATCTGCTGAGGGTGGATTCATTTCCCCCTTGTAGCAATGCTTGGCTCAACAAAACCTATAAGGAAGCCAACCCCATGCACCCGTCTACAAACCAAGCCGCAATCGATCCGCGCGAATTTCGACAGAGCTGGAAAATTCTCATTTTGTCCGTCGCCGGTGTTGCCATCAGCATCAATGCCGCCCTGCTCTATGGCTTCGGCACATTGGTCGTGCCGCTCGGCGATGCCTTTGGCTGGAGCAGAAGCGAGCTGCAGGCCTGCATCACCTTTCTGTTTGGCGGCGCCGTGGTGTCACTGCAACTGGTGGGTTGGTTCAACCTGCGCTATGGCATGAAGCGCGTCACGGTCATTTCCCTGCTGTTGTTGTCACTCGGCTACCTGGCGACAACCCAACTGACCCAATCGATCTGGTCGATGTACATCGCCTTTGCAGTGCTGCCGATCGTGGGCATGGGCGCACTGGCGGTGACCTGGACACAACTGTTGAGCCTTTGGTTTGACCGCAATCGCGGCCTGGCATTGGCCATCGGCCTGTCCGGCACCGGTCTCACCGCCGCCACTATTCCCCGGTTGATGGCATGGGGGATCGAACAATGGGACTGGCGCGCGGCCTTCGTGATTCTCGCCCTGCTCAACCTGCTGGTTTTGTTGCCTCTGATTCTGCTGTGGTTCAAGCTGCCCGCTGCGGCGGGTAGCCAAGACGACGGCCATGCACTGGAGCGATTGCCCGGCATGGGCTTTCGTGAGGGTATGGGCTCGCTGAAGTTCTGGACCTGCAACCTGGCGCTCAGCCTGGTGATTTCTTCGATCGTTGGCATGGTCACGAGCACCGTGCCCATGCTGCAATCCAGGGGGTTGTCCGCTGCGGATGCCGCCACCATTTTCAGCGGTTTTGGTATTTCGCTGATCTTCGGCCGGATGTTGATCGGCTATCTGCTCGATCGCCTGTGGCCACCGGCGGTGTCCGCGCTCAGCCTGGTGTTGCCCGCCGTCGGTTGTTTTATCTACCTGAGCCCCACCGCTGAATTTGCGCCGCTGATGCTGGCTGCCGTACTGATCGGCTTTGGCGCCGGGGCAGAATTCGATATTGCCGCCTTTTTGATTGCCCGCTACTTCGGCCTGCGCGAGTACGGTCGTCTGTTTGGCGTCCATCAGGGCTTGAATACCGTGGCTTCGGCGCTGGCGCCATTGCTTTTCGCCTACCTGCTGGCACGTACTGGTTCGTACACGGCAATGCTGGTGTACAGCGCCGCCTGTTGCCTGGTCGGTCCGCTGCTTTTACTGACCCTGGGACGCGTACCACGCTTCAATGCGCAACCACTTCCCAGCCAATCCTGAGCCCTCCCCCCACAACAAGAACCGGAGCAGAACATGCCCACATTGACGTTTATCGAACACAACGGCACCACCCATCAGGTCAAGGGCGACATCGGCCAATCGGTGATGCAAGCCGCGACCTTCGCCTCGGTGCCCGGTATTTCCGCCGACTGCGGTGGCGCCTGCAGTTGCGCTACTTGCCATACCTACGTGGACGAGGCCTGGCTGGGCAAGGTGCAAGCACCGCAAGGCATGGAAAGCGACATGCTCGAGTACGCCTTCGAACGCCGCGACAACAGCCGCTTGAGCTGCCAGTTGATCATCAGCCAAGAAATGGACGGCATGGTGCTGCACCTGCCGTCGTCGCAATTCTGAATGCACTTGAAGGAGCTCTCATGACCCTCGCCTCAGTCGTTATCGTCGGTGCCGGCCAGGCCGGCTTTCAGGTCGCTGCCTCCCTGCGTCAGGAAGGCTATGACGGGCGCATTACCCTGATCGGCGATGAACCAGGCCTGCCCTATCAGCGACCGCCGCTGTCCAAGGCCTATCTGCTCGGCAAAATCCAGGCGACCAATCTGCTGTTTCGCCCGGCGGACTTTTACGCCACCCAGCGTATTGAACTGCTACATGACCAGGTCAGCGCCATTGACCGCCAGAACCAACGGGTGATCCTGGCCTCGGGTGCGGCTGTCAGTTATGACCATCTGGTGTTGGCCACCGGTGCGCACAACCGTCCCCTGCCGGTTCCCGGCGCAGAGTTGGCGCAAGTGTTCGGTATCAAGACCAAAGCCGATGCCGATGCCCTGGCGCCGCTCGCGAAAGCAGCGCGCAACGTGGTGGTGATTGGGGCCGGGTTTATCGGCCTGGAGTTCGCGGCAGTGGCCGCTGCCTTGGGGGCCAGCGTGCACGTGTTGGAGCTGGGTGAGCGCCCCATGGCCCGTGCCGTGTCGCGGGAGATGTCTGCAGTGTTTCGCCAGGCCCATGAAGCCTGGGGCGTGCATTTTGACTTCCGCCAGGGCTTGAGCCGCATCGATGGCGACAACGGCAAGGTGTGCGCGGTGCAAACCGGTGACGGACGTGTCCTGCCCGCTGACCTGGTGGTCTTTGGTATCGGCGTGATCCCCAACGCGCAACTGGCGACCGAAGCAGGCCTGGACATCGAGAACGGCATCAAGGTAGACGCCAGCCTCCTGACTTCTGACCCGCGAATCTCCGCGGTGGGCGACGTCGCCAGTTTCCCTTGCCAGCAGAACGATGAACAACATACCCGCCTCGAGTCGGTGCAGAACGCCGTCGACCAGGCCCGCGCGGTCGTCGCGCGCTTGATGGGCAAGCCGGCGCCTTACAGCGCCCTGCCCTGGTTCTGGACCGATCAGGGGGACTTGAAGCTGCAGATTGCCGGGCTCTCCAATGGCTACGACAGCACCGTTGTCCTCGGCTCCGTCGACGAGAAACAAGTCTCTGTGCTGTGTTTCCGCAATGACCGCCTGGTGGCCGTGGAGTCTTGCAACCGCATGGGTGATCACATGGCCGCGCGCAAGATCCTCGCCCGCGCGCCCAAGCTGACGGCTGTCGAAGCCGCCGCTGACGGTTTCGACCTGAAGGCCTGGGAAGTGGCCAATCGCGACTGAGCACTGCGGACCTGTAAACCCGCAGCCGCGCCCGCCCCAAAGCTGACGCGGCTTTTTTTTGCACAATGCCTGGAGCGATGCGATGAACAAAGTCTGGTTTATTACCGGTGCGGCCCGAGGCCTGGGTGCCGCCATTGCCAAGGCCGCGCTGACCGACGGCGACCGTGTGGTGGTCAGCGGCAGGCGCACCGACGCGCTGGAAAATGTCTTCGCCGAGTATGGCGAGCGCGTGCTGGCAGTGGCCCTGGATGTGACCGATGAAGCCCAGGCGCTTGCCGCCGCAGAGAAGGCCGTTGCGCGTTTTGGCCGAATTGATGTGCTGGTCAACAATGCCGGCTACGGGCAACTGGGGCCCTTTGAAGACAATTTCGCCAGCGACGCCGACAAGCAGTTCGCGACCAACGTGTTTGGTGTGTTCAACGTCTGCCGTGCCGTCTTACCCATCATGCGCCAGCAACGCAGCGGCCATATATTCAATCTGTCCTCGATGGGCGGCCTGGTGGGCATGGGCGGTGCGGCGCTGTATTGCGCGTCGAAATTTGCCGTGGAAGGTTTTTCCGAATCACTGGCCCTGGAGGTGGCGCCGTTCGGTATCAAGGTCACGCTGGTGGAACCCGGCGTTTTCCGTACCGACTTTCTCGACGCCAGTTCAGCGGTCTTCGGTGCAGGTGGGCTAGAGGATTACGCAACATTCACCGCCAAGGTCAAAAGCGCTTCGGCCGCCTACAACCACCGGCAAACCGGCAGCCCGACGAAACTGGGCAGCGCGCTGGTACAGCTGGCCAACAGTGCGCAGCCACCGTTGCGTTACCTGGCAGGCTCCGACGCTTATCAGCAAGTCCGCGACAAGCTCGACAAGATGCTCGCGCAAATCGAGCAGTGGCGGCCGCTGACCTGCTCCACCGATGGCGAATAACCGCAGGTGCGCATAGCCTTTCTTGACAAAAGCTGCACGCACCAGGGCGTCCACGGTTACTGGTTGATGAAATAACGCACAGACAACTTGCCGTCTTCGAATCGGTACAACTCGATCGTCTCGATGCCACCTTGCTGCTCGCGAAAGGCGTTCAGGTGATGACAGGCCGCCTCATTGCCATTGACGATGCACTGGCGCACCTCCACGCGAATCTTCGGCTGCTGTAGCGCCCACATGCCTTCCAACACCTGCCAGGCATCATGCAGGGGTTTGCCGACATATTCGATACTCAAGCCATTGGCCGAGACGCTGCGGTAATGGGCGAAAAAACCCTCTTTGTCGCCTTTATTCCAGCAGTCGATCTGGCCGTGCAGGAAGTGCTCGATTGCTTGTTTGTCCATGCTCATATCAGGTTCATCCTCAGGTGGGGTCAGGCGTGTTGTCCTTGCTGCGGGTTTTGTTGACGGGCCAGGAATGCCGGCTCCATCTTCAACCACAACAGAATGATCGGACCGATGATGGCGCAACAGAAACAGCACACCAGCACCGCCGAATAACTGCCGTACACGTCATAAAGATGACCGAACAGCATGGGCACCAGCCCGGAGACGATGGTAATCAGGCACAGGTGCAAACCAAAGATTCGCGCGTAGTCCTTCAGGCCGAAATAGCGGGCCATCAGGAAGGCCGCCAGATCGAATTCAGCCCCGGCACTGGCGCCAATGCACAGGGTGGCAAGGACCAGCAACGAGGTGTTCTGCGCCCCGCCCAAGAGGAAGATCGCACAACCCAGCGCCGGTAGCGCCAGGCTCACGGCCGCGACCACCGAAGGTGAATAGCGATCCAGCAGATAGCCCACCAACAAACGTCCGCCGATGATGGAAATACCAAAGCTGCTGAAAATCTGACTGGCCTGCTGGGGGCTCAAGCCCTTGCTTTGCAGCATCGGCACGAGGTTGGTGACCATGCCGACGGTCAACGACACCGACAATATCAACGCGACGTTGAAGCCCCAGTACATCCCTGAGCGCAAGGCTTGTCTGAACGACATGCCAGTCAGTTGCGCAAGCGCTTTCTGAGGCGTGGCATCAGCACTGGCGAGCGGTGCCGGCATGCGTAACCACATCAATGACAAAGGCAGGGTAAACAGCATCGGCATCGCCGCCAACGCAATGAACCCGGCCTGCCAGCCGTAGGCGGCAATCAACCGCGACAACAGCGGCGGCAGAATCATCGCCATCAAGCCGGTGCCACACAGGATCACGGCCAGCGCCAACCCACGATTACGCTCGAACCACAGGTTGACCAGTTGTGTCCAGGTAATCGCAATGGTGCCGGCGCAGATGATCGGCATGATGAAGAATGCCAGGTACAACCAGCCAATCGAGCCCTGGATCCGGGTGATGGCCAGGTAACCGACGATCTGCAGCACCATCGAAACAATCGCCACTCGGCGCAATCCGTAACGGCGATACAACCCACCCACCAACTGCGTGGAAATCGCCACACCAGCAAACAGAAAGGTGATCGAGGCCTGCAAGTCGCCACGACTCCAGCCGAACGCCTGCTCCAGCGGAATCACCAGGGTGCCGAAGGAATACAGCAACGCAGCGGAAATGCTCGTGCAGATGCCAAACAACCCCAGCAGGACAATGTGCCAGCCACGCTTGAACTCGGAGAAATCATTGCCGGCGTGGGCCGAGGTGGTGCTGTTGCGTGTATTTGTAGTCATGACCTGACTCCCAGCGCGGCCCGCCATTGCGGACGCGCGACATGATTAGTGGCCCTTGAGGATTTCTTCGACTTTGGGCAGCGCGACCATGGTGGCGCCTCCATCCACCAGCAGCGAGGTGCCAGTGATGTAGGAGGCCTCGTTGGAGGTCAGAAACAGTACGGCATTGGCAATGTCGGCGGACTCACCCAAACGCCCCACGGGAAAATGTGCCGCGAGTTTATGCGGCAGTTCATTGCCCAGGGTTTCCAGCATATGGTCAGTGCCGATCAGCCCGGGCTCGACAACATTGACCAGAATATTCATGGCGCCGAACTCCACCGCCAAGCCACGAGCGAAGGCGTTCATAAAGGCTTTGCTGGAGCTATAGGCAATCAGTCGAGGCGTATATTTGCGGTTGGCTTCGCCGGAGGAGATGAATATCAACCGGCCTTTATCGACCGCCCGGGACAGGTAAAAGGCGCTGTCCTTGGCCAGCCAGAACAACGACTGGATGTTGCTGCGCACGATGTGATCGAAGGTGTCATCGGCCATGTCGGCGATCAATCCGTGGCTCGTATCGGCCGCGCAATGCACCACGATATCCAGGCCGCCAAAACGCTCCACGCCACCTTCCACCATCGACTTGATCGCCTCGCGGTCGGCGATGTCGCCACCGACCAGACAGGCCTCACCGCCCAGGGCCTTGATCTGGCTGATCGTTTCTTCGCCGTATCGAGCGGTGCGTGCCGATACGACCACCTTGGCGCCCTCGCGGGCATAGGCCAGGGCAATGGCACGGCCCATGCCTCGACCGGCACCGGTGACCAGCACGACTTTGTCACGGAATTTCATTGCGGTTCCTCATTGTTGTTATTAGAAGAGGCTTTTGACGCAGCGCGCGCGCCGGGTAACCCATCGCAACCCGGCGCACCCGACCGACTACAGGTCCTTGCCTGGAACGTTACGGGCCGAGCCGTTACGTCGGTCCGATTCGCCCCAGCCCAGCCAGTGCGAAGGCTCACGGGTATCGCCCACCCGACGCCAGCGTCCTTCCTGCTGCGCCGTGATCGGGAAGCCACCGACGAAGTCGATCATCTCCCCCTTCTCGTCGGGCAGGAACTCCCACTCTTCCTGGCCTTCCAGGACAATTTTGGCCGACTTCAGGAAGTAACTGCCGTCCTTGTGCACGGTTTGCCCTTCGATATCGGTGGTGACCCGTACCTCGCCCTTTTCATTGTTGAAAATGGCGTAGCCCAAGTGGTCATGGCCGACCATGAAGGAACCGGTGTCCCAACTGCCGTCTTTGTAAACGGTGACAAAGGACCACCAGATCACGTGCTTGTTGTTGTTCACCACCAGGTCTTTCTTGAAGTGAATAGCGCCGCCTTCGGCCATGTAGAACTGGTCCAGCGCCATGGCACCTTTCACCGCCCGCCCCTCGCAGACACCGGCGATGTCCCACAACTGCGAAACGTAGAAGGTGCCCCAGTCCACACCCGGCAAGTACCACTGCAGTCCCGGGCCGAGCAGACGCCCTTCCAGGTGAAACAGGCCTTCTTCCTTCCAGGTCAGGCGCTCGCTGCTGGCCGTGATTTCCCAACCATTACCGGGCTCACCCGGTTGGCTGGCCCAGCGTGCGACATCGCCTTCCAGGCTGTGCACGGGCAACGGCGTCAGGGCCTGCCGGGCCATTTTTTCGTGGTCCATGCGCAGGTTGACGTTGTCGACGTGGTTGTTCAGGTAGAAGAACTTGGTCGGGTTCGGGGTGCCATTGGGCGCCATCAGCGAACGCACGAATGAATAGATGTTGCCTTGTTCATCGCGCACCGACCCGAACGGGGAACTCTTGCTCAGGTGCAGCCCGAAGAAACCGCGTTCGGCGGACATCGAAGCCCCCGTGACCTTGTGCGGCCCGACCAGTTGTTGAAAGCCAAAATCACCGCGTTCCGGAATGGTCTTGAACGTTCTCATAATGCCCTCTGTTGTTTTTGTTGAGGCCTGGAGATGGCTCTTAGGCGTGGTTAGTCCCAGATCACCGGAAGCTTGGACACGCCGCGCAGTTGCGCCCCGCCGATCTGCGGGACAGGCTCGCTCGGGTCGAGGCGCAAATTGGGGAATAGATCGAGGATCGCGTTGACCGCGCAGCTGATTTCCACCTTGGCTACGAATTGACCGATGCACATGTGCGGGCCAAAGCCAAAACCAAAGGAGGGTTTTGGCTTGCGATCGATGTCGAATACATCGGGGTTTTCAAAAGCGTCTTCGTCGCGGTTGGCGGACACCACCATGCACTGGACAAACGAACCCTTGGGAATCTTCACGCCGTGAAACTCCACTTCTTTGGCGGTTTCACGCACCTTGAAGGTGGCGACCGGCTCGAAGCGGGTGGTTTCGTCCATCAGTTTACCGATCAGCGAGCGGTCGGCCTTGACGCGCTCCAGCAGGCCGGGCGTGGTCAGTAGCAAGGTCATCACCGAGCCGAACATGCGCGTGGTGGTTTCGCCAGCGGCCGGCAACAACGAGCGGGTGAAGGTGATCACTTCATGGTCATCCAGCGTGCGCCCTTCGTATTCGGCACGCAGCAAACGCCCGATCACATCATCGCCCTGGCTACCCTCGGCACGGCGTTGCACCACGACCTCGGCCAGCGCGTCGTACAGCCCTTTGACGGCGATGCCGGCCTGGCGGCGCGCTTCAGCCATTTTGCTCGGGTCAATCTGGTTGCCGCCGACAATGGCCAAGGCCCAGGCGGCGTATTGCTTGTACTTGGAGGGGTCATCCGAAGGGAAGCCCATCAAGGCGTACATGATGCGAATCGGCAGTTCGAGGCCGAACTTCATCAAGTCGGCCTTCTTCGCTGGCAGCATCGGCCGGATGTATTCTTCGCGAATCACTTGATCGATCTGCGGGCGCCATTTGTTCACGGTCTCCGGCATGAATGCCGGTTGCAGCAAGGCGCGGACCTTGCGGTGTTCGTCACCGTCCATGGCAAGAATGATCAGGCCATCGAAGAACGCGCCCAGACCTTCGGCAATGAATCCACTGGTGTAGGTCGCACCGTCGCGCAGGACGGTCATCACATCCTGGTACTTGAACAAGGCGAAGGTCGGGCGAGTGCCCTGCTGGGTCCCGGCATTGGTCGGAACGCCGAACTGGGTGATGAAGTCGCCTTCATAGATGGGCGATTTCAGCCGTTGCTCGCGGCACACCGCGTGAATATCCAGGTCGGTGCCGCGGTACATTTGCGATACGGCAGAATAAGCGGTTGCCAGGTCCAGTGC
>LNAP01002413.1_pt1 | contig 18689 bp, 15 predicted proteins | sample 602601 | NCBI WGS metagenome assembly LNAP01 (sample SAMN02440304, study PRJNA202911) | soil metagenome | biome: Subtropical and temperate rainforests or woodlands; isolation source: soil samples (1 kg each in a 20% v/v slurry with milli Q water) were... ...
GCTGTTCGTCAGCCTGATCGTGCTGTTCACCGTGGTCTCGACGGTCGAGCAGATTCGCGGCGGCATCGCGCAGGGGGACACCGCCGTCCGCCACCCGGCGCGCCGGCGCGCTGCCGTCGAACGGCTGCACATACCAGGCGGTGTCGTAGGTATTGCGTTCGACCGAAGCCTGCTCGGTCCGGAACGCAACAAGGCGCCCATCCGGCGACACCACCGGCGAGCCGATGTCGACGACCTCCAGCAGTTGTCGGGGAGACACTGCGCCGGCAAGCGGGATGCAGCCGCACACGCCTACCAACATCAGCATCGACAGCAGCATCCTGCGCCGGCTCGCCACGCAACGACGCCGACATGCGCGGAGTTCGTTCGCCTGCATGTGGCCTTACCAGCGCTTCGAGACCGAAACGCTCAGAAAGCGGCCGATCGCCGAGTAATTGGTGGAATCGTACGGTGCGACGTAAGCAAGATCGGGAACGTGCAAGGGCGGTGCCCGGTCCAGCAGATTGGTCGCCGACACCCCGAACTCCAGATCGGACCATGCATTCCCCCGCTCCCCGGTGTTGTAGCGCAGCGTGGCGTCGAACGTGGTGAACGAGGCGCTTTTCTTGCCATCGACCGTGTTGACGACCCCATCGATGTAGTTGGCGAAGGTCGATGCCGAGAAACCTCCGACCACATAGACGGCACCGACACGGCCCGTGCGCTTGGCCGGGTTGTTGAGCGTCCCCGCCAACTCGAGCGGACTCGGCGCACCGGCGGTCTGCTGGGTGCTGTCCAGCCAGCTTGCCGCCCCGCGCAACGTCAGCTGCCCCCGGCCGACATCGAAGCGATAGGACCCGGACAAGTCCAGGCCCTTGATTCGCTGCCAGACCGTGTTGACGTAGCGGCCGTCGAGGATCGCGACCACGGCGTCCGGATCGTAGGCTCCCGAGGTCAGGTTGTAGAACGCATCGACGGACCCAACAAGCTCTGCCACTTGCGCAGCGCTAGGCGACAGTTCGACGTACTCGGCATAAAGCGGATTGGTCAGGGCCCCAGATCCGGTGATCGGCTGCACGACGCGATCGGTGTAGTCGATGTCGAACCAGGTCAGCTCCGCCTCAAGGCCGGGCATGGCCTCGGGATGGAACGCGAGCGAAGCGCTCCAGGTCCGGGCACGCTCGGGCTCAAGGTCGGGATTGCCACCGTTCAAGTACAACAAGATGTCGCTCTCCGCGTAGCCGACACCGCCAAAGGCGCTCGGATGGATCGCAATGCCAAGCATCGGGCTGTGGCGCTGCAACAGCGTGGGGGCCTTGAAGGACTTGCCCCACGATGCCTTGAAGGTGAAATCGATGCTGGGCGCGTAGATCAAGCCAACCTTGGGCGTCGTCACGCGGCCGAAGCTGTCGTAATCCTCGCTGCGAACTGCCGCCGTCAGTTCCAAGCGGCGGACCCCGGCAATGTTCGAGGCGGTACCGACCAGTGGGAAGAACAGTTCCGCATAGGCGAACGTGCTGCTCTCGCGCCCCTGCGCGCCCACGGTATCGGTGATGCGATTGTCCCAGAGGAACTCGTTGGTCCGATGCCCTGCACCGATGGCCAGACGTGCATCACCGGCCCTCGTGGCGAACAACGGTCCTTCCGCGCTGACGTCGTAGCTGCGGCTCTCGTTGCAGAAGCATTCGTCCAGATAGGGTGAGACCTGACGAGTAGCGACGTCGATCATCGAATGGACGTTGATCAGTTCGTCCTTTCCCCACGCGCCGCCGACCGCGGCCATCCAGCCGTTCGGCAAGGAGAATTCCACGCTGGGTGCGAGGTAGGTCGTGGTCGTCTCCGGCGACAGCCAGTTATAGTTCTCCGGGACAGAATAGAAGTAGTAGGTCTGCTCGCGCTCGGTCCGTAGCGCATCCAGGCGCAGCTCCACCGCATCCCCGAACGACTGATGCAGGCTGATCAGGCCGCTGCGCAACTCAACGCCGACGTAGATCGTCGAGGGCGAAGGCAGATGCGCGGTGTAGTCCCGCTCGCTCGCGTAGATCGGGTCGGACGACAAGCGCTTGAAGGTTGCGATCAGCCCACCCGAGTCCCACGCGCCACCGGCCGTCGCGTTGTACTCGCGCGTGGCCAAGCCGCCGTCAGTCGCCGTGCCGTAGCGGGTGCCTGCCATCACCCCCTCGAAGTCGCGCTTGAGGATCACGTTGCCGACCCCGCCCACCGCATCGGAGCCATAGATCGCCGAGGCGCCGTCGGCCACGATCTCCACGCGCTCAACGGCCTCGACCGGGATCGCGCTGATGTCCACGGCCTGGACGAAGCCACCGTAGGCCATGCGCCGGCCGTTGAGCAGCGTCAGCGATGCATCCGGGCCGAGACCGCGGAGATTGAGGCCAGAGCCACCGGTGGCGTTCTGGTTGATCATGCCCCCGCTGGTGACGTTCCCCATCAGAACACCGGGATTCTGGCCGCCGGAGAAGTTCTGCGGCACACTGCGGATCACCTCGCCCAGGTCGGTGAAGCCGCTCTCCCGGATGTTCTCCGATCCGATGGTGATCACCGGCGATGGGGTGGCACCGCCGCGGATGCGTGTGCCGGTGACGACGATGCTCTCGATATCCGTCACGGGATGCTCTGCAGGCATCGCGAGAGGGCCTCGCGAGCTGGCCATTGAGCGCTCATTGGCAGGGCCGGGCGCCGTTTCCTGCGACCGGATCACAACAGCACGCTCGCTCGCCTGCTGGAACGCCAGCCCACTACCTTGCAGCAGCCCCGCCAAGGCCTCGCGCCAACCCAACCGCCCCCTGATCGCCTTCGCCTGTTTTCCGACCAGCAGTTCCGGCGCGTAACCGAGCTGGAGGCCCGCCTGTGTACTGAAGGTATCCAGCGCCTTGGCCAGATCCCCGCCAGGGAGATTGAATTCGTACACGGCGTCCGGTGCGGATTTCACCTGAGCCAATACGCCCTGCGATGGCAGCAGGGACGTGGCAGCGGCTGCGATCGCGCCTCTCGCCATGGACAACCTGAAACCGCGCAACCGACACCGTTCGATCCCCATGTCATCTTTCTCGTCTCGTGGCGCGTGGCAGGATTGCCGCTGCGCCCCTTCAAGAATTGATGACACTCGGATGAAACTCCCTACCGTCCTTTCCGCGGATGCAGACTTGCCTGCACCGAGAAACGCCCCCGCTCGGCTAGCCGAGGGAGGCCACCAGGATCGATCGAACTGAGATGGGGTTCCCGGTGACCGGCCCTACCCACGCTTCACCTACGACGCGACGCGTGCAACCGCCAGGCTGACGCCTCGCCCCATGCGACGCGTTACTGCTCGGTCGTCCTCATTTCAGCAACAGGACGATATCCCCGCCGCTATCATCCACACGGATCGGCAGTACATGGGCGGCCGTCGCAGCGATGGCCGCACTGTCGCCAGCGCGGAAGTTGCCGCTCAGCTTGATGTTGGCCAATCCAGGCTCTGCCAACCGCAGCTTGCGGGTCGAATAGCGATTGGCATCGGCGACGACCTGCCCCAGCGGCGCTCCGCTGAACTTCAGCCAGCCTCCAAGCCAATTGCTGGCCTGGTCCGGATCGATCGTCTGGACGGTGATCCCGTCTTTGGAAAAACGGGCCTGTTCATTCGGCTGGAGAGTGCGGCGCGCCTGTCCGCTCACCACTTCCACCTTGCCTTCCAGCAAGGTGACCACGGATGCTTCTGCTTCCCGACGTACCTGGAAGCGCGTCCCCAAGGCGGTGATCGTTCCTTCGCCCACGCTCACCACGAAGGGGCGGGAAGCATCGTGTGCGACTTGGAACTGTGCCTCTCCCCGCTGCAACTCGACGCCGCGACGGCTGCGCGTGTAGCGCACCTCCAGCGCAGATTCCGTGTTCAGCACGACCTGACTGCCATCGGTCAAGGTTTCTGTCTTGCGTTCCCCGAGTTTGGTGGCATAGCTCACCGGCGTCGGCAGCGAACAGAAGGAGATGACAAGAGCCATACCTACCGAAAGCACGACAACCGCCGCCATCGACCATGCCCAGTGGCGGCGCCGTCTGCGGCTCCTATCCAGAGCCGCCAGCGTCTCGTCAGTGCTGGCCCGAAGTTTCGGATTGTCGCGAAAGACATTCGCTGCGCGATCCGACAGCCACTGTACCCGCTCGTACTCCTGCACATGCCGTGGGTCGGCCGCCAGCCAGGCTTCGCGCTCCTGCTTCTGGGAGGGTGATTCATTGTGGCTCCGAACCAGGTACTCGATAGCCTGTTCGGCAATGCGGTCCGAATCATTCATGGTCAAAGCAGGCCTACCCGGTTCGAGGAACGGGACTACATCTTATCGGGCGACCTGTCAACGACACAATTCCCCAGTCTGCCTGCCGGAATTCCCCTGATTTCTTCCCCCGACAGCAGCCTCAGCCGCCACCTCCACCAGCAGCGGCACGGCACGCGGCCAGTGCACGGGTGATGTGCTTCTCGACCATCTTCACGGAGATACCCATCCTCGCCGCCACTTGGGCATAGCTCAGCCCATCGACCTTGACGAGCCGGAAAGCCAACTGGCACTTGGGGGGCAACTGGGCAATAGTGTCATTGAGCAGCAGTTCGACCGCTCGGCGCGCGTCCACGATCTCATCCACGGCCGGCCCGTTCATGGACAAGCTTTCGACATCGTCCAGCGAGACGTGTTGTGCCGCATGATGCCGGTAGCCGGCACGGTGGTATTCGAGAATCAGGTTGTTGGCGATGCGATACATCAGCCGCCAGCGGTCCGCGATGTGTGCCGCATCGCGGTACACCATCATCCGGGAGAACGTCTCCTGGGTAAGATCGGCCGCCGTATCCGGGTTGCCTGTCCGCCGGCGCATGTACCTGAACAGCTCGTCGCGGTACTGGGTGACTTCCGCATCAAATGCCGCGCGGAGCTCCGCCTTCTCGTCCAGAGACCTTTGCTTGCCCGATTCGCGGTAGTCGCGCTCGCTCATGCTCGGTGGCGTCGATATGTCCGATCGCACGCGGCAGGCGCATATCGGGAGGTTCAAGTTCGCTTGCCGTGCGAGACCACCATCCCCGACACTTCTGCGTTCTCAAGCGCGCCATTGCGCCTGAGCGGCAACATGCAGCGCATGGGTTTGCCGGGGGTGCGACCTTCGTGCAGCCAGCAGGACGGGGCCGCCGGGAGACAGCCCTTCATGAGCATTGATGACGGGACGCGGAAATCCCCTACCGCTATCGCGCAGGTCCCCCTCAAGCAGCGACATCGCGTCCAGGTGAGCCCGTGCAACCAGGCCGCCCCTTCCCCTGATCGCGAAACCCACCGGAAATCCCCGGGATTCCGCAGGGACGCGCCTGCCTTGCGATGCCACCGTTCCTCTCCCAGACGTGCCTTGTCCGCATGAGGGAGACCATCGATGGCCAACCTGCCTGTGCCTATCACGCTTCACGACTGCCCGTGGACCGGACGGACACTCGGTTCCCTGCGTGAATTCCTGCTTCACGTCCGCCAGCGCTGGTATCTGTACCTGGCGCTGTCGCTGATCTGGATCCTGGCCTACCTGCGGCTGTTCTTCGTCACCACGCCGCTGGTCCCGGTGATGTTCAACTGGACGCCCAGCTTGCCCTACCACGTGGCACTGCTGCGCCCGTCCATGCATTCACCTGCGCGCGGCGACTACGTCGTCTTCCACTTCGAAGGCGAAGCGACATCGCGTTATCCCGGACTGCGCCACCAGCCGCTGTTCAAGCAGGTCGCCGGCATTCCCGGCGACGAAGTGACCGTTGCCGACCGGCACATCTACGTCAACGGACGCTATGCAGGTACCGCCAAGCCACGGACGTTCGATGGGTGGCCCCTGGCCCCGATCCAACCGACGACCATTCCCGACGGCCATTACTTTGTCAGTGGCAGCAGCCCGGACTCGTTCGACTCCCGCTACGCGGCCAGCGGCCTGGTCCGTGCCGACCGGATCATCTTCCACGTCGAGCCGCTGTTCTAGGAGGACGCCGTGCAACTGCGCATTCTCCTGCTGTTGGGACTGATCGGTGGCAGCGCCCACGCCCAGACATCGCCAGTGCGGGGTTCGGCCGCCACGCTCGCGCCGAGCGGCGAGGACATCCCCTTGGGCGACTACCTGGGCTTGCTGGAACAGATCGCGCCCGCCGCCCGGCAAGGGGCACAAGCCTATCTGGATGCTTTCCAGCAACGCTGCGGACGTGCCCTGGGCGTCGCCGAGCTGCGTCGGGCCATCGCCGAGCACAATGGCGACCCGGTGCTGATGCAGATGATCCGGGCCAGTTCCCTGCAAGACGCCGCGGCGCTGTCGCGCCTGTCCGGCCAGGTACCGTGCCGTGGTCAAGAGGCGCGGCGATGAAATCCCTGGGCCTGCTCCTGCTGCTGCTCGGTCTGCCCGTCCATGCCACGGACCTGGGCACGCTCGGGCCGACTTACCCGATCAGCGAGCCACACCTGCTCGATGACCTGCAGCAACGCCTGCACCGAATGGAGACCAGCGGCGAACTCGACCGGCGGATGGCGCAGAGCCGCCAGCGCAGCCAAGCCTCCGTGCAGCAGCCCATGCCGGTCGCCGGACTGGTGGCAACACGCGCGCCGCGAACCTTCTTCTTCGATCCGAGCTTCACCCTGGATCGCAATGTGCTCGACGCGCAAGGCCACCTCCTGTTCGCCGCCGGCCTGCGCAAGAACCCACTGGACGTGGTGTCGCTGTCCTCGCACCTGCTGTTCTTCGATGGCCGCGACCCACGCCAGCGGGACCAGGCGCGCCAGCTGATCGCCCACTACCACGGTCGCCTCAAACCCATCCTGGTTGGCGGCTCGTATCTGGAGCTGATGCAGGCCTGGCAGCGCCCGGTCTACTTCGACCAGCAAGGCCTCCTGACCCGGCGTTTCGGCATCACCCAGGTCCCGGCCCTGGTCTCGCAGGAGGGCGCGCGCCTGCGCATCGACGAGCTGGAGATCCCGCGATGAGCCGCCTGTACTGGCACCTGATCGGATTCCTGCTGCTGTCCATGGCGCTGGCCGCGCCGGTACAGGCCGCGGGCGTGGCGACCTGCACCGGCAAGTTCCCGAACCCGATCACCGACATCTGCTGGAGCTGCATCCTGCCGATCTCGATCGGTGGGGCCACCGTCGCCAACCTGCGTGACCAGAGCGATATCGCCAATCCCAGTTCGCCGCTGTGCAGCTGCGGCACGAATCCGACGATCGGCCTATCGATCGGCTTCTGGGAGCCGGTGCGCCAGGTCGAGGTCGTGCGCAAGCCGTTCTGCCTGAGTTCCCTGGGCGGCATCGACCTGGATCCGGGGATCGCCGCACCCGAAGCGGCCCGCTTCACCCGTCCCGAAGCCGATGGCGACGCGGGCGCCTTCTACCAGGTGCATTGGTACATGAACCCGGTGATGTACTGGCTGGAGGTCGTCGCCGACTTCCCCTGCCTGGACTCGGGCAGCTTCGACCTGGCCTACCTGAGCGAGGTCGATCCGCTGTGGGCCGACGACGAGCTCTCGCTGATCCTCAACCCGGACGCACTGCTGTTCGCCAACCCGGTCGCGATTGCAGCCTGTACCGCCGACTGCGTGGCCGCCTCCACCACCGGCTTCGGCCTGCGCGAGCTGTTCTGGTGCGCCGGCTGCCAGGGCGGGGTCTATCCGCTCAACGGCCACGTGCCCTACCACGTCGGCGGCGTGCGTACCGCCGCGCTGCTGGCGCAGCGCATGACCGCCAAGATGCACCGCGAGCTGCTCGCCTGGGGCTGGCACGGTTCGGCCGGGCTGTGCGGGCCGTACTACCTGCCGGTGATGGACAAGACCGCCTACAAGACCCAGCTCACCTACCCCATCCCAGCCACCGACAAGCTCGAGGGCAAGTGCTGCCAGCCGTTCGGCCGCACCACGGTCGATTGGGCCGCGGGCAAGGAGTATCCCGTGCAGGGCGAGGACTTCTCGTTCCTGTTGTTCCGCAAGAGGAACTGCTGTGTCGGCTACTGACCACCCTCGCCGCGTATTGCATGGCCTGTGCATCGTCGCGGTGTTCATCGGCGCGCGCCCGGTGGCCGCGCAACAGGCGGAGATCACCGACGCGGACATCGCCCGCGTGCAGCGCGAGCAGCCGACCATCACCGACGACGACATCCGGCGCGCGCAGCAGCGCCACGTGCTTCCTCCGGAACGGCTTCCCGCTCCATCCGGCGCCCCGAACCTCGGTGCGCTTCCCGTTCCCGCCACCACCGCTCCCCTTGACCTGGGCGCAGTCGCAGAAGGCTACCGGCAGCAGATCCAGGCGCCCACCCCCAGCCTCGACAACGGGCCGGCACTGTATCTGTTCGTCAGCCTGTCGATGCCCGAGCCCACACTGCGCCGACTGCTCGCACAGGCCGCGCAGGCCCGCGCCACCGTGCTGGTACGTGGCCTGTCCGACGGATCGCTACGCAAGACCGCGGCACGACTGCAGGCGTTGATCGGCGATGCGCCGGTATCGATCCAGATCGACCCTCGCCTGTTCGACCAGTTCGCGGTGCGGCGCGTGCCGACGTTCGTGCTGACCCGAACGGCCGCGAACACCGAGTGCACCGGCGGCACCTGCCAGTCCGATCCCGCTTTCCTGCGTACCAGCGGCGATGTCAGCCTCGACTACGCCCTGGCCTACATGCAGCGCTCCGCGCCGGCATGGTCCGGCGTGGCCGCGCTGTACCTACAACGCCTGGAGCGACCGGAGTGAGCCATGCGACGCCTGCTCGCCCTCCTCGTCATGTTCTGCCTGCTGGCGAACCAGACGACGGTGCTTGCCCAGAGCGCCGAGGGCCGCGCTGCCGGCGAGGCCGCCAACACGGTCATCCAGGGCAGCATCAACACCCCCTCGGCCCAGGAACACGTTCCCGGCTACACGACCACGCCACCAGAGACGGCCTACGCCGGGCAATCCGACCTGGCCAGCGCCGCCAGCACCGAACTGGCCGCCTGCGCCGCGAGACCGAACGATCCGACCTGCCAGGCCCTGCGCGGCGCGGTAAGTTCGGCCAACACGCCGCGCGAAGGCATCTCGGCCACCGACCCGCGGGTCGCCAGCGCCCAAGCCATCACCCGCAATCCTTCTCTGACGCTGGGCAGCCTGGCCGCCTACTACGCCGGGTGCAGCCCCACCGACCAGACCCTCCCTGCCGGCACCACCGACCGGATCTGCCGGCGCTATGCCGGCATCGGCAACTACACCGTGCGCCGCGAGCTGACGGTCGAGGTCGCGCCGGGGACGGCGTGCACCGACGGCCAGGTGCTGGCCCATGGCGAAGCTCGCCGTATCGACGTGGACTACATGGTCGCCGAAGCCCGCTGCCAGTCCGGCCTCCAGGACCAGGTGCGCTTCGCGTTCTACGCCGCCGGTACGCGCGGCGCCTGCATCGGCTGGCAGACCGTCGACCTGCCGATCACCCCCAGCAACGCCGCGACCTTCGTGACCCACCTCTCGCCGCACTGGGCGAACCGCTGCTGGAGCCCATTCGTGGTGGTGATGTCCCCCCTGTCCGGATGCACGGACGGGCAATGCCACTACGTCTTCCAGTTCGGCACGCCGGTCTATGCGGAAAGTAGCGCCGATCCGGTCAGCGCCACCGGCTGGCAGATCGCGCTCGACTTCGCCCAACCGTCGCAACCGGAGACGGACACCTGGACCGACCAGGGCACCGTGCTCGAGGAAGGCGGTCGCTGCACGGTCATCACCGCCGAGCGCTGCGTCGATGGCCCCTCCACCCGGACGATCAACGGGCGCGAAGTGACCCGGGCCTGCTGGTCCTACGAGCGCACGCTCAGCTGCGACGGCGGCGCGCCGGCCAACGAGTGCACGGGCCTGGCTGCCCAGGGCTGCACGCCGGTGTCCACCACCTGCCAGCAGACCAATGCGGCCACCGGTGAGTGCGAGATCCACCAGGACACCTACCGCTGCCCGATGCCCGCGCAGACCGTCACCTCGACAGGCAGTTGCCCCAGCGACGTTTTCTGCCTCGGTGACACCTGCTTTCCGACCGCCTACGTCCAGGACACCGATTTCGCCCAGGCCATGTCGTACATGGAGGCCGGACGCGAGGCCGGAGTCTACCTGGACCCGGACACCCTGCAGATCTTCAAGGGCGAGGCCAACAGCTGCCGCGACCGGCTGCTGAAGAACTGCTGCGGCTCGGACGGCTCCGGTGCCGGCATGACCAACCAGTCGCTGTTCGGCACCGGCTCCAAGGTCGTCTACGACATCCTGATGAACGCGGACAACCGCCGCTTTATCTACCAGGGCATGTCGGCGCTGCTGACTGGCAGCGGCTTCAGCGGCGCCTTCACCAGCTACGGGGTGACGGTGGCGGTCAACGGCGCCGCCCTGCCTGCCGGCACCGTCACGGTGTTCTCCGGGCAGAGCGTCGTCATCGCCTTCAATCCCTGGGCCCTGGCGATCGCCGTGGTCATCTACGTCGTCATGTCGATGATGTCCTGCGACCAGAACGAGGGCCTGCTGGCGATGAAGGAAGGCGCCAAGCTCTGCCACATGATCGGCAGCTACTGCTCGTCCTGCATCCGCGTGCTCGGCCACTGCGTCTCCTGCATCGAACATACCACCGGAAAATGCTGCTTCAACAGCGTGCTGGCGCGGATCATCAACGAGCAGGGCCGCCAGCAGTTCGGCAAGGGCTGGGGCGAGGCGAAAGCACCGGACTGTTCCGGATTCACCGTGGCCCAGTTGCAGGCGATGGACTTCGCGGCAATGGACCTAAGCGAGTTCTATGCCTCGATCCAGCCCACGCTGCCCAATGCCGAGGCAATCCGCGATGCCAATGCTGGTCAGGTCGTGGACTGCTACTACGGCCAGGGGAAATGCCCATGAACCTGTCCCTGATGGCGGCAACCCTGCTGCTGGGCGTGACCTCCACCGGCTCCTCCGAGCGCCTGCCCGTTCCCGATGCCCGTCCGTTGCTGCTGGCCGCACTGCGTGCCGCGGACGGGCAAGCCCACGGCCGTCTCAGCGGTGAACTGGCCAATGCCATCGGCCGCCGCTTCCAGTCCAGCAGCCCGATCTTCATCGACGTCGCCACCGTGCACCGCTATGCCCAGCCCGGTTGCAGCCGACTCAAGGTCACCTTCTGGCAGGACGGCGTGCTGCTGCCAGGCGCCGCCCAGCCACAGCGGCAGACCATCGAATTCGGCATCAACTACTGCCTCGACGGCTTGCCGCCGAAGTCGCTGGAGATCCAGCGATGACCCTCCGCCTGCTCCCGTGCCAGCTGCTCTGCGTGCTGGTGCCGGCGTCGATGTCGGCCTTCGCGCAATCGGCCGACGCACCACCGGGCTACTGGTCCGATCGCTGGCGCGGCTGGCATTTCTACGAGGATCCGGCACCGGAGGAACCCGAAGCCCCCCGCGTGGCGCCCCCCAAGGTCTCGCCTTCTACGGAATCGGCGGTGTTGCGGGACTTCAAACGCCTGCAGCAAGCCGTCGAGGACACCCGAAACATCGCGATCATGCGCCCGACCGAAGCCAACGTCCGCCGCTACATGACGTTGGAAGCTCAGGTGGTCGAGCGAGCGTCGTACTTCGCCGACGTCGCCCAGCGGGTGGCGTGGACGCACCCGGAACTCGACCCGACGCTGCAAGGACGGCCGGTCAATGCCCGCGCCCTGGACGTGTACGAGCATCAACAGACCGAGGCGCGCACACGCACCGTCGCTCAGCTCTGCCAAGACCATGTGCTGATCTTCTTCTTCCGCAGCGACTGCCCGTACTGCCACGCCTTCGCGCCGACGCTGGCGGCGTTCCAGGCCCGCTACGGCTTGCAGGTACTGGCAATCAGCGTCGATGGCGGCCCGATGCCCGGCTTCCCGAACGCTCGCCGTGACAACGGCATCGCCACCACGCTGCGAGTCGAGCAGGTACCGGCCGTATTCCTCGCCCAACCTTCCACCGGCCGGCTCCTGCCGATCGGCTTCGGCGTGCTGTCCGAGTCCGAGCTGCTCGAGCGCATTGCCACCCTGACCACGCCAGACAGCGAACGGATGCTGCCCGGCCTGCGCCAGATTACCCAGCTGCAATGACCCAGGAGCGCGCCATGTCCCTGCCCGCCACCTTCCGTCACCTGCTGACCGTGCTCGGCACGGCCTTGTGTGTCTTCGCGCTCGCCCTGCCCCTGCAGGTACGCGCCGGCGACCTCAACAGCGAGGTCAACGCGATGTTCGACGAACTGGGGGCCATCGGGAACTACACCGCGCCCGGCGCATTCCGCGGGCAGGCCTACAACACCTATACCGGCGGCAGCCTGATCATGCGCTCGCCCAACAAGGTCTATCAGTTGGCCGCAATCCAGTTCCCCAGCGCCAAGGCCGGCTGCGGCGGCATCGACGTGTTCGGCGGCTCCTTCTCCCACATCTCGGCGGAGGAGTTCAAGAACATGCTGCGCAACATCACCGCCGCCCTGCCCGGCATCGCCTTCCAGCTCGCGCTCGAAGCCGTCTCCCCACTGCTCGGCGGCCTGACGAAGTGGGCCAAGGGCCTGGAAACCTGGATCAACAACGCGCGCATCAACTCGTGCGAAACGGCGAAGGCCATCGTCAGCACTGCGGCCGAATCGATGGGGTTCAGCACCCAGGAAACCTGTGCGGACCTGGCGATCCAGATGGGCCTGGAGAGCGACCGTGATGCCGCCCGCCGGCGTTGCAGCAGCGACCGCGCCAGCATCCTGTCCAGCGCCCGGTCTTCGACCGACGCTGCCATCCGCAACAAGGCCCCGTTCGTCGGGAACCTGACGTGGAAGGCGCTGCAGCACGCGAGTTCCTATCTGGACGACCAGGAGCGCGAACTGATCATGAGCCTTGTCGGCACGGTCATCTACTACCCGGAAGAGGACAACCGCGACCCGTCACCGATCGCGCCCACGCTGACCTCGATCAGCCAGTTGCTGTACGGGCAAGCTGCGGCCGGCAGCAACGTCGTCCAGCACCTGCTCAAGTGCAACAACTACACCGACTGCGACCAAGTGACCATCGACAGCGGCTACCAGCACGTCCCGTTCAACCAGAAGGTCGAGACGATGATGCGCTCGATCGCCGACAAGATCGCCTCGCGCACCCCGATCCCCAACCCCTCGCCCGAGGTCGGCTTCGTCAACCAGGTCAGCGAACCGGTCTACAAGATGCTCTCTATCGGCTCGACGATCCCCGGCTCGGGCTTGACCGACAGCCTGATCGCCCAGTACCGGGACGTCATCGCGGCCGACTACGCCTACGTGTTCCTGGAGCGCAACCTGCGCATCGGCATGGCCGGCCTGGACAAGGACTACCAGCTCGACCAGGTCCAGCGCGAACGGGCACAGGAGGTCCGCCAACGCACGCAAGCCATGTTGCTGCAACTGTCGCAGGAGAAGAACCTGCTCTACCAGAAGGTCGGCTCGTTCCGGGCCGTGGCCAACCACCTGGAGCAACTGGAGCGACAGCTGCGCTCGAACCTGCCGCAACAGGTGATGGACATGCTCGGCCAGCAGGCCGCGTACATGAACTGACGACGATGCCATGTGGGAGATTTACGCCTACCATAACTCGGCGAGCCTCTACGGCATCTTCAATGCCGCGGCGGCGATCCACGCTTCCGGTGATTACCTCTCGGCGATCGCCGCGGTGGCGTTCTGCGGGTTCGTCGCCGCGCTGATCGCCTATGCCTTTGCCCCGGAAAAGCTGCTGGGCTGGAAATGGCTGGCCTCGGTGGTGATGGTGTTCTCACTGTTGATCGTGCCGAAAGTGACGGTCGGCATCGTCGACAAGACCGGCAGCTCGCCGGTGCAGGTCGTGGACAACGTCCCGTTCGGCGTCGCCGTGCTCGGCAGCGTGACCAGCACCATCGGCCACACCCTGACCGGGCTGTTCGAGACCGCGTTCCAGACCATTCCCGGCCCCGGCGCGCTGCCCTCGGAACTGGCCTACGCCCAGAACGGCCTGATGTTCGGCAACCGGCTGCTGCGCGAGGTCGGCAACGTCTCCTTCCCCGATCCTAACTTCCGCACCGATACGATCAACTTCCTGCTCAACTGCACGGCCTACGACCTGATCGACGGCACTGTCGACCCAACGGAGTTCTCGACCTCCGCCGATGTGTGGTCACTGATCGGTACGCCCAACCCGGCCCGGTTCAGCACGCTTTCCAGCGCGACCGGCAGCGACATCGACACCTGCCCGAACGTCTACCTCTCCCTCAACAACCGCCTGCCGGCCCAGATCAGCCGGATCCAGGGCAAGCTCGCCTTCCAGCTCAACCCCACCCTGCCCGGCAGCGCCGCCGCCGCGGCGATCGCCGGCCAGGTCCAGCAGGCCTACCTGAAGAACCAGATCGCCGACGCCTCGGCGACGGCCGCCGACCTGATCCGCCAGAACGCGGTGCTCAACGTCATCCACGACGCCGGCAAGTTGGCCGGCCAGCGCGCCAACGATCCGGCAGCGATGGTGCTGGCGGTCGGTCGCGCGCAAGCCACCGCGCAGCAGAACGCGGCGTGGATCAATTTCGGTAAGGTTGCCGAGCAGGCGTTGCCCGTGTTCCGCAACGTCATCGAGGCGATCTGCTACGCCCTGTTCCCGCTGTTCGTGCTGTTGCTGCTGCTGACCAGCGGCAAGGAAACGATGATGGCGTTCAAGGGCTACACCTCAGTCCTGATCTGGATCCAGCTGTGGCCACCGCTATACGCTGTGCTGAACTACATGGCGACCACCTATGCGGCCTACGATCTTTCCGCTGCCGCCGATCTGGGCACCGGCGCCAAGTCGCTGGCCTTGCAGACCGCCTCGACGATTTACTCGCGCGCGATCTCCGGCGAAGCGGTAGTCGGCTACCTGTCGATGAGCATTCCCTTCATCGCCTGGTCGGCGCTCAAGCGCATGGAGAACTTCGGCACCGCGTTGGTGGGCGGACTGTCCGGCCTACAAGCCACGCTCGCCGGTACCACCGGGGCCGCGGCCACGGGGAACGTCAGCATGGGCAACGTTGCGATGGACCAGACACGGCTGGCTCCGAACCGCACCTCGGCATTCATGGGCAGCCTACAGGACGACATCAGCGGTAACACCCTGACCAGTAATGTCCTGACCGGGCGGGCGGCGATGTCGCTTCTGCGCAACGAGGGCTTCGCGTCACGAGTTGTGTCAACGCGCGTCTCCGAACAGGAAGTCAGCGAGGCCAGCCGGATGGCTGACAGCGCGCGCAGCGAGGCGATATCGGCCAACCGGGAGCGCTCGGCCGCCCTGACCGAAACCTTCGCCCGCGGGTTGAGCAAGATGCAATCGGTCCGTCAGACCGATGGAACTACCGAAAGCAGTTATGAACAGCTAGGCGAGTCGCTAAATAGACTGAATGCAATCTCGCGCCGCGTCGCTGAGAACACTGGCCTGACACAGACACAAGTCGCCAATACCGTCTTCGGCCTGCCCGCCTCGTACCGCTATGACAAACGGAAAGGAAAACACGATTTCTCTACGGGGATGAGCAGCAACTCAACCAAGAGTTACGGTGCCATCCTTTCGGACGATGATCGCAAAGTTCTCGATTCAATGACAGGAGAGCAAATTGCAGAATTCCAGCAGTTCGGCGACCGGCTATCGCGCGACAATAGTCTGATAAAAGCTATCGCATCCGACAGCCAAGAAGTCAGGGAAATGGCATCCAGGCTGTCCACGACCACTGCATTGGCACAGCGAGCAGACGCGGCATACGCCGAGCGTGTTGCCTATGCCAAACGTCTCTCCACCGCCCGCGAACACGGCGAGTCGATCACCATCGACATTGCCCAAGATCCGCACAACCTCGAGATGTTCCGCCATTACGCAGAGCAATATGGGGGCAACAGCGCTTCCGCCTTCGCCCTTATGGCGTCCGAACTTGCACGCCGGGGCCTGTCGCCCAATCGGACATTCAGTGATGGCACGGCGGTACCGAACTCGTTCGATGGCATCCAAGTCCATCACGCAGCACAGCGTGGCGACATCAACGGGACGACCGAGGTTGCGCGAAGTCACCAAAGCCACCGTGATGCCGTATCCGCTTACGACACTGTCCTCTCTCCCATCAACAACGGAACCACGCCCTCCACGCTACGCGACAACATCAAAAACAGCGGCACCGAACTCAGACAACAAGCCGAGGGAGCAAGAGAAAAGTTCGACCAAGAGGCTCAGATCATCGAAACCGATGATGGAACACTGGCCAGCCGAAAGTCGCTTGGCATCCAGTCCGGGAAGCAGGTGGCAGAAGATGGCCGCATCATCTACGAAGAAACCAGGGACACGACCAAGTCGCTCTACCAACGTGCTAAGGATGCAATCAAGAGAAATTTTGACGACGAATAAAATAGTCAAACTTCATTTATGAGGATCATAGTTATCTGGATGAGACAAAGGAGGATGCCCTTTGTCTCGCCAAGAATTTTCCGTTAGTTCCTCTGGACTCGTGTCATGGCTTCCTATTCGAGTGAGACGCTCCCACTCTTCCTGGTCAGCGATGTCCTGTTCTCCCATCTCTTGCTCAGGAGGTTCTGACTTCCAGCATACTCTTGAAAGAAATGCTCCGATAGCCATACCTATCACCGTAAATTTCAATCCAAGCAAGACTGTAAGTCCCAAGCCCCCATTTAACGCACCGATAACCAGCCCTAAGCCAGCAGCCAATGCCACGCAGGAAGTAAAAATACGTTTTCTCATATCCACACCGCCTCCAGCGCGAAAACCGACATTCCAAATTCACGCGCGATAACTTGTGTGACTGCACCCACATCATGAATTCAGCGCCACGACCATTGGAATAATATAACCCAGCCTAAACCTGAGGCACCCCCAAGTTTTCCATCCTCATCTAAATTAAAATCAATGAGATACATATATCCGGCCAACTCCTGAGGTATCCCCACGTTTTTCTTCGCAGGATCAACCTGTTATCGGTGATCTGACTGGAAACGAGTGCGCGCATGGCGCAGTCTTCAAGGTGACTAAGCCGAAGAAGGACTGACGACCATGCGCGCCAGCCGAGTATTGCAGAAGTGCCTGCCCGATTCACTGGGCCAGATGCATGCCTTGCGCGAGTGCGCGTTGTTGCAGGCGGTGGAAGCCCTGCTCCAGGGGCGCCGGCTGACGCTGACCGACGTGGCTCGTTGCTGGCCCGGTGCCGAGCGCATGCGGGCGCCACTCAAGGCCTTCGACAGGCTGCTGGCAACCCGCACCTGCAGACCGAGCGCGAGCCGATCCATCAGGAGATGGCGCGCTGGCTGCTGCGCGGTCCACAGCCGCTCATCGTCATCGACTGGGCGGACCTGAAGGCCGACAAGTCGTGGTGCCTGCTGCGCGCGGCCGTGCCGGTGGGCGGGCGCACGCTCACCCTGCTGGACATGGTGTTCCCCGGCAAGCAGCAAGGTTCGCCCAGGGCCGAGAAGCGGTTCCTCGAACGACTGCGTGCCTTGGTGCCTGATGACGTGCAGCCCGTCCTGGTCACCGATGCCGGCTTCCGCACGCCGTGGTTCCGTGCAGTCCAGGCACGGGGATGGCACTGGCTGGGACGCTTGCGAGGTCGCACGCGGGTCAAGCCGCAGAACGTGGGAGATCAGGCTGACCAGTGGGTGAATTGCCGGCAACTGCATGTGCTGGCCAGCCCGACGCCGCGGGAACTGCCGTTGATGCAGACCAACCGGAGTGATCCGCTCGATTGCCGTCTGGTGGTGTACGGCAAGATGCCCAAAGGGCGCAAGCACCGGACACGCCAGGGCAAGGTGGCCCGCAACAGCAACAGTCGCAAGGCGGCCAGGCGCGAGAGCGAGCCATGGTTGATCGTCTGTTCGCCGGAGCTGTCGGCGCCCAGTGCCCGGCAACTGGTCAAGCTGTATGCACGCCGGATGCAGATCGAGTCCTCCTTCTGTGACCTCAAGTCCCATCGCTACGGGCAGGGCTTCGAGGACAGCCTCACTCGCAGTGGCCCACGCCTGCAGATCCTGCTGCTGGTCGGCACGCTTGCATCCTTCGCCAGTTGGCTGGCGGGGCTTGGGTGTGAGGCCACCGGGATCGACCACTGGCTGTATCCGGCCAAACGACGACGCAAGCTGTACTCGACCCTGCGCGTGGGCCGCGAAGCACTGGTCAGGAATTGGCCGATGGAGCCCGTCTCCCTGTGGCTGGATCGACTGAGAGCATTACCGTCCGCGACGCTCAATCAGATGGTGCTGCAGGCGTGAAAACGTGGGGATACCTCAGAACCCGACCCCGTTTTGGGTTATTACCCATCGTCATTTCGTTCATTTAACAGGGAAACTCTACTTCCATCTTCCTCTAATCTTCGAGAGGGCTACAAAACTCGACCTGATTAGCACGCTATTTCAGCCGAGAAGACCGGGACATCGCGCAAGCGGCGCTCGGGCCATGGCTTGATCCTCGCCGCGGCCACCAGCAGGCGCGGCACCAGGGCCACCAGATCGAAGCGCCGGTTGAACCGCCATTGCGTCTTTAGCCAGATAGCGATGGGCGTACTTGGTGAACTTGAAGGCGTGGTAGGCCCCATCCAGTGATCGCTTCAGATTGGACAGCACCACGTTGACCCAGCGGGCGTTGTCCTGCTCGCAGCCTTCAATCACCGTGTGCGCGTGTTCGGCTTCCAGCGCCCGAAAAGCCCCCAGGCCGTCGCTGTAGACATCCGAACCCGGGTGCAGGCGCCGGGCGAT
>LNAP01002414.1_pt1 | contig 18685 bp, 14 predicted proteins | sample 602601 | NCBI WGS metagenome assembly LNAP01 (sample SAMN02440304, study PRJNA202911) | soil metagenome | biome: Subtropical and temperate rainforests or woodlands; isolation source: soil samples (1 kg each in a 20% v/v slurry with milli Q water) were... ...
CATTTGCTACACTGACTCGCTTGGCTGCCCTGGTGATATGCAATGATTCTGGCGTGTCCCACGTAGCCGCGGCGGCCAATGCAAGGCAGCTTACCTTATTTGGCGTTACTCAACGCGAGCGCACAGGTCCCTGGTCGAACAACGCAATTTGCCTGGGTTCTGAAACCGAATGGCCTACCCTGGCTGAAGTCGAACAACAAGCTTTAGCCCTGACCTCACAAACCGTAACCTAGCCCATGAGCATGTCGAGTTTTTTGACCAACCTGGTGATTCCCCTGAACCTGTGCATTACGATGCTTCTGATCGCGGTACTATTTTTTATAGTACGGTTTCGGAAGACTGCGTTTTTAATAGCCAGCGCCGCCGTGTGCTGGGGACTATTCTGGTCATTACCGGCTACGTCGTTATGGGCAGGCGGGCGCCTTGAGCAGTTTTACCCTCACGGTCCGCCCGAAACCATGCCCACCGCCTCGGCTATTGTCGTCCTGGGAGGACAGACGGCCCAGGGCCGGGCGAACTGGTTCGAACCCTATGACAGCGCCACCGCCTCGACCCGCATCGCCACGGCAGCCATGCTGTATGCGGCCGGGCGTGCACCCCTTATTATCGTATCCGGAGCAGCCTACGAAGGTAAAACCAGCGAAGCCCAGGTCATGGCACGCATGCTCCGGCAAGACGGTATACCGGACTCTGCTTTAATTCTGGAAAACAAATCAGCCAACACCTATGAGAACGGCATCTACACCACCGCTATTCTTAAGCGGCTGAACATCAACCGCATCTTGGTGGTCACGTCGGCGTTACATATGCCCCGCGCCATAGCCGTCTTCAAAAAACTGGGGATTACGCCCATTGCCGCGCCTGTACCCCCTCAAATCGTGGTGCCGAATGACCCGGAATTCTCGTTCTGGCTACCTAATATGCGCACCTTCGGCGCCAGTCGCTCTATCATCAAAGAGTATGTCGGGCTGCTCGTTTACTGGGTGCGGGGTTGGGTTTAAAGAATAATTCCATTTCCAAATCAACCGTGAACTGTGTCGGCTTCGTTTGCCGTACAAAGGTACTGTCTGCGCCTCGCCTTCGTGTTCACGGTTGATTTGGAAATGGAATAAATATCCATAGCCAAGCCTTTAGCCAGGTTGACTATTTATTTTTGTTGGTTATTCAGAAAAAGCAGCTTGCTATAACGAAAAAAGCTGCCTGCCGCGCCTGTGGCGGCCAAAATGAAGCCCTCTTTTCCGTCCAGGAACCCACGCCGGATAAAGTAAATCCGGATAAACGTCCATACCGAATGCCCAATAACGCCAAACACGGATGTCTTCTTGCCTTTGTCATGCATCGATTTGGCGGCATCGGATGAATAACGGTTTACCTTGCCAAGCAAGGCTTCCATATCGGCATAAGGGTAATGTAAAAAGTGCTCGTTCAACACGGCGACGGCGCCCGCGGGACGAACGCTTTCATGCACCACCGCATCGGTAAACCGGGCAGTACCGCGTTTAAACAATCGCAAAACGTGATCAGGCCACCAGCCACTGTGCCGTATCCAGCGCCCGCAAAAATTTGAAAGCCGGGCAATTTTGTAGCCGTCGGCGGCAGGCTGCTTAAGTACCTGCTGAATGGCAATTGCCAATTCGGGCGTCACACGCTCGTCGGCGTCGATCGATAACACCCATTCTTGAGTCGCCAAATCCAGCGCTCGATTTTTCTGGGGTCCAAACCCGGGCCAGTCGCTGGTTATCGTTACCTTGGCGCCCTTGGCAGCGGCGATTTCACACGTGTTGTCGGTACTGCCCGAATCGACCACAATGATTTCATCGGCAAACGCAACAGAATCAATGCACTGTGCGATATGCCGCGATTCATTTTTGGTAATGATAATGACCGATAGCGTCATGCTTTGTTCCTGCCGGCTCGTTTCCAGGACTTCCACTTGTTGTATAACGGCCCCCAGGTATCGCTGGCGGCTATGCTCGTTCGGCGTCCCAACGTCGCGCCTGCCCTGTTGCGCACGGCAAAACGATAAATATGTTCCGGATTGGCTCCGGGAATATTTTGCCCGTAGGCATCCGTGGTATACAAATAACGAAAGCCGGCCTGTTTGGCGAGCTCAACATAATCGTCGTCAAAATAGCCTTGCGGCCAGCACAAGTGATCGGACACCGTGCCCAAATTAGCGGTTAACGTTGCGCGGGCAAGTGAGAACTCCTCGGCGATGCGCTCTCGCTTCTCGGCTACCGATGAAGCTTGCTGATCCCAACGCGTGTGTGTATGTGTGTGGCTATGCACCTCGAACGTTCCCGCCGTTCGCATGGCATGAATTTCGCTCCAGCGAACGATCACCTCGTCGGCACGGCCGTCGGCAATGTATTTTTTACAATCATTATGCGAGGGTGTCGCGGGTACCGCGCCCTGCCCGGCATACGGGCGGATCGGACCATTTTGAATCCAGGAGCTGACCACGAACATAACTGCCGAAAAACCGTATTTGCTTAGCACCGGATGAGCGTAAACCCAATTATCCAGATAGCCATCATCGAAGGTGATCAGGACGGATTTCTCAGGTACCGGATTGCCGTTCAAATGACCGGCGAATTCAGCGGTTGTCAGCGAGCCATAACCGTTTTTGGCCAGCCAGGCCATTTGACTCTCGAAATTGGTTGGCGACGTGGTGATCATCCCGTCTGACGGCGAAACATGGTGATACATCAATACCGGAACGGTGCGCGCTGCTTTCATGATTTCCTCTCTTTCAACCAACGGGCATAGCAGGCCTCGGTAGACTCCACCAGTTGCGCCGCACTAAATTTGCCGCCGTCACGAAACAGCTTTTGACCTGCCTGCCCCATTGTCTTGCGCAGCACCGGCTCATCAATCAGCTTCTTAAGGGCCGCCGTTAAGGCAGCCTGGTCGTGTAGTGGCACAAGTAACCCAGTTACGCCATTTTGCATAGTTTCCGATACCCCGCCCACATCAGTGCCGATCACAGGCAACCCCGCGGCTGCGGCCTCTAGAAATGATGTACCCAGAGCCTCTTCTTCAGTGGCTAGTGCAAAAATATCCATGCCTGGCAGCAAATTCGGCACGTCGCGGCGTGTGCCCAGCATGTGCACCCGTTTGCTCAAGCCACTGGCTTGAATGTGCGTCTGCAGCTGTTCAAAAACAGGCGAACCCGCTCCCACCAGAACCAAATGTAGATTAGGGCGCTCTTTAATCAACGGCTCCATTGCGTCGATTAATGCCCGGTGGCCCTTTTTTGCCCGCATGACAGCCACGCAGCCCACCACAATATCGTTTTGCGCAAGAGCAAGCTCTTGCCGCAACGTGGATTTCTCGACGGCTGGGGGTAAGTGAACCGAAGTATAAACGGTTGCAATACGGCCCTGGGGAACACCCCGCTCGATAAGATCCAACCGAACGCGATCGCTAACAGTCGTTACCCGATGGGGGATCCAGGTATACGATAGCAATGAACCTGCCGGCTTGGCCAAATGGCGGGTTCTTACTATTAACGGCGTCCCGGCAAGGCGGGCGGCTGTTCCCGCGACGAGCGTGTCACGGCGGCTATGAGTATTTAATACGTCGAAGCGTCCAGTGCGCAGGATTCCTGTTATTTTGGCGACCCCCTTAACAAAGTTGGCGGGACCGCGCATCGGTGCCGTATGCACCGTAAAACCCTGATCGCGCAACCGCTCGACCAGCAGAGCCTGCGGCTGACACACCATTTCAAGATGATGACCCCGCTCGCGCATGGCCAGCATCTCTTTATATATGCGATGTTCTTGCCCGCCAAAACTGACGGCTGCCTCGGCATGCAAAATACGTAATGGCGTCATAGATAATTAATTTCCACAGCATTAGGTTGGGTCCAGTCGTTGAGCTGATCGAGCATGGCATCCGCCATGCGGACGCGCCACTCTTCGCCGAGGCGTACAGTACAAAGGAAATTATCACGCTCCAGACAAAGCTCTACCGGCACGCCCATTACGCCGTTTTCGGGTTCGGCGCGAAACGGATTAAGCATTTGACGCAAACGCGCGGCATCCGCATTGCCGTTCAACGTAATGCGCAAGCTGCGCGCGCGCGCTTCGCGGGCCAACTGCAAATCAAACACTTCCTCAGCCGAGACGCGCAGTCCACCGGAATAGTCGTCATTACTGACCTTGCCATGAATAATGATGAGCCGGTCTTCCTTGAGCCGATTGCGATGCTGCTCGTACAACTCGTTAAAAATGGCAACCTCGACCTGGGCCGAACCATCATCGAGCACGGCATAAAGCATTTTGCCACGCCGTGTCATTTTGGGCCGCACCGACGACAAAACACCCGCAAACCATTGCAAGCCTCGCGATGGTTCCAAACGAGCCAGGGGTTGAGGCGCAAAACGACGGACCTCATCGCGCCATGCATCGAACAGATGGCCGCTAAAGTAAAAACCCAGCGCGGCCTTTTCTTGCATCAACTGCGTTTGCAGGTCCCAGGGCGCAACCTTTTGCAATTCGCCTTCAACAATATCGTTGCTATCGTCGTCAAACAGCGACACCTGGTTGGCGCTGCGTTCGGCCTGCTCGGCGGCTTCAATCGCGTTGGATACCGTTGCCAGCAACGCACCACGATTGCTTTCAATTAAATCAAACGCCCCCGCGCGTATCAACGCCTCGATAGTGCGGCGATTGACGGTGTGACGATCGACCCGGCGGCAAAAATCGAACAGGCTCTTGAACGGTCCGTCGGCCTCGCGGACGCGAATAATTTCCTCTACAGCCCCCTGTCCCGTGCCTTTGACGGCCCCCAGGCCATAACGCATTGTGCGTGGCGGCTTACCCTTGGCCGTGTACTGGTCGGGAACAGGTTCGAACCGATAGTTCGATTCATTGACATCGGGCGGCAAAACCACCACACCGTTGGCCAGCGCATCTTTCCAGAAAATCTGCACCTTGTCGGTATCGTCCATATCGGACGATAAGGTAGCGGCCAGAAACTCGGTCGGATGATACGCTTTGAGCCAGGCAGTCTGGTAGGCAATAAGTGCATACGCTGCCGAGTGGCTTTTATTAAAGCCATACCCAGCAAACTTCTCCATCAGGTCGAACAGCTTGACGGCCAACTGGGCGTTATAGCCTTTCTCCACTGCGCCTTTTTCGAAAATCTCGCGATGCTTGGCCATTTCTTCGGGCTTTTTCTTACCCATGGCCCGGCGCAACATGTCGGCTCCCCCAAGGGTATAGCCGCCGACAATCTGCGAAATGAGCATGACCTGCTCTTGATACACGATAACGCCGTAGGTGCTTTTCAGTACCGGTTCCAGATCGGTATGAAAATAATCGACCTCGGCGCGTCCGTGCTTGCGGTTGACAAAGTCAACCACCATGCCCGACTCCAGCGGACCCGGCCGGTATAAGGCCAGCATGGCGATAACATCTTCGAACGTATTGGGGCGAAGATTCTTCAGCAGCTCTTTCATACCCCGTGATTCCAGCTGGAACACAGCGGTTGTATTGCCGTCGCTTAATATCTTGTATGTCTGCAGATCATCGAGCGGCAAAGCCATAATGTCGAAGTCACGCTTATCGTCGTTGAATCGACGCACAAACCGTACAGCCCAATCCAGAATGGTCAGGTTTCGCAAACCCAAAAAGTCGAACTTAACCAGTCCAGCCGCCTCGACGTCATCTTTATCGAATTGGGAAACGGCATTGGCATCGGGGCCGGGCTGACAGTAAAGCGGGCAAAAGTCCGTTAATTTTCCCGGAGCAATCAATACACCGCCAGCGTGCATGCCAATATTGCGTGTCAGCCCTTCCAGAGGCCTGGCCAAGTCAATTAGCGCCCTGACCTCTTCGTCTTGTTCGTAACGCTCTTTAAAGGCGGGCTCTTCCTCGAGAGCGCGGGCCAGCGTCCAGGGGTCGGCCGGACTAAACGGAATGAGTTTGGACAGCCCGTCGCACAGCATGTAAGGCATTTCAAGAACGCGGCCAACGTCGCGTACGACCGCTTTGGCACCCAAAGTACCAAAGGTGGCGATCTGGCTGACCGCCTCTTTACCGTATTTTTGCTTAACGTAATCAATAACCCGTTCGCGGTTATCCTGGCAAAAGTCAATATCGAAGTCGGGCATCGAAACCCGCTCGGGGTTTAGAAATCGCTCGAAGAGCAAGTCGTAGCGTATGGGATCCAGATCGGTAATGCCTAACGAGTAAGCCACCAGAGAGCCCGCACCCGAACCACGCCCCGGGCCCACCGGGACACCGTTGTGCTTCCCCCAGTTGATAAAGTCGGCCACAATTAAAAAGTAACCCGGAAAGCCCATGCTAATAATAGTGGTGCATTCCCAGCGCAACCGCTCGAGATATTGCGGATATTTTTCCTGGCGTTCCTGCTCGTTCGGGAACAGCTTGGCCATGCGAACCGCCAGTCCTTCTTCCGACAACTGCACCAGATAGTCGTCGAGCGTGATGCCCTGAGGCGTCGGAAAATTAGGCAAACGGGGCCGACCAAGCTCAAGGGTCAGGTTGCAGCGTTTGGCAATCTCCACGGTATTGGCCAAGGCCGACGGCACGTCGGAAAAACGCTCGGACATCTCGTGCGAATTCAGTAAATACTGATCGGGCGTAAAGCGCCGTACCCGCTTGGGATTGGCTAATTGCTCGCCATCGGCGATACAAACGCGCGCTTCGTGCGCGCGAAAGTCGCTACCGCTAATAAACTGCACCGGATGCGTTGCCACAACCGGCAAATTAAGCTCGGCGGCCAACCGCATGGCAGCTTGAACGTAAGGCTCATCGCCATCAATACCCGTACGCTGCAGTTCGATGTAATAACTGCCGGGGAAGCGCGCCGCCCACTGCATTGCCAGCGCTTTGGCTTCCTGCGGCTTACCTGCTTCAAGCGCCTGCCCGACATCGCCAGCGCGCCCACCCGAAATAACAATTAACCCTTCCTGGTCCGCAAGCCATTCCCGGCGAACCTCCGCTCGGCCGCCGTACTGATTTTCAAGCCAGGATTTAGTTAAAATTTCGCACAGGTTTAAATACCCCTGCTGGTTACACACCAATAAAAGCAAGCGTTGCGGCTTATCGCGGTCGTCCTCGTTCTGCAACCAGACATCACAACCTGCAATGGGTTTAACACCCGCATTGCGCGCGGCTTTATAAAACTTGATCAGGCCAAATATATTTGACAGGTCGGTCAGCGCTACAGCTGGTTGTCCGTATTCGACAACCTTTTTTATGAGCGCGGGGATTTGCACAATGCCATCCACCACCGAAAATTCGGAGTGAACGCGCAAGTGCACAAAAGACGGTGGAATATTTGCTTCAGTCATAGTCAGATTGTACCCATAGAGTTCCCGCTTTTAGCGCTGAAACGCCGACCAGGCCTTTTGCAAACGTTTTACTGAAACCGGCATGGGCGTACGCAGCTCTTGCGCAAACAAGGCGACCCGCAACTCCTCGAGCAGCCAGCGAAACTCATCCAACTGCACGTCTGCCGATCCTTTTAGCGCCGTCTGGGCGCGCTGGTACTGCATCAGCAATGGAGCCATTTCGGCCATTAGCCGTGAGTCACGCGCGGGGTCGGTGCGAAGCTTGTCGATTCGGACCTGTGCAGCCTTAAGGTAACGCGGGTAGTGCGCCAACTGGTGATATGGCGTGTCTTTTACAAACCATTTACCCATCAACAAGCTCAATTGCTTTTGCATGTCGACATAACAGGCAGTATGAACTTTGGCCTGCGGCAGTTTTTTCTGCAATGCCGCCCATTCAGTCAGAATCTGGCCCACCAAACGGCCCATTTCCTGCGCCAGCAATCCCAGGCGCGACTTGCCCTCGTTACGGCGCGTCTCGAAGCTTGCCTTGTCGATCGGCCACGGATCACCCAGGCATGCCTGCTCAATCGCACAATCAATAATTTGATCACGCAGTTCTTCTTGCGTCCCCAGGCTCATGTACAACATGCTCATGCGGGTCAAGTCGTTCAGGTTTTTTTCCAAAAACTTGACCTGTTCTCGCAAAGCAAGGCGGAACAGCCGCAGCAAGCCTGCCCGGTGCTGCGCACGCGCCTCGGCCGGATCATCGAATACATCCAGATCACAATAGGTTTTATGATCAATAAGCGCAGGGTAGCCAACGAATGACTGGCCTTTGCGCTTGATCTCCATCAGTTCCGGCAAGGGACCAAAACTCCAGTCCGTAAGCTGTTCGTGCGCCAATGCCTGGGCAACGTGTTCGTCGCGCGCAGCCAGCTTCTGGAATGACGCCTGTGCCTGGCGCCCGTGTTCCGCCTTGAGCTGATCCAGATTACGCCCGCCCGATAGCATCCGCCCATGCTCATCGACCACTTTGAAATTCATGAACAGATGGGCAGGCAGGGTTTCAGTTTTAAAATCGCTGCGCACCGGACGAACCTTGACTTGCTCCCACATATCGGCCGATACAGCCTCCAGCAACCCCATCTCGGGTGCTGAGGCACGCTCGAACCAGCGGTCAACGAAACCGGCCGCATAATCCGGCAAAGGCACGCAATGACGACGCATTTTTTGCGGTAACGACTTCAAGAGCAAGAGCACCTTTTCCTTGAGCATGCCTGGTACCAGCCACTCGCAACGCAAAGGGTCTATTTTGTTCAGTGCGAACAAAGGTACATTCAAGGTGACGCCGTCCCGTACAGAGCCGGGCTCAAAATGGTAGTCGAGCGTCATCTCGACGCCTTGCCACTGGATTTTTTTAGGAAACACATCGGTCGTAACGCCGGCCGCCTCGTGACGCATCAAGGCATCGCGAGTCAGCAACAATGCATGGACCGCCGGCTTATCGAGCCTTTTCACCCATTTCTCGAGCGACGTCGTCTGATAGACATCCGCCGGTATTTGCTGATCGTAAAACGCATAAATCAGGGCATCGTCAACCAAGATGTCCGGCCGGCGCGATTGATGCTCAAGCTTCTCGATCGAGGCGATAAGTTGCCGATTTTGAGTTAGAAATGGCAGATTCGAGTCAATTTCGCCGGTTACCAATGCATCGCGGATAAAAATCTCACGCGCCTGAACCGGATCGACCTTGCCAAAATGAATACGGCGGCCTGTATAAACGGGTAAGCCATATAGCGTGGCGCGTTCGTTAGCCACCACCTGCCCGGCTTTTTTTTCCCAGCGCGGGTCGGACCAGCTACGGCGTATTAAGTGAGCACCGGCTCGTTCAAGCCAGACCGGATCGATTTTTGCCACGCAACGAGCATAGAGACGCGTGGTTTCGACCAGTTCGGCGGCAATGATCCAGCGTCCCGCCTTTTTAACCAGACGCGAACCGGGATGAACTTGAAAACGAATATCGCGAGCCCCCTGATAACCGCCGCCCTCCTCGTTTTTCAGTCCAATATTTCCCAACAACCCCGCCAGCAAAGCCATATGGGTTTGTTCGTACGTTGCATCCAGCGCATTAACCCGCCAGCCCTGCTCTCCGACCAGAGCGGCCAGTTGGCTATGCACATCGTGCCATTCACGCAAGCGCACCGGCGACAGAAAATTTTGCCGCAGCAGCGCAATCAATTTGCGCTGCGAAGCCTTATGAGCAACCTGTTCGGCATACCAGCGCCATAGCTTGACGTAAGACAGAAACTCGGATTTGTCATCGCCAAACTTTGCGTGCGCCGCTTCGGAAGCGTCGCGCTCTTGCATGGGACGATCGCGTGGGTCCTGAACAGAAAGGGCGGATGCGATAATCAACATTTCGGATAAACATTGTTGATCTTTTGCCTCGAGTATCATGCGCGCCAGCCGCGGGTCGACAGGCAAGCGCGCAAGCGTTGTGCCGGTCTCGGTCAATTGATTGGCATCATCCAGCGCGCCCAGCTCTTGCAACAAATGGTAGCCGTCGGCAATAGCTCTTCCGGACGGGGCATCAACAAACGGAAAAGTTTCGATATCGTCAAGTTTAAGCGCCTTCATGCGCAAGATTACAGACGCCAGCGACGAGCGCAACACTTCGGGGTCGGTGAACGGCGCGCGATTTTTAAAATCAGTTTCGTCATACAGGCGGATGCACACGCCCGGACCAATACGCCCGCAACGCCCTGACCGCTGGTTGGCTGAGGCCTGGCTGATGGGCTCGATGCGCAGCTGTTCCACTTTATTACGCCAGGAATAACGCTTAACCCGCGCCAGACCGCTGTCAACCACATACCGGATACCTGGCACCGTTAACGAAGTTTCGGCCACGTTGGTGGCCAGCACTATGCGCCGGGCATTTCCTTGCGGCCTGAAAATGCGCTCTTGTTCGGCTTGCGACAGGCGAGCATATAGTGCCAACACCTCGGTACCAGGCGGATGGTTTTTACGCAGCGCTTCCGTAGCCTCGCGAATCTCGCGTTCGCCCGGTAAAAAAACCAGCACATCGCCGGGGCCGTGCCGGGTGCATTCAGCCACGCCATCAACGACGGCATCGATCAAATCGCGCTCTTCGTCGGCGCTGGAACGCCGGCTGCTAGCGTCGCTGTCGGCTTGCGCGGCATCCTGCAATACGGGCCGATAGACAATATCAACGGGATAGAGGCGGCCCGACACTTCAATGACCGGCGCAGGCTTGCCTTTGAAAGAAAAATGTTCGGCAAAACGATTCGCGTCGATCGTTGCCGAAGTGATAATGACTTTCAAATCGCGCCGTTTGGGCAGCAACTGCCTTAAAAACCCAAGCAGAAAATCAATATTCAGACTACGCTCGTGCGCCTCATCGATAATAATAGTGTCGTAGCGGCGCAACAAAGGATCGCGCTGAGATTCGGCCAGTAAAATGCCGTCCGTCATCAATTTAATGGCTGCCTTGGGACCGGTCCGGTCATTGAAGCGGATCTGATATCCGACCCAGTCGCCCAGCTCCGTTTTCAGTTCTTCAGCAATCCGTTTGGCCACGGATGTCGCCGCCAGACGCCGGGGCTGCGTATGGCCGATCATTTTCCTCTGGCCACGCCCCAGTTCCAGACAGATTTTTGGCAACTGTGTGGTTTTACCAGAACCCGTTTCGCCGCAAACGATCACGACCTGGTTCGCAGCGATAGCCGCGGCAATATCGCTGCGCCGTGCGCTAACCGGAAGATCCTCCGGATAATCGATACGGGGCAACGGACGGAGCGCCTGCCCAGTCAAAATAGGTTTATTGTGTGTGTTTACCGACAAATCAACAGACTCTTGCATGAAAATTCTTATATATGGCCAGTCGGTTATTATAATTTTGCTCTGACGTAAATACTTCTAATCCCCTAAACTAATAGACATGGCCACCAACGAAGCTGAAACCGTATCTGCCCAGGAAGCCCCCGAATATGCGCCGGCGCAATTTGTGCGGTGGTTTCGAGATGTGGCGCCTTATGTCCACGATTTTCGTGGAAAAACCTTTGTGGTTGCATTTGGCGGAGAGCTCGTCAACGACGGGGTCTTAAACACATTAATTCAAGATCTTTCGTTGCTGTCGGCCCTGGGAGTCAAGTTAGTGCTTGTGCATGGCTCGCGTCCGCAAGTCAACGAGCAGCTTAAGTTAAAAGGTTACAACACGCAATTCGGCCGCGGCATCGAACCAACCAGCGCCGAGGCGCTGGAATGCGCCAAAGAGGCAGCAGGCGAAATCCGGCTCGATATCGAAGCCGCTTTCAGCCAGGGCCTGCCCAACACCCCTATGTCGCACGCCCATATTCGGGTTATATCGGGTAATTTTGTTACAGCCAGGCCTGTAGGCGTAATTGATGGTGTCGACTACAAACACGCTGGCTCTGTACGCAAACTGGATATCGACGCCTTAAAAAGCGTATTGAATCAAAGTGCCATTGTATTGCTTTCACCACTTGGTTTCTCGCCAACCGGCGAAGCGTTTAATTTGGCCATGGAAGACCTGGCTACCAGCGCAGCCATCGCCTTAAGAGCGGAAAAACTCATTTTCCTGACGCAGGATCGAACCGTGCTTGATCCCGACGGCTCGGTCGATACCGAACTGGCGCGCGAAGACGCCGACGCACTGCTGGCCAGCGGCCACCTGGACGAAGACACCGCTTCGTTTCTCAGCTACGCCTCGCGTGCTGTTAAGCGCGGCGTAGCACGGGCCCATCTTATTCCGTATACGCTCGACGGTAGCGTGCTACTAGAGATTTTCACCCACGACGGAGTGGGCACCATGGTGGTCGAAGACACCCTGGACGACTTGCGCCCGGCAACCATCGACGATGTCGGCGCTATCGTTCAACTTATCGACCCACTAGAGGCTGACGGCACCCTGGTGCCACGCGGCCGTTCGGTGGTCGAGCGCGACGTTGAACAATTCACCGTACTAGAGCACGATGGCGTTATTTACGGCTGTGTGTCTTTAATGCCCTACCTTGACGAACACATGGCTGAAATGGCCTGCCTGATTGTTCATCCCGAATGGCAGGGTTCGGGCGAAGGTGAAATTTTACTGCGCCACACCGAATCCAGGGCCCGTGCCATGGGGGCCAAACGCCTGTTCGTCTTAACCACCCGCACCTCGCACTGGTTCATGAAGCGCGGCTTTGTCCAGGGCGGTATTTCCGACCTTCCCAAAGAGCGCCAGGCGCACTACAACCGCTCGCGCAACAGCTTAGTGTTTATCAAGAAACTGTAATGTGCGGCAATCTACGCCAAGCCCTGTTCGAAAAAGAACTACGACCAGTGCGTGTTTTAGTACAGCCAAACTCCGACTGGGTACAATACCTGTATTAGTTAACTGTTTTTAAGGTAAGACTGTCATGGCACGTATGGTTCAGTGTGTAAAACTCAAACGCGAAGCCGAAGGGCTGGATTTTCCTCCGTATCCGGGCGAGTTGGGCACTCGTATCTGGCAAAGCATTTCCAAAGAGGCATGGGCCCAGTGGGTTGAAACCCAAACCCGTCTGGTCAATGAAAACCGCCTTAATCTAGCCGATGCCCGTGCGCGTAAATACCTTGCTCAGCAAATGGAAAGCTTCTTGTTCGAGGACGCCAACGTAGAAGCCCAGGGCTACGTTCCTCCGGCTGTTTAGCCCCTTACCCGTGCACAGCGCATGAATTCCAACAATGCGCTGTTATTCCTTTTCTATATTAAACGTGCACTTGTCGGCTTCGCCAGCCTTACAAAAGTAATATCTGCGCTTCGCCTTCGCGTTCATGTTTGCTCTGGAAACCGAGTTAAACGTGTCCGTATTGCTTCAGCGCTTCGGCTAAAGACATACCTTTTTCCAGATCCTTGCGAATGGCCTGCTCTTTCTGTGTCAGCGCTTCGGCTTGCTCTAGAACGACCTTGACTACTGCTTGAGGAATAACGATCCCGCCATCGCTGTCGCCAAGAATAAAATCGCCTGGATTCACGGTAACCCAGGAACTTGTCGCTCCGCGTAAGAATACCGGCACTTGCCAGGCATTGACCTTCCAGCGGCTAATAGACTGAACGGGCGTACGAAAACGAGCCATTACCGGGAACGACTGGGCATCTATCCAGCGCGTGTCGCGTATGCCTCCGTCGGCGATTGCGCCAACACTGCCCCGCTCTTTCATGCCAATGGCGATCAACTCTCCGAAGTAACAAATCCCCTCGCCGTCACCCGACCATACAGAAATATCGCCATTCGACAGCCCTGCGCAAGCCGTCATTTTTTCGGCATCGCCGCCCAAAGGGTACGGAGTCATCTGCCCGCGTATCGTGTAGGCCCAGCCCGCAATGGGACCGCCTGCCGTCTGCATTACGAAATCCGATGCCAGACCCTGATCGGGGTAGCCCAGCTCGTCAAGCACATCGCCAACGTTCGATGTATCTATTTCAAGAAACCGAGTACGGATATCCGCTTTTTCCTCAATAGTAAACACAGTTCACAACTCCTATTTTCAATTAAATGGATGGAATCAGGCCGCTACTCACGCGCAATGCCAAATCCGTCACATACGAAGCCTGAGCGCCTGCCATACAGCTCATTATCAGGTACCTATACTTACAGGCGCCACCAGTTTATTCAGCAGGGCTATAACGCTTTGGGCTGTAATACGCCCGGTCTTGGGGTTTTCCGATGGAATATTCTGAATTTCCATTGAAAACGAGGCGGAGTCGGACTCTACCTCGACTCTATGTATGTTTCTGCTCAAAGCCGGATCCGCCCAGATCTCTAGCTCCGTCTTATCGGGACCAATGCCTGCCAGGGCCAGGCTGACCGATACATTAAGATTTGCGGGAAAACCAATGGCCGCTTCACGCGGTGTTCCGCGAAAAATCAATGTCGACTCCGTAATATCGGCAATATTAATATTGTTTTGTTCAAGGTAAGGGGCGCCCACCAAGCCCCGGACTGGCTTGCGCGTTACCATTTTCACTGAGTGAATGACACCCTGAGCCGCCGCGGTCAGGGCATCAAGTCCTAACAGGGCCCCAGATGGAACCAGGATTTGCCCGCCATATTGAGCCGCCAATTCGGGTAACTGAGGATGCCGCAGTAAAGCCCCGGAGCTCAACACCACGACCTTCTTGCCCGCACGCAAAAAAGGCTCGGCAATAGCAGGAAGCAAATGAGCCGGCGCGCATTCGATGACGATATCGCAATGGGGCTCCAGCGCATCTATCGTAGTAATAAGCGGTGGATTGGCACACCCGCTTAAATCAGGCGCCTTGGCTGGATCGCGCACAGCGACTGCGGTCAGAAGCAATCCCTTGATACCGCCATCCAGCGCTTTTACCAGCGACTTACCGATGGCGCCAAATCCGGCTATTCCTACACGATAGACTTTCATCGAGCCTGTTACTCCATTCGCAGTTAATTGTCATTCCATTTCCATATCAAACGTGCACTTTGTCGGCTTCGCCAGCCTTACCTTAGTGATGTCTGCATTTCGCCTTCGCGTTCACGCTTGATTCGGAAACGGAATCGGCATGCCAACTGACACGCCCGCACCTATCTTAGCGACCGCCTCGGGCGGGCTACAAACGATTTAATATTGGACTATGAATGAGTCAGGCTAATAGCGCGGTTGTTTCGCCACGCTTAAGATCCATTTCCGGAAAAGCCCAACGGCCGGACGCTGCAACTCTGCCTCGTGCGTCAACAAATAATACTCACCCGCACTTTTTATCGGGTCAAGCTGTTCCAGGGGCGCAATAAGTTCGTTACGCCCGGGGTAGCCGTCCAGCAGCACTTTAGGAATAATGGCAATACCTTTACCTTCTTGTGCCGCAAGCAACGAGATATAAAAATGGCCACACTCCATTTCCACAGGCTTTGAAGATAAAGAAACACCATACGCACGCAACCAGTCCCGCCACGCATTCGGCCGGCTTGCCGTATGTATAAGGGTATAGTCCAGAAGGTCTTGCACGCTTGTGATCTGTCTCTTGTGGTCCTGTAGTTTTTTCGACATTACCGGAACGAGTACATCGTCAAACAGAAAGTCCGCCTGTATGCCATCCCAACGCTTAAGCATGACCAGGTCAACGCCCGGCTGACTGCTTGAATACTGCTGCCCCGGCAACTTGCCCACACGAATAGCAACGTCGATGCCGTCTCTGACCATATCCACCGCCCGAATATCGGAAACCACCCTGACTTCGATATCGCGGTGCAACGACGCAAACGATGCCAGACGAGGCATTAGCCAAAGCATGCTGATGGTAGGAATAGTGCTAACAGTTAGAGTGGCATGCTGGTCCCGGTTAACAATACGTTCTGTGGCTTTTTCCAGGTCTTCAAGCATGTTGCGGCAAGCTGCGTAGTATTCAATTCCCTCGTCGGTCAGGTCAACCTGACGAATCATACGCACGAAAAGCTTCTTGCCAAGATACTCCTCGAGCTTGCGCACCTGCAGGCTGACGGCCCCTTGAGTCACATGCAGCTCTTCGGCTGCCAGCGTGAAAGAACGATGGCGAGCCGCCGCTTCAAACGACCTGACTGCGGGAAGCGGCGGTAATTTTCGTTTTTTTGTCATGAATTTAGTTGCATGTGGCCGCCAGCTGCAACTTGCTCCATTTCCAAGTCTATTGTGAACACAAAGGCGTGGCGCAGCCAGCACATTGGTACGGCTGCTGCGCCGACACAGTTCACGATTGATTTGGAAGAGGAATTACTGAACTTGCAATTTGGCTTCCTGGATTACCTGGTTCCAAACCTTGTCTTCACTTGCTACAAACTTCTCGAATGCCTTGCGCTGCATGGCCATCGGCTCGATACCCCGAGCCCGCAAATCCGCCTGCAGCGCAGGATCTTTCAGTGTGGTGAACAAAGCTTGACTCAACTTCTCGACGATTGTACCCGGGGTGCCCGCCGGGGCAAATACGCCAAACCAAGTGCTGGCGCTATAGTCTTTAACGCCTGCTTCGATGAAGGTGGGAACGGTAGGCAGCAAAGGTGAACGCTCGCGAACCGTAATGCCCAGTGCCTTGACCCGCTGCGCCTTGATATGCGGCAGGGCTGTCGGCAAAGGCTCCAGCAATAGCTGGATCTGGCTACCGATAAGATCGGTCATTGCAGGGGCTCCACCTTTATAAGGTACATGCGTAAGCTTGACCCCCGCCTGCAAAGCAAGCAATTCAGTTTGAACATGATGACTGGTGCCCGCGCCCGCGGAACCATAGTTCAATTCCCCTGGATTGCGTTTGGCGGCAGCCAGCACATCCTCCAGGTTTTTAAAAGAAGAGTTGGCGCCGGCAACCAGCACGCTGGCAACCGACGCGATTCCGCCCACTGCGACCAGGTCTTTTTCAGGTCGATACTTTGCTTCTTTATATAGATTGGGCGCTACCGAAATCGTGCTGGCGGCTCCCAGTAGTATGGTGTAGCCATCGGTGGCGCTGTCCACCGCGATTTTGGTGCCGATCATGCCGCCCGCGCCCGGCCGGTTATCGATGACGACTTCGGCCCCTAAGGTCGTTGCCAATTTATTAAGGACCAGGCGGCCAACCGTATCGTTGATGCCGCCCGCAGGGAACGGCACTATGGCCCGAATTGCCTGTGTCGGGTAGTTGCTTGCGGAAGACGCATGCACAACCGAGCACGGCAGCGAACTAAAACCAAGCGCAATGGCGCCAGCCAGTAAAGCACGAACTTTCATTGTCTCACTCCTTGATGGCACTCTAATGGTGCGTCGGGCCAACCTGCATAAGCGCGGGCCGGGGCCCGTGCTTATGCAGTGTAGGTGTCCATCTTCAGGGCAACAACAGATTAAAAGTTCTTTATTGAATGAAATAAATTAATGCATAGGATCATAAGGCCGCCACGCATTCATAGCCGCCAATCCTGGTGAGACGCTGGCTGATATCGTTTCGATTTTCCGGCCGGGCCTGTCTGGTTCTAAGCCTGGTTCTCTTCCTCGGGAGCCTCGCCACGGGCGGTACGCTCGGTAGCCTTGACGCCTGTGTGGCGCACGTCGTCGCCACGCACCATGTAAATTACGCGTTCCGACATATTTTTAGCATGATCGCCAATACGCTCGAGAGAGCGAGCAATAAAGATAAGATCGATAGACCGGCTAATGGTACGAGGGTCTTCAATCATGTAGCTGATCATGTGGCGCAACGAAGCTTTCCATTCTTTATCGACCTCTTTGTCGTTACGCACCACCGTCGCCGCATGTATTGGATCTTCACGAGCAAAGGCATCGAGAGTGTCGTGAATCATTGCAACCACGTAGGTAGTGATATGGCGCAATTCGACAATAGGCGTGTACCGCCCTTCGCTCTCATGCAGGCGGCGTGCAACCTTGGCGATTTTTTCGGCCTCGTCGCCACAACGCTCCATGTCGGTCAGCATTTTCGATACCGACAGCAAAAGGCGCAAATCGATCGCAGTAGGCTGGTTGCGTGCAATCAGCAAACCAATGCGCTCGTCGATTTCAACCTCGAGCCGGTTCACCTCTTTCTCGCGCTCCCGCACACGATCGACCAGCTCGAGATCGCCGCCGATCAGGGCTTCCATCGCATCGCGGACCATGGACTCGACCAATCCGCCCATTTGCAAAAATAGTGAACGAGTGGACTCGAGGTCGGAATGAAACTGTTTATTAGTATGCTCGGACATATCAACCTTTCGTCATTGCCATGAGTTAATAAAATGAATAATGCAGTGTGACGACTTTTATATTACTGCCGTCTGCAAGCTGTGGAGCCTACAGTATATATATGACTATATTATGAACGTGCCGAACGCATTTGCCGCACGCCCCCCTGGGTTGATACCAAAGCGACATCGGCCCCCGCGATGGCAAACAGACCGCAGGTGACAACACCGGGGATATCGTTGATTTGCGCTTCTAGCCGAGCGGGCTCTTTAATACTTAAACCCGATACATCAAGAATCTGGCAGCCATTATCGGTAACAAAACCTTCGCGCAAGGTAGCGACACCGCCAAATTGAGCAACGCGCCGGGCGACCACGGCAAGCGCCATGGGAATTACTTCGATGGGCAATGGAAATTTACCCAGGCAATCGACCAGCTTGGACTCGTCGACTATGCACACAAACTGCTCTGCCACCGACGCCACGATTTTTTCACGGGTAAGAGCCCCGCCGCCGCCTTTAATCATATTCAAGCCTGCGTCAATCTCGTCGGCTCCGTCAATATATAAAGGCATACTTTGCACCTGGTTCAGATCGAAGACCGGAATTCCCAGGCTCTGCAACCGCTCGGAACTACGCTGCGAGCTTGAAGCTGCACCACGAAAACGATGCTTATGCGCAG
>LNAP01002415.1_pt1 | contig 18682 bp, 14 predicted proteins | sample 602601 | NCBI WGS metagenome assembly LNAP01 (sample SAMN02440304, study PRJNA202911) | soil metagenome | biome: Subtropical and temperate rainforests or woodlands; isolation source: soil samples (1 kg each in a 20% v/v slurry with milli Q water) were... ...
TCCCCTCCGATTCGCGAGATTGCGGAAAGGCTTGAAGATAGCGGACCTTCGAGCCGCGGGCGCCGACCGCAATTACGTCATCGTCTGCAATATTGACCCCCAAAAGCCGGGGTAAATCGTCGTCGGAGGACCGTATTCCGGCGGGCAATCGCACCACCGGCAGCCACTTTTGATCACATGCACGATCCCGCTGATCACGCGGCGGTCATCGACGCGGGCCTTGCCCCGCACGTCTTTGGGCAAGTGCTGCTCGATCTGCCTCCATTGCACGTCGCTCAGCCAAAACAGATTGTGTCGCATCTCTCTGACTCCCGAATCAAAGAGCCTTAGAGAATCAACAACCGATTCAGCCGACAACTGATTTTATTGAGTTCTAACCCTAGCTCCTGTAGAGTTCGCTTGAGCGGCATCTATGCTCCACGCGGTCGCGGCGCTACTTTTCAATCTTTCTCTTCAGGTTCTCATTCTTGGAGAACTACCAGCCGTCGTTGTTCTTGCGGTGTAAGACCAGCATTCGCGTAGCGTCTCGATAGCCTCATCGACTTCCAGACGGGAACGCGAAGGGGCGAGGAGGTTCTCGACAACGTCCGATTTGCTCAGCCCTTGACGGCGTCGCTGGCCTCCGAGACGGACGACAGCAGCAGAAGACGCGCCGCCGCGCCGGTATCTGTCTGGTCGTCGCTGGTCTGGGCGTGCGCCCTTTCCGTGGCAGTGCCGACAATGTCGTGGTTGTCGCTCGGGAGAGGCCGTTGGACGATGGTGATGACGTGTCGCGAAGCCGATCCGCGCCATCGTCAAATTGTTGCGCGCACCTCGCAAATGGTGGATTTTCCATCGAGGTCTTCGCTACCGGAGGAATCGCCTGAAACGCCGCAATGAAACGAAAAAGAGCACCCCTCCTATCACGAGCAGCGCGGCCAGTTGCGGCCACACCATATCCAATCCCGCGCCGCGGAACAGAATAGACTGGGCGAGGCTGACGAAATGCGTGTTCGGCGCCGCGAGCATCAGGGTCTGAATGATCTCCGGCATGCTCTCGCGCGGCGTCAGGCTGCCGGACAGGGCCTGCAGCGGCAGCAGGATCAGCATCAGCAGCAGGCCGAACTGCGGCATGGTACCGGCCATGGTCGCCAGAAATATCCCCATGCAGGTGGTAGCGAACAGATGAATCGCGGCCCCGAACAGGAACAACGCGATCGAGCCCCCGATCGGCACGGCCAGAATGCCCTGCACGACCACGATGAGCGATACGGCCGACGCCAGCAGGACGACCAGGCCCATCGACCAGATCTTGCTCACCATGACCTCGACTGGCGTCACCGGCATCACCAGCAGATGCTCGATCGTGCCGTGCTCGCGCTCCCGTATCAGCGCGGCGCCGGTCAGAATGATGGACAGCATCGTGATGGAATTGATGACCTCGTTGATTGCACCGAACCATCCCTTGTTCAGCTCAGGGTTGAAGCGAGCCCGCAGCGCCAGGTCAACGGGGGGCGTGGTCGTGCCGCGATAGTGATTAAGGAATTCGGCGATCTCGCTCGAGACAATGGATTGAACATAGCCGCCCCCCGTGAAGGCCTGCGTCATCCGTGTGGCATCGACGTTGAGCTGCAGCGTCGGCGATTTGGCACGCATCAGATCGCGCTGGAAATTCGGCGGGATATCGAGCGAGAATGTATCGAGCCCGGCATCCATGCGCGCATCCATTTCAGGCTGCGTGATCAATTTCGGGATCGTGAAATACGGCGGATTGAACGCCGCGATGACGCGCGACGACAGCGGCGACTGATCCTCATCGACCACCGAAATCGCGGCATGGTTGAGCGTCTCCGGAATCGACCTTGACGCGGCGTAGACCTGGAAGGTGAAGGCATAGACGATCAGGATCAGCATGATCGGATCGCTGATCAGGCCGCGGAATTCCTTGATACCGAGCTGAACGATGTTTGCCATGCGCATGGCTCAGTTCGCCTGCTTTTTGAGGAGCCTCGATCCCAGTCCCAGCAGCACCGGAATCGCGATCAGCAGGGGCACGAACGAGCCGTACAGGTCGCCGAAGTCCAGCGCTTTCGAGAAGGTACCGCGCGTGATGTTGACGAAATAGGTAGTGGGGTAGATTCGGCCGATGAACGCACCGGCGCCCTGCAGCGACGATACGGGATCCATCAGCCCCGAATATTGCATCGCCGGAATCAAGGTGGCGATCGCGGTTCCGAAAATCGCGGCAATCTGGCTGCTCATGAAGGTCGAAATGACCAAGCCCATCGCCGTGGTCGCGGTGACGTAGAGCAGCGCGCCGCCGGCGAATGTCAGCAGGCTGCCGGTGAAGGGAACGCGAAAGATAAAGATGGCAAAGGCCGTCAGCAATACGCCGTTTAGCATGCCCAGCACGATATAGGGCAATTGCTTACCGAGCAGGAACTCCAGTCTGGTGACCGGTGTGGTGTAGAAATTGACGATCGAACCAAGCTCCTTCTCGCGAACCACGCTGAGCACGGAGAGCATTGCGGGGATCAGCAGCAACAGCAGCGGGATCACGGCCGGGGCCATCGCCAGCAGACTCTTGACGTCCGGGTTATAGCGATAGCGAATTTCAAGCGTGTAGCGGCCGCTGGCTGCGGCGGCGCCGTACAGTTCGGTGGCCTTCTGGGCCAGCCAGTTCGCATGCATGCCCTGCACGTAGCCGCGCGCGGTTTCCGCCCGCGTCGGCATGGCGCCGTCGATCCAGGCGCCGATCTCGACGTTTTTACCGCGCGCCACGTCGCGCCCAAATTCCGGCGGGATCTCGATGGCCAAGCTCAGTTCGCCGCTGCGCATGCGGTGATCAAGGTCGGCATAATCCGTGAGTGGCGCTATTTTCTTGAAGTAGCGCGACCCGGCAATCTGCTGGATGTAGTCGCGGCTGATCGTGGTGTCGTCGCGGTCCAGCGCCGCAAACGTCAGGTTCTCGACATCCATGTTGATACCATAGCCCAGCACAAACATGAGAATGACGCTGCCGAGGATGGCCAGAGTGGCGCGAATCGGGTCACGGCGAAGCTCAAGGGTTTCGCGGCGGGTATAGGCAAACATGCGGCGCGGATCGAAGTAGCGTCGCCACTTCCCCGGCTTGGAGGAAGCTTCATCGACGGGGTTCGCAGCGCCGGCAACCGGACCACCGTCCGGCGCGGAGCCTGCGGTCTCGCCGATGGCGTCCTCGAGACAGGCAATGAAAGCTTCTTCCAGCGTTTCCGCCGAACGACTTTCCACGATGTGACGCGGCGTGTCGCTGATCAGCACCTTGCCGGCATGCATCAGCGATATCCGGTCGCAGCGTTCGGCTTCGTTCATGAAATGGGTCGAGATGAAGATGGTGACGTTGTCCTTGCGCGACAGGTCGGACAGGATTCGCCAGAAGCTGTCGCGCGCAATCGGGTCGACGCCCGAGGTCGGCTCGTCGAGAATCAGGATGGCGGGCGAATGAATCACCGCGACAGCGAGCGACAGCCGCTGGCGAATTCCCAGCGGCAACGGATCGGGAAGCGAGTCCATGTAGTTTGCGAGATCGAAGCGCTGCGCCATTTGGTCGATGCGGGACGAAATTTTCTCGAGCGGAATGAGGAACAGGCGCGCGTGAAGATCGAGATTCTGCCGTACTGTAAGTTCGGAGTATAGCGAGAACGCCTGCGACATGTATCCGACGCGATGCCGCACGGCCATGTCGTTGGGATCGACCTTTTGCCCGAACAATTTGGCCGTGCCTTCACTGGCCGGCAACAGCCCGGTCAGCATCTTCATCGTCGTGGTCTTGCCGCAGCCGTTCGAGCCGAGAAAGCCGAAGATTTCGCCGCAGCCGATGCGGAAACTGACATCGTCGACCGCGGTGAAACTGTCGAACCGCATGGTGAGATGCTCGGCTTCGATCGCGATATCGTCGTCGATGCCCGCGGGACGCGGCGGGATCACCACCTCGGTGTGGCCTTCGCGTTCTTGCTCCGGCAGCAGGGCGATGAAGGCAGCATCCAGCGTGGCGGCGCCCGTTTGCTTCAACAGATCCGCCGGGCTGCCGGTGGCGAGAATGTGGCCGGCCTCCATCGCCGCCAGCCAGTCGAACCGCGCGGCCTCTTCCATGTAGGCCGTCGCAACAATGACGCTCATGCCCATGCGTTCGGCGCGGATGGTATTGATCAGTTCCCAGAACTGGCGACGCGACAGCGGATCGACACCCGTGGTCGGCTCGTCCAGGATTAGCAGATCGGGATCGTGAATCAGGGCGCAACACAGGCCCAGCTTCTGCTTCATGCCGCCCGATAGCTTGCCCGCCGGCCGGTCTGCGAAAGCGGACAAACCGGTGCTTTGCAGCAGTTCGCGAATTCGACGCTCGCGCTCGACCTTGTCCTGGCCGAACAGCCGCCCGAAGAAATCGACATTGTCGAACACCGACAGTGTCGGATAGAGGTTCTTGCCAAGCCCCTGCGGCATGTAGGCGATCCGCGGACAGACCAAGCGACGGTGCGTCGTCTCGCCCATGTCGCCGCCGAGAACCTCGACGGTGCCCGACTGGATGACACGCGCCCCTGCGATTAGCGACAGTAGGCTGGACTTTCCAACGCCATCGGGGCCGATCAACCCGACCATGCACCCGGTGGGGATGTCGAGCGTGATGTCCTGCAGCGCGTGATTGCCGCCATAGGCAAGGACGACGTCGACGAGACGCACGACAGGTTGAGCCAATCCCGCCGCCACTGCGCGCGAGGGGGCAGCAGTCATTGGGCCAGCGTTCCGTTGAGATTTGCCGGCCATTCCTTGTTTGAATCGAGCTTGACATAGGCCATGCCGGGAAGGCCGGTCTTGACCTGATGGATGTACTTCTTCAGCAGCGCCGGAGAGATATGCGCCTTGACCCGAAACATCAGCTTCTGCCGCTCTTCCTCGGTCTCCACGGTCTTCGGCGTAAACTGCGCGACATCGGCCACGAAAGTCGCCTTGGCCGGTATCACGATCTGCGGCGCGGCATCGAGGACCAGCCGGACCTCCGAACCGATCGGAATGCGGCCGACCTGCGCGGTCGGCAGGAAGAACGTCATGTAGACATCGCCGAGGTCGACCAGATTCAGCACCCGACCGCCGGCGGCCAGGACTTCGCCGGGCTGCACGACACGATATTGCACCCGGCCGTCGCGGGGGATTTCAGCGTCGCGTCGTTGATGTCAACCGTGATACTTTCGACCGCGGCCTGCGTCGCATCGACCAATGCGCCGGCATCGATGACCTGCGCATTGGCAGCGCTGATGGCGGCATCGGCGGCGGCGAGCTGAGCTTGAGCTGCGGCGACACTGGCCTTCGCGCCCTGGGTATTGGCGCGATCGTCATCGAGAACCTGCTGCGACACCGAACTGCTGGTGATCAACTGCTCCGATCGTCCGAGCTTTCGCTGGATCGAATCGAGTTGAGCCTCGCGCTGGGCGATCACCGCAACGGCCGCCGTGCGCTCGGCATTGCGCTGCGCCACGAGGCTCCTGGCTGTATCGACGCTGACGCGGGCCCGTTGATGCTGGGCGATCGCCTGGCGGCGCTGCGCTTCCAGCTGATCGGTATCCATGCGGGCAAGGACCTGCCCGGCCGTGACGAAGTCACCTTCGCTGACCATGATTTCGCGGATCCGCCCCGGCGTCTTGGTCGAAATGTCGATCTCCGTTGCCTCGATGCGACCGTTGCCGCTGGCGATGCCGTCCGGAACGCCGCTCTTGCCGAACTTCTGCCAGGCCAGATAGCCGCCGCCGGCAACAATCAAAACCACCGCAACCGCGATCCAACGTTGATTGGCTTTTGTCAGATTCATCGATCGGCCTTTGTGTCACAGTCGAGGTCAGTGCGGAATCGCTCCGAAGATAATCCGGACGCCGCTAGCCCTTGCGTGACAGGTCGCGGGTGCGCGGGACGCACGTTCTGCTTTGGCTGCTACAGCCATTGCTGAAATCAGAGATCCATACCGGCCGGCATTTTACTTCATCGCGTCGAGATCGGCTTGATTTGGATCAAAACACTTGCGAAGCTGCGCCAGCGCATTGCGTCACAGAGAATGATTACCGACCGTCGGCGATGTGCCGAACGCCTACCGATGCAGGTGCCGGTGTCTGCAGATTGTCGGACGGAGGAGACTTCGACCAGATGCGACCGCTTCTGGCCTTGTCGTAGCCGTACTGGAAGAGCTCTCGCATATAAGCGGTATCGAATCCGGGGGGCGCCACCGGCCGGTCGGCCTCGATGTAGGTCAGGTTGAAGCTGAACTTGTTGCGATGGGCGAAAGCATAGGTGTTGTACAGAATCGACCGCGTCTGTGTCTTCAGCATCGTGGACGACGAACGACCGGCAATCTCCAGGGTGCTATTGGCGGTGAGCTGGAATTCCCGTTCGATCTTGTTGTTGATCAGGATGAAAAGCTGCATGTTGTCCGCCTTGGCCAGTCCGGCGTTACGCAGCAGAAACGCTTCGGGGAGAGTCAGGACGGGCGCGGTGACGCCGCCGTCGATATGCATCTCCTGAAACGGTCGGCCGTTCGCTTCCGCGGCGATCAACATCGGCTGAAATACCACCGGCGGACTGGCGGAGGCGGTGACCACATCCTGGAACAGACTCAATGACTCGGCCGTCTTCAGCGAAGCAATGCGTCCCATGTCCCAGATGGCAGTGCGCTGCGAGTCGATGTTGGTCGTGACGATCATCAGCTGCCGGCCTTTTGCATATTCGGCAGCGATCGCTGCGACAAAGCTCGCATCCATGTATTTGGCGACCATTTCGCGCAGTCTCTTGCTGCCGAACAGGCCCGAACCGAAAATGGCATTGAGCGGATTGGGCGTTTCGAGCAGGCTCGCGGCAATGCCGCTGGTGTAGACCTCGCGGAGCGTCTGATCATATTCAGAACCGAGGAAAGCGAATGGCGCGATCAAGGCGCCAGTGCTGACGCCGGATACAACCGTGAAGGACGGCCGCGTACCCATCGCGGTCCAGCCGTTGAGCACGCCTGCGCCATAGGCGCCATCCGCGCCGCCGCCCGACAGCGCCAGGTAGCTTCGCGGACCGCGCGGCATCACCTTACCGGCGGGCTGATCAAAGTTGCCAGCCGGCTCATCGGCGTAACGACGCAGGTTGGCGAGATCGAGCACGCGCGCTGCGGATGCATCCACGGCGCTATAAGGCGTCCTCGGCAGCGACGAGCATCCCGCGAGAAACAGGCTCACCCCCGAAGCAGCGAGCCACAGCAGGAAGGTAGAACGATGACGCACGCGATGCATCATGAGCCTCGTTGGACAAAAGGGCGCCTGGAAAGCGTGGACGGGCGCGACACGTGATGCCGGCCGGTCTTGCGTTCTTCATTTTGAGTCGCCGTCTCGGGCGCCTCGATCCGGAACCAGGCGACGTACAGAGCGGGCAGGAACAGCAGCGTCAGCGCCGTGCCGACGATGATCCCGCCCATCATGGCGTAGGCCATCGGTCCCCAGAACACCTCATGGGCGATCGGGATCAAGGCAAGGCTCGCTGCGGCCGCGGTCAGCAGGATCGGACGCATACGGTGCTGGGTCGCCTCTATCACAGCCTCCCAAGGCGGCACATCCTCGGCCCGCAACTGCTCGATCTGCACAATCAGGATGACGGCGTTGCGGATCAGGATTCCGATCAGGGCGAGCACGCCGAGGATGGCGACGAAGCCAAGCGGTGCGTGACTGAGCAGCAACGCCGCGACGACGCCGATCAAGGCCAGCGGCGCTACGGAGAACACCAGGAACAGACGGCTGAAGCTCTGCAGCTGGATCATCAGGATCGTCGCCATGACGAACAACATCACTGGGATGATGGCGACGATGGGGGCCTGCCCCTTGCCGCTTTCCTCGACGCTGCCGCCAACGGCGATGTGATATCCGACAGGCAGCTTCTTGCCGAATTCGGCAATCGGCGCCGTCAGCTGGTCCACCACGGTCGCCGGCTGCACGCTGTCGAGAATGCCGGCCTTCAGGGTGATGGTGGGCAGACGCGAGCGACGCCAGATGGTCGGCTGTTCGAGTTCGTAGCGGAAAGTGGCGACGGCGGCGAGCGGCACGGATTGACCGTTGTTGCCTGACAGTTGCAGATTCTGCAGGGTCTCGATCGAGCCGCGCTCAGATGCATTGGCACGGCCCAGCACCTTCACCAGGTAGATGTCATCGCGGACCTGGGTGATCGACGTTCCGTCGACAATGCCGTTGAGTGTCGAGGCAATGTCTTCGGAGGTGACGCCCAGTTGCCTTGCCTTGTCCTGCAGCACATCGACCTTCACGACGCGCGCGGGCTCCATCCAGTCGAACACCACGTCGCCGAGATGTTCGTTGCCCGCGATCACGCCGGCCAGTTGCTGCGACAATGCCCGCACCTTGCCGACGTCCGGCCCGCTCAGGCGGTACTGCACCGGTCGTCCGACCGGCGGGCCGATGTCCAGCAACTTCACCAACGCGTCGGTGCCGGGAAAGGTCTTCTTGAGATAGGCCTGCAATTTGCCTTTCAATCTGTCACGGACTTCAAGGCTCTTGGTCACGATCACGATCTGGCCGAAGGAGATGTCTGGCGGCTGGACGTCGAAGGACAGCACGAAGCGCAGGGCGCCCTGCCCGACATAGGTCGACCAATGGGCGACATCCTCGTTGCCCTTGAGAGCCTCCTGCTCGAAGCGCGCCATCTGCGCATTGGTCTCCGCGATCGAGCTATTCTGCGGCAGGTTCCAGTCGACAATCAGTTCATTGCGGTCGGATGCGGGAAAGAACTGCTGCTGCACCAGGCTCATGCCGGCGATCGACAGCGCGAAGGCTCCGAGCGTCACGGCGATTGTGGCCCAGCGCCAGCGCATGCTGATCAATAGTACGCGCGCAAAGCCGGATGCGAAGCGGCCCTTCTTCTCTTGGTGGCCCTTGATCTTCTCCGGCAGCAGCGTGACGCCGAGCAACGGCGTGAACAACACCGCGACGATCCAGGACACAATCAACGAGACCGCAATGACGACAAACAGGGTGAAGGTGAATTCACCGGCGGCGCTGGAATTGAGGCCGATCGGAATGAAGCCGGCGACCGTGACCAGCGTGCCGGTCAGCATCGGGAAGGCCGTGGACGTGTAGACGTAGGTGGCGGCCTTGGTGAGCGAATCGCCGAGCTCGAGCCGCGCCACCATCATTTCGACGGCAATCATGGCGTCGTCGACCAACAGGCCGAGCGCGATGATCAGCGCGCCCAGCGAAATGCGCTGCAATGAGATTCCGGAATTGGCCATCATGACAAAGGTGATCGCGAGGACCAGCGGTATCGAGATCGCGACGACCAGGCCGGCACGGATGCCGAGGCTGAGGAAGCTGATGGCCAGGACGATCACGATGGCTTCGACCAGTCCGCGGGTGAACCCGGACACGGCCTCGTCGACGATCTGGGGCTGGTCGGAGACCAGGTGAAGTTCAGCGCCGACCGGCAGATCGTTGGTGATGAGCTTCATCTGCGCCTTCAGCGCCTCGCCGAACTCGAGCAAATTGGCGCCGGGCTTCATGCCGATCGCCAACCCGATGGCCGGCTCGCCGCCGTACCGGAACAGTGAGGTCGGCGGGTCCACGTAGCCGCGCGAGATGGTCGCGACATCGGTCAGCGGAAAGAAGCGGTCGTTGACGCGAAGATTGATGGTCTTGAGATTTTCCTCGGAGGTGAACTGGCCGCTGACACGGATGCTGATCCGTTCCGACCCTGCCTGCAGGACGCCGGACGGCGCGATCGCGTTCTGCGCCTGCAGTGACGACAGGATGGAGCGCTGGTCGAGGCCGAGCGCCGCCGCCTTGCGGGTGGAGAATTCCAGAAAGATCACTTCGTCCTGCGCGCCGACGATATCCACCCGGCCGACGTTGGGAACCTGCAGGACCCTGGCGCGAACGTCCTCCACGCGGTCACGCAACTGGCGCTGCGTCAGGCCGTCGCTGGTGAACGCATAAATATTGCCGAACACGTCGCCGAAGCGGTCGTTGAAGGTCGGATCGGCGACGCCCTGCGGAAACTCGCCCCTGATATCCGCGATCATGTTGCGGACGCGGACCCACGTCGGCGTGACGTCGCGGGCTTTAGTCGTGTCGCGGAGGTTGACGAAGATGGTGGTCTGGCCGGCGACCGTAATGCTCTTGGTATAATCCAGTGCTTCGAGTTCTTCGAGCTTCTTCTCGATGCGATCGGTGACCTGCCGCGTCGTTTCCTCCGCCGAGGCGCCAGGCCACTTGGCTTGGATCACCATCGTCTTGATGGTGAAGGCCGGGTCTTCTTCGCGGCCAAGCTGGAGGTAGGACAGCACACCCGCCGCCATGAAGGCGATCATGAAATACCAGACGAGCGAACGATGGCGCAGGGCCCAGTCCGAAAGGTTGAAGGAATTCACTGTACGGGATCCTGTTCCATTCGTACTTTCTGCCCTTCCTTGAGATGATAGACACCGGCGACAACGACCCGGGCGCCGGCATCGAGTCCTGTCACCTGCGCCTGGCCGTCCTGCGAGAAGACGACCTGCACCTCGCGCGCCCTGACCGACTTCGTGGCGGGGTCAATCAGCCAGACGTTCGACTTGCCGTTTTGCGCGCGGATGGCCGATTCCGGCAGGCGCAGGCCGGGGACTGCGGCGCCGGGAATCAGTACCGTGATCGTCGTTCCCAGCCTGAATGTCTCGGGCGGCGCCTCAAGCGTGATACGGATGCGGCGGCTGCGCGTGACGGCGTCCGACTGCGGGCCGATCTCACGGATCTTGCCCTGCACTCGAATTCGCGGGTCAAGCTGCAGTTCGACCGTCAGCAGCATGCCGGCCTTCAGGGCACTCGCCATGTCGTCGGCGACGTCGATGACAGCTTCGCGAATGTCGGGCCGCGCCACGGTGACAACCGTCTGCCCGTCGGCGACCGTCTGCCCGACTTCGGCGCCGATGGCGGTCACGACGCCGGCGTAGTCAGCGCTGATCCGGGTATAGCTGAGTCGCTCGCGGGCCTTTGTCAGATTGGACTGCGCACGAACGACGGAGGATTGCGCGGCACTGCCGCCTTGTTCAGCCGAATCCAATGTGGCCTTGGTGGTTGCCCCCGTTTCGATCAGCGTGCGCTGGCGATCCGTATTTCCCGACGCATTGACCAATTGTCCCTGCGCGGTCGACAATTCGGCAAGCGCCGAGCGCACCGCCAGTTCGGCGGCGAATGGATCGACCGCCGCGAGCAACTGGTCTTTCTCGACGTTCTCCCCGACATTGACAGGTCGCGCGATTAGCCGGCCGAGCACGCGGAAGCCGAAGTCGGTCTTGAACTGGGGCTGTACCGTCCCGGTGACGGCGACGTTTTTAGTCTCTGAAGGCGCCACGAGTATCGACAGCACCGGGCGCGGCGGCGGCGGCGCATCTTCCTTCTTCTGGCAGCCAACAACGGCGGCACACGCCGCGATCACCCCAATCAGTCTGGCCGCCATCATGTCCTGTTTCCGTCGAAGGTCACGATGTGGCCGGGTCGCAACAGCTTGCCCCCGTCGGTGACGATTCGCTCGCCGAGCTGCACTCCGCTGCTGACCACGAAAGAATGGCTCTCATAGGTCTCGATGGCGATGCTCTTCAGCGACACGACGCTGGTTTTTGCATCGATGGTCCATACCGCCGGCCCATTCTGGTCGGCGGTGAGCGCATTCCATGGCAGGACGATTTTGCCGACCGGCTTCTCGCGACCTTCGATGGCAATCGGGCTGCCCAGCGTCATCGCGGCCGGCGCGTCCTGGATGGCCACCTTGAGCCGGACGGTGGCGTTTTTCGGATCTACCGTGGGCGATATCTCGCGTACCCTCCCGAGTGCGGCGACACCCGGATCCGACAGCAGCGTGAGCTGGAAAATCTCGCTGTCCGTCTGCCGCAGGAAGAACGATTCATGCACGTCGAAAACGCCATCCCTGGTGCCGTCCTGGGCCAGCGTGTAGGCCGATTGAGCAGACTGGGCGACTTGGCCGACCTCGACATTTCGTGCCGTGATGATCCCGGCGGCGCTTGCGCGAAGGTCCGTGTAGCTCAGGAGGTCCGTCGATCTGCCGAACTGGGCCTCGGCGGCCTCCAGCATTCCTTCAGCGGTCTTCAATGCTTCCTGGGCCTGATCGTAGGCGACCTTCGTCGTGAATCCGCTCACCATCAGGGTCTTCTGCCGTTCGAAGGTCGCGTTGGCGACGCGGAGCTTGGCCTGGGCGGCCGATAGTGCGGCCTTCGACCCCTCGACGTCGGCGCGCTGCTCGGTCGGATCAATCCTGGCCAACACGTCCCCGGCGTTTACATGCGCGCCGACGTCGACCAGACGTTCGGTCACGCGTCCGCTTACCCGGAAGGAAAGCTCGGTCCGCACGCGTGCCTGCACATCCCCCGTCAGGCGAATCACGGCCTGCCGCGGCTGCAGACGGACAATTTCTGTTCTCACGACGGTCGCCTGCCGGCTCACGACCGCGTTTTCACCGCAGCCGCTGAGAAGCAGCACCATCGGCAGCAGGGTCGAAAACTGACGTAATTGTTGCATGTGAGCCGACGTTGCTGACTGTGGTGCGAGCGCTGGCTTTCGCTGCGGAAGGGAAATGACGTGCGGGTGGTTTGGGGCGGGCTAAACTGCACTGCCGTCCCTTCAGGATCGGACAAATTTCGATCCGACTTCGTCTTTTTCGGTCATTGATAATTGCCAGCAATACACGGCAGTCCGACAACACTCGCGGCTCAGCTCAGGGCATCTTTCGTCAGACCCCAGGCCTGATTGAGCTTGGCAGAGCGCGCCTCGTATTCGGCATTCGCCTTGACGATCCGCTGGTCTATCCTTGCTTTGATATCCGAGGCGGCGTCGGCGGCCTGCTCGCTCAACGCATGGATCTTGGCGTGCACTTCGGCCTTCAAAACTTCTGACTTGGTCTTTGCGCGCGCGACCGTTTCCTCGAGCGCAAGATTCGCGGCGGCAAGATGCTGTTCAAGCTGCTTCTTGGCATCTCCCGTCGCCTCGGCGAATTCCGCCTTGAGCCGCTGGATATCATCGGTCTGGCCCGCGATCTCCTTCACGAGACGATCATCATCGGAATCGCTGCGGTAGGTTCGCAGCACGCGACCGCCGAGCGCCAGCATCCGGGTATCGAGAGGGATCGCCCAATCTTCGGAAATCTCGGCCACGATAGCCGTTGTTCCGGGCTTGAGCGCGTCAGCGACCTTGCGAACGAAGTCCGCCGAAACGCCGGCATTCAAAAGGTCGCCGTAGCTACCAATCAGGGCGCCGCCTGCGAGGCCCAGCATCGCGCCGACAGGCCCACCGAGCAGGCCGATCAGCCCGCCCGTCAAAGCCCCGACCGCCGCTCCTTGTGGACCGCCCGTCGCCGCGTCTTTCAGCGAGACGGCGCCACCAGGATCCTTGGCGATCACGGCTTCGCTGAACAGGACGATACTGCCGTCACCGTGCAGCTCGGCAAGGACACGGGTTCCTTCGTAGGCCTTGGCTTCGTTTTCGAAAACGATGACGGCGAACTTGTTCATCGGGGTGCCTTCTCTGAAGTTGAATGCGAGTTGCAGAATGTCGATCAAGGCGCGAAAAGGTCTGAGACGACCCCGCTTATTCAACGTATGTTGATTAAACCGATAGCGACATCATGTCAAGGCTGCGGCTCGCCGTATGGGCTGAAGGGATTTATCAATGGCTGTAAATGAAGCTCCGAAGCGTCGAGGGCGCCCGCGAAAAGCGGAGCAGCCTAAATCTGTTGCGATCTTGCAAGCCGCCCTTGCTGCGTTCGCCAAACACGGCTTCGAAAGCACCAACCTCCGTCAGATCGCGACCGAGGCTGGAATTGACGTGGCGCTGATCTCCCATCAATTCGGGTCAAAGCAAGGCCTGTGGATGGCCGTGGTGGACGACGTTGCGGAGCGCACCGTCCCCGAATTTCGCTCGATTGCCAAAGGCGAAGGCGCCGCATCATCCGCCGGCGAAATCCTTCGCCTGGCCATGGCCCGGATGATAGACCATCTCTGCGATACGCCGCAGCTTGCGATGTTTTTTGTGAACGAAGTTGGCGAGCAGAATGAACGGTTCGATTATGTCTACGACCGGATAGTACGCCCCATTCATGAGATTCTTTTGCCGCCGATCCGCGCGGCGCGCGAGTCCGGCCACATCAAGGATATCGACCCGGACTTTTTCTTTGCGGCGTTCACGGGCGCCATTTCGATGACGGTTGTCATGCGCCCCTTCATCGCCCGGTTCTCCAGCAGCGCGAAGAAGGACGAAGCGTTTCGCCACGAATTGAAACGCGCATTGCTGGCGGTGGGGTTCGCCTAAGCCGTGCCCGGCGCAGTCCGCGTCGTCATTGGCATTTTGCCGATCGCACGCGTTACTTGTCGGTACGACGGGTGGGTAGGCGGATCACTGTTCAAAAATGGAGTGTAAAAATTCTGCGGCTTGACTATCGCGCAGACGGAACCATATTTATCAACAGCTGTTGATTAATATAGGCGGGCGGCGTCGCTCTACCTCACGCCGGACTGCTGCACAACCGCGGAGGTTCCATGTCCAAAAGAATCGCGCAATTTTCCTTATTGCTCTTGCTTGCAACGATTCCTTTGCCAGCGATGGCCAACCCCATCAGCGACATCTCGGCGGCATCTGCTGCGAAGGAAGAAGAGCAATCTTCGGCGCATCGCGCCGAACTCGCGGCATTCGATCGGGTAACCGTTTCGGCACAGGACGGCGTCGCCGCCGTTGAGCAGCATCTGGGCGGTGCAACGGTGGTGGATATCAGCTTTGACGGCGGCCGCGACGCGCCAGTCTATCATGTGAAAGCCTACCAGCGCGACAAACTATGGAGCGGCTCGGTCGATGCCGCGACACGGAACGTGGTGCTCGATGATTCAATGCCGATCGCCAAAATGGATCGCGATGACCGCAGGAACGTCGCCGATGTCGCGCGCGCCGGCTTCAATCTGTCCGAGGTAATAACGATTGCGGAGAAACACGGCGCGGGCAAAGCCGTCAGTGCCGGCCTGAGCCGCACCGATGGAAAGCTCGTCTTCGTTGTGGTTGTCGTCTCCGACGGTGCCTTGAAAGAGGTGTCGGTCAGCCCTGCAAGCGAGAACCGCAGTCGGCATTTCCCCGCCAGCAATCCGTAATACCCAAGGCTTGCATCATCGCAAGATGCTGGACTTCCTGGCGCCCGCTCTACCAACCCACGTTCAACAACCTGAAGGATATTCAGAAATGCTCTGTTCATCGCGCTCGTTCTGATGACGCCGTCGCTCGCTATGGCCGCAGCCAGCGAAGTAGACAAACAGTCTGCCTGTCAGGGAGACGCGACTCGTCTCTGTGCGGAGTTCATCCCGGATCGCGATAAAATTGCCGTCTGCATGGAGAAGAAAATGTCGCAGCTCAGTCCGGCGTGCCGTGCGATCTTCGATGCAGAAGCGGGCAACAAGAAAAAACCTAAGTAGGCCTTCGCCTTCGAACGCCTGACGCGGCGGCGCGCCAGCAGTCCCGGCGATGTCAGTTCTAAAGAAGCTTGTTGACCTGCATCGCCGCTCAGGGCCCCCATCGATCTTGGCTGTCCGAAACTACCGCCGGCGGGCCGATGAAGTGTCCCCGGCGAAGGCGGATTCTCGAGATATGTTCAGGAATGGTGCGCCATTCAGAAAAATACGAACTCGTATATCTTTGAAATCACAATTTGAATCTAAGGGGAGCGAACAATGCTGCTCTTGTTTAGCCGCTTTGCGCGAAATGTCGTACGGATTTCCTCGAAGCCGGTCGCCGGACTTGCAGAGCAGCTTCTTCTCAGCGAGATCATCACGATCGTGGTCGTCAGATTGTCGAGCGCCCCGCTGAGAAAGAACGTCATCAGCCCGATCAATCACATCAGTTTGACCTGCTTCTTGGTCCTGATCAGCAAAATAACGACATCGAACCGTTATGCGCATCGATCACCTCGACGATCGTCATCGCGCCGATCAGGAAAAACGCCAACCACTTTCGTTCTCCCGCGCAGGATGTCGAGGTGTCTTTAACTGACAATTTCGCCGGCGCAAACTCCCACTACAAAGATTCGTGATCGATTCGTTGAGATGTGGGCGACGGTCGCCAGCTCCGACGAATGACAGGAGCGTATGGCAGTTGCACGGCGGCAGATGACTGTGTCTGCGTCGTGCATCGGTCCACCGGCAAGCGAAGCTTCGCCGCCGGAATATTGCGCGTGAATGCGCGTCGCCGCGCCGTGTCAAGCCTTCTTCAGGTTGCAATGGCCTACAACGGCGCCCAAGTGGCGACCGGCCACTTTGACGACAGATACGGCTACGTACGCGTTCGTCGAAACCGGCCTGACGGGCACCGTCGACCCGTCGGCCTTCTCCAATAAGACCGGTACGGCTGTTAGCTGAGCGGCTGCAAACGCTGGCCACCAACTAAGATTCAACCAGTCAGGAGTGTTAATTTAATTGTTTTGGTGATGGTGTGGATGGCGTCCGCTTCCGGCACCGGTTGTGCCAAAGTGAATAGTCATCTGATTCACTGAAGGGAGCCATCGACATGTCTACCATCACCATTGGTCTTGATCTCGCAAAACACGTTTTTCAGGTTCACGGCGTCGATGCCGCCGGCCAGGTTGTCATTCGCAAGAAGCTCCGGCGATCAGAGCTGCTCGAATTCTTCAAGGAGCCGCCGCCCTGCCTGGTCGGCATGGAAGCCTGCGGGACCGCTCATCACTGGGGACGTGAGTTGACCGCGTTGGGCCACAACATCCGGCTGATGCCGGCGAGCTACGTTTAAACCGTATGTAAAGCGCGGCAAGAACGACGCTGTCGACGCCGAGGCGATCTGTGAGGCAGTCGCCCGGCCAACGATGAGATTTGTCGACATCAAGAGCGCAGAGCAGCAATCGGGCTTGATGCTGCATCGGACGCGTGAGCTGCTGGTACGGCAACGCACCGCTCTGATCAATTCCTTGCGCGGCCAACTCGCCGAATTCGGGCTGATTGCTCCCAAAGGGGTCTGGAGTATCCCCGAGCTGCACGCTCTTGCCCAAGGCGCCACCTCCGCCGTTCTTCCCGATGCGGCTCGCGGTTGCGTCGAGCTGATCATGGGCCAGATCGACGAGCTGCAGACGCGTATTCTAGCTATCGAGAAGGTAATTCGAAAGAACCATCGCGCAAGCGAGGTCAGCCTGCGGCTGCAAACGATCCCGGGCATCGGCGTGATCACGGCATCCGCAATCACGGCCACGATCGGAGACATCAAGGCTTTCAAGTCCGGGCGGCACTTAGCAGCCTGGATCGGCCTTGTACCGCGGCAGTCCGGATCTGGCGGCAAGGTCCATATGGGAAAAATCTCGAAGAAAGGTGACGCCTATCTGCGCAAGCTCCTCGTGCTTGGTGCGACCGCCGTGATCCGTTATTGCCGCAACAAGCCTGAGCTTGCTGGATGGATCAATGCTCTCCTCCAACGGCGTCCAGCACGTGTGGTCACGATCGCGGTGGCCAACAAGATGGCCAGGATCGCTTGGGCGGTAATGAGCCGTGGCGAAGCATTCCGCCAGGCGGCATCCGCCATCGCCTGACAGAAGATAAATCAGTTGCCGAGTAGGCTATCGAATTGGTGAGAGCGACGACGACGTAATGGTAACCGGTCGAGACCGAGGATTGGAAGAGCCCGTACCTGTGCATGCGCATCAAGCGCGACATAGCGGCTGGGATCCTATCCGCGGACTACCATTAAGGCCCGCGGACATGGGATCCGCTTCGATGAGGCCGGACCGATGACCGCACCCCGATCAAACGTTGCTGCTACGTCGAAAAAGTTCTGCCATGCGGACGCCATCCATCGATGCACAGGTGTGATCTCTGCAATCTTCTGCATCTCTCTGCAGCTAAAAGCAGAATTTTGCCGAAGCTTGCAGAAGGCGGGTCTGAGGTCCTATCTCTCAGCGGTATGGTGAGGGATCGACATGGTTAGCAACAAGGACCTGGAGGCAGGGCTGAAGGCCATGGCGGATGACTTCCATCTGCCTGGTGGAGGACGCAAGAAGCTCTCGCGCCTTGTCGTCGGATACTTGTGGTGGTTCGATGCCGCCGAACAGCGAGGCATGAGTTGGCAGGACATGATCCGGGCGATGGCCGCCGCCGGCGTGTCCGGCAGAGGGGCGAATCCCATCAGCGTCGGGACACTATCGTCGACGGTCTGGCGAGTACGCACGAAGGACAGAGAAGCGAGCGGTGCCCGCGAGCAAGAACGGCTTGGACAAGCGCCCATCCTGCCGATCGGGCAACCACGGCGAAGCACAAAGAGCCGCGGAACTGGCCAGACGCAGCAAGGCAGACGAAAGGCATCTCCACAAGAAGGTGACGATGACCCGGCCAGTCGACCAGCGTCGAAGCGAGCGGCCGGCGGAGATAGGCCCGACCGGGTCAACAAGGATGTATTGGCTTTTATGGACAGAGCCCGAGCCGTCCGCCGGCGATCGGGGGACGACTAGCAACGGCCGCGCCTCGCCGACGGCATGAGCCGGACGGGCGAGCGGTTTTCGGCCTTCCAAATCGGTTCTAGAATACGGCCTAGGGTCCGGACTCAATTGCACCAATAGATGATGGTTGCGGCGATGAGAGTGGCCGACAGGAAGTTCTGTCCGAGCTTGTCGTAACGGGTCGCGA
>LNAP01002417.1_pt1 | contig 18682 bp, 20 predicted proteins | sample 602601 | NCBI WGS metagenome assembly LNAP01 (sample SAMN02440304, study PRJNA202911) | soil metagenome | biome: Subtropical and temperate rainforests or woodlands; isolation source: soil samples (1 kg each in a 20% v/v slurry with milli Q water) were... ...
TAAGATCGATGAGCAGCCATCGATAAGAGACCTTGCCGTACAGCCCGCCAATAACTTCATTGCTGTCAGCGTCTCGTAGCAACAGAGCAAAAGTTTCATGGGCGTCGTCTCCACCGTTGGCCAGGTTATGGGCCAGCAATGGGGTCAAAATTCCTAACCGCTCTGCTTCAGAGGCATTTTCCGAAAGGTGAACTTCTACAGACATGGCGCTCTCCCTGAGCAATGAGTAACTGGCTCAACAAGGTATCCCATTCAGTGAATACAACAAGTCATCCGTTTTATTGATGGCCTGAATGACTCCTTTTGGCCGATTCTGTTGAAAAAGTAGCTCCCCCGTCTGGCCTGCGGCAAAATTCTCGCATGCCCTCGGCCAGAATCGGCTCCCAACGATCAATACAAGAAGTAGCCGTTGCGCAGGTCATGCCCCTTGCCAACCAGGCACCGTGCGGATACTGTCGGTTTTATGAATCAGTTACGCATTGCCTCGACCACCACTACCACGACCGCCCGAGACGGGTCGTGAGAGGTGTCGTGAACCAATAACGCACGAACTTCAAAGGCCCGCCAGCGATGGATAGGGCCTTTTCTTTTGCCCTTGTGTCGTTGGTCCAAACGCAAGGAAAAGCACTATGCATGCACTGTTGATTCTCGATATGCAGGTTGGATTGTTTCATGGCCCGGATAAACCATGGGATGGCGAAGCGCTGCTGAATACTTTGAATAGCCTGTTGAGCAAAGCCCGCAGGGCAGGCGCGCCTATTTTTCTTGCTCGCCACGTGGGTCCGCCTGGCTCGCCTATCGAACCTGGAAGCCCGTTGACGCAACTGGTGCAGGAACTGTTACTGGAAGGCGACGAGGTGATCTTCGAAAAAAGCCGACCCAACGCTTTCTACATGACTGATCTGGCCGATCGGTTAAAAGCTTGTGGATCTCAGGGCGTGGTTATTGCCGGAATGAAGACCCAGTATTGTGTCGACAGTACCTGTCGCGCTGCACGAGATCTTGGATTCGATGCGGTGCTGATCGCCGATGGTCATACCTGCGCCGACACTCCTGCGTTGAAGGCCGAAAATATCGTCGCTCATCACAACGCAACCCTGGCCGGCCCATTCTGTCGTGTAGTGCATGCTGAGGACTGGCGTTTCTAACCGGCATTGATAGATCGGCTCAAGAATGGGTCGATCTCCACTTTGGGTCGATTGCAGCCCTTTGCGACCGGTTGAATTCACAACCCAAAGCAGCCCTTGATGTATGTTTGTTGTCGCCATATGTTATTGGCATTCATGGAGGATTCTGACTGATGGCACGCGTGGGATTGATACTGACACCCGGCTTTGCGGACTGGGAATATGCTTTCATTGCTGGAACTGCGTCCCCGTTTTACGGGATCGACGTCAGGTTTTTCGCTTCTGCTACGGGGCAGTTCCGCTCGCAGGGTGGATTGGCTGTAACGGTTGATAGCAGTTTGCAACAATGTCTGGACTGGAAACCGGACGTTGTTGTCGTCATTGGAGGAATGGTCTGGGAACGTGCAGAAGCACCGGATATTCGAGACTTTCTTCATGCTAGTCGCTCAAGTGGAGCGACAATTGCCGGTATCTGTGGGGGAACGCTGGCACTTGCGAGGGCCGGGCTTCTCGACACGGTTCCTCATACCTCGAACAGCGCTGACTTCTTACAACAGAATGCCATAGGTTATGAAGGGCGCACGCTTTATCGAAGCAGCCCAGTAGCTGTGGTTGCAGACCGCATCATAACTGCTCCAGGCCCTGCACCCGTTAGCTTCACCTGCGCAGTGTTCGAAGGTGCCGGGCTATCTTCAGAGATCATTTCTCAGTTCAGGTCAATGTTGGCAGCGGAACATCGGTGACCGCTTCGTCCTACAAAACAGCCGATCAGGTGATGTGTTCGAGTGGCCGTTCATGGCTGATAGCAGAACGTTGATGACTGACCGCTTGCGGCCCGAACGCTGACACGTGAAACGAGATGAATCTTCCCTTGCAGAAAACCAATCCCCACAAAAAAGCCCACTGACCGTCACCGATCCAGTGGGCTTTCCGATTACGCTTCTACTTACAAAGCCATATCCGTCGCAGCATTAGCCTTCGGCGCCTTGGCAGGAGCAGCCGGAGCAGCCACCTGACCAATCGCCGGCGGCGGAGTCAGCTCCAGCACCTTGGAGGTGTAAGCCCACTCTTCAGCCACTTTCGCAGGGTTGCTGTTCAGCTGAGTGCCATAGCTAGGCACGATCTGGTGCAGCTTTTCCTGCCAGGCTGGCGAGGCAACCTTGTCCTTGAACACTTTCTGCAGCACGGTCAGCATGATCGGTGCGGCAGTCGAAGCACCTGGCGATGCGCCCAGCAGACCAGCAATAGTGCCGTCAGCAGAAGCAACGATCTCGGTACCCAACTTCAGCACGCCACCGGCAGCTTCATCACGCTTGATGATTTGCACGCGTTGGCCGGCTTGCCACAGGCGCCAGTCTTCGGCTTTGGCGTTCGGGAAGTATTCTTTCAGGGCGTTGAGGCGGTCTTCGTCAGACAGCATCAGTTGGCCGGCGAGGTACTCGACCAGCGGGTATTCCTTGATGCCGACTTTGGTCATTGGCCACACGTTATGCGTGGTGGTGGTGGTCAGCAGGTCCAGGTACGAGCCTTCCTTCAGGAACTTGGTGCTGAAGGTCGCGAATGGGCCAAACAGAATGACGCGCTTGCCGTCCAGGACACGGGTGTCCAGGTGCGGAACCGACATTGGCGGTGCGCCAACGGAGGCTTTGCCGTAGGCCTTGGCCAGGTGTTGTTCGGCCAGGGTCGGGTTTTCGGTGACGAGGAACGAGCCGCCTACCGGGAAGCCTGCGTATTCCTTGGCTTCAGGAATACCGGACTTCTGCAGCAGGTGCAGTGCACCGCCGCCCGCGCCGATGAACACGAACTTGGCGTCGGTTTCGGACTGGGTGCCGTCTTTCAGGTTTTTGTAGCTGACGCGCCAGGTGCCGTCGTCGTTCTTGGTGATGTCTTGCACTTCGCTAGACAGTTTCAAGTCGAACTTCGGTGTGGTTTGCAGGTGCGCGACGAACTGGCGGGTGATTTCGCCAAAGTTGACGTCGGTGCCGATCGGGCTCCAGGTGGCCGCGATTTTCTGGTTCGGGTCGCGCCCTTCCATCATCAGCGGAACCCACTTCTTGATCACAGCCGGGTCTTCGGAGTACTGCATGCCGGCGAACAGCGGGCTCGCTTGCAGGGCTTCGTAGCGCTTCTTCAGGAACTTGATGTTGTCATCGCCCCACACAAAGCTCATGTGCGGCGTGGAGTTGATGAACGAACGCGGGTTTTTCAGCACGCCTTGCTGAACCTGCCAGGCCCAGAACTGACGGGAGATCTGGAACGCTTCGTTGATTTCAACGGCTTTCGGGATCTGTACGTTGCCCTTGTCGTCTTCCGGGGTGTAGTTCAACTCGGCCAGGGCGGAGTGACCGGTACCGGCGTTGTTCCAGCCGTTGGAGCTCTCCAGGGCGACGCCGTCGAGGCGCTCGATCATTTCCATCGAAGTGCCAGGTTCCAGCTCGTTGAGCCAGACACCCAGGGTCGCGCTCATGATGCCGCCGCCGATCAGCAGTACATCGACTTTCTTTGCCTCTGCCGCGTGAACGGACGTGATCCCCATCGACAAAGCCAGCCCCAGCAGGGCCGTGTTCATTTTCTTAAACATCTGTAGCACCTATGATAAAACGCCATCCGCCCTTCCATTCCCGCTCACGGCCCCTTGGTTCACGACATTCAGGCAGGACGTCGTGGGTGCTCGTACACAAGAATCGAAGGGTGGGCACACAAGGCCGACTGTCTGCATCGACCTCAATTTATATGTCCCTACTGAACTGACTTTTTATCATTATTGGCTTCAGCTACTTGAGCGACATTGATCCTGTCGGCACGTCTCAAGGACGGGCCAACTGAATAGGTCAAACCAAGTTGGCGCGCAGAATATCATGGCAGGACGACCACGCGCTCCCAAAAGGACTTATGAGTCTAGTCCAGACGGGGCTCGTTCGCCGCGTCCCGGCCCAAACGATTCAGCACAAACACCTTGGCGTTGTGGGTCATTTGGTCCAGATGCCGGTCGCGTTGCTTTTCGGCATCGACCATCGCGCGCTTTCCGTGTTTTTGCAGCAAGTAGTTATGTATCTGCCGAACCTCTAGAGAACTGTAGATAAATGTGACATCCAACAGTCCCATCAAGCCTTCGCTGCTGTGGTCGCGGGTGTTCATCAGCACCTGCGTGCCGCGCACACCCAGCACCTGAAAACCCATCGACTCGAACCACGGCACCTTGGCCACGGTGCAGGTCAGTTCGGCGTGGGGGTAGCGGCTGATCATGTCTTGCAGCATGGCCCGTGCGACGCCTCGGCGGCGATGACCCGAGTCAACGGCCATGTAGGCCACGCCGCAGGCTTCGGGATCGTCCTTGACCGGCAGGTACAGCAGAAAGCCGATGACCTTTTCAGGGTCTTCATCGTCGGTGGCGACGATCAACTCGACCGCAATGCCCTTGGACCCGCCGAGGGCTTCCAGGTACAGATGCACTTCGTAACCGACCGCGTACTGATACACGTTGTACAGCGGGTTGCTCGGCACGATGCCGACCATGCTGATGTCGGTCAGGTTGTCGACGACCATCTGCAGGATCTGGCTGTTGATGTGCTCCGGGCACGGGGCGTCGAAGTGGGTGAGTTCGGGCATTGAAATTCTGACTCCGGGATCGCTTTACTGGGTTTCGGCGGGGCTATTGTCACAGATTGATCGCCACGCCGCTTCTGCCAGCAATGCCCGGTAGGCCTTCGGACTGGCGACCACCCTCCCCGACAACCAGGCCCGGCAGTAACTGTCCGCCTGGCCGATGATCAGCGACGGCAGCAATTCGGCCGGAAACGCGCGCAATTCATCGCGTCGGCCGGGCTCTGCCAGCCATTGGCCGAGTGTCTGGTTACGGATTTTGTTGCGAGTGGCCAGTTCTTCCTTGAACGGCCCTTTGGTGACGGCAAATCGCGCGTGGTACTGGAAACGTGCCCACTCGGGTTGGCTGTCGACCCAATCGACGTAGCTGTGGACCAGCGCGTGCACGCCCTCTTCGGTCGTCTGTGCCTCGGCGAGGTAGCTGTCGCGAAGCAGTGCCTGGTCATCCAGCGCGGTGAAAAACAGCGCGGCCACCAGGCCTTCCTTGTTGCCGAAATGATGGTAGATCGCGCCGACGCTGGTATCGCATTCGGCGCGGATCATTTCGATGGTCGTGGCTTCGAGCCCTTGTTCGTTGAACAGGGCCAAGGCTTTTCTGAAGATGTCGCGCTTGAGTTCGGCTCTTCTGCCGGGGTAGCTGCGCTCGAGTAGATCTGCGGTTTCCATGCGGGATACAGGCCAGAAAATTCATGACAAGGCAGGCGGCTGCCGGTGAGAAAGCTGCGCTAGGTTGACAGATTTAATCGCAACAGAATACTGTTCCGTCACAGAACATTATTCTGTTACGGAACATCATTCTGTAAAACCATCCCTCAGCGAGGCTTCAAAATGAGTCAGTTTCTCAGCATGTTCAACAGCGCCGGCCCGGAAGCGTTCAGCAAAATGGCCTGCCAGGTGGCGCCCTACTTCAGCACCATCAAGCCGCTGATCTCGGCGTTGCGCCCCGGTCATGCCACGGTGCAGGTGCCGTTCAGCAAGGAGATCACCAACCACTTGGGCTCGGTTCATGCGATTGCGATGTGCAACGCCGCCGAACTGGCGGCAGGGACGATGACCGACGTGTCCATTCCCGCCGGTGCGCGCTGGATTCCGAAAGGGATGACGGTCGAGTATCTGGCCAAGGCCAAGAGCGATGTGACGGCGGTGGCCGATGGCGAGGCGGTGGATTGGCGGACGGAGGGCGACAAGATCGTGCCGGTGGATATTCATGATGCCGAAGGCAAGAAGGTGTTCACGGCGCGCATCACCATGAATGTGAAGCTCGCTTAAACGCCCGCCTGCCTGTAGCAGCCAGCGTCCGGCTGCTACAACAATTGCGCAACCCGCCAATCGCGTGAATGCTTTCAAGCAGGGCCGAAAAACCTTTCTACCTCCCTACTCCGAAACAGCCACTTGATTACGCCCACGCGCCTTGGCTCGATACAGCGCTTTATCCGCGTTATTCAGCAAACTTTGAAAATCGTTGTCGCCGATGTCCATCGCTGCCACACCGAGGCTGGCCGATATACGGTGAACCGGTCCGGTCATCAATCCACCGATCGACTGGATAAGTTGCTCGGCGATGTTAAGGGCGACTTCAATGGAAGTATCCGGGAGCAGGATCGCGAACTCTTCACCGCCGAGCCTGCCGAAGACATCCGTGTCGCGGAAGGACCGGTTGATGATCACGCCCATTTGCCGCAACACCTGATCTCCGACCTGATGACCGTAGGTGTCATTGATGTGCTTGAAGTGATCCATATCCAGCATCACCGCGCACAACGGTAAGCGGTTGTGTTGGCAGTCATGGAACAGTTGCTGGGCATGCTCGAAAAAAGCGCGGCGATTTTTCAGGCCGGTGAGTTCATCGGTCTGTGCGGCGTAAGTGGCAATGCGATGGGCGCGTTCCATTTCGCGGGTTAGCAGGAAGGCGGTTTCCAGGGCTTCGGCCAGTTTGCGTGTCGCGCTGGCCACGAATGAGGCGAACACAATCACGGCCAGCGCCATGCCGACCTGAATCGCTGACGATTGAAACAGCAGCCAGAGCGTACACGGCAACAACACAAGGCCAATGGACGCCAGCGTCATGTATCGATACGCCGAATAACACGACACCGCGCTGACCGACATGCCGACGGCAAAAAGCATGACCAGTGCCTGGGCCAACAGGTCGTTTGCCGGCATGACCGCAAATGCACCCGCCCCCCAGATACCGGCGGACAACACCAGCGTGAACCCGTATTTCTTCTCCCAGCGTTGCGGGGTGCGCTCACTGTCCGGGCAGCGAAACCAGGCCACGAACATCAGGAGGCGCAGCAACGACGACGCTGTCAGCAGCCCTATCCAGGTGAAAATGATGGAGTGATCAAAACGCTCCCAGCACAGCCCGCACAGCATGATCGCGGCTAGAAAACTGCCGAAAATCGCAGGGAATGACTGGTGGAAAAGCTGATGCAATCGATCACTGCGCACCTGCGCTGCGATGAAAGCATCCTGGTCGTGCCGAAATCCTGGGCCACCCATTTGATCCGCCTGATCATGATGCTGCGACAAAAAAAGCGATTGTGGCATCCTGCCACCTAGGCAAACAAACAATTACGACTCGTGGGTACCCGCACATTCACGGCAATGCGCCCTTAAAGCCTCTGTGACAATCGTCAGAAAAGTAATAGCACAAAGTGAGCTATCCCTAGGCATCGAGCCAAATGACATTGCGCCGGCAACGTACAACGCGTTCGTCCTGCTACGCTTTTGAAGCCTCCCATGGAATCGGGCGATAGTGACTCATACGGATCCACTTGACTGTTGAGGTTGCGCAATGTGAGAGCCCAACTTATCAGCGCCGTCATTACCCTGACCATGATCGGAGTGACGACGTATGGGTTTATAGAATGGAACACTGGCGAACGCGCGCGCCGGGATGCAGTGTGCAAGGCAGCTCGACAGCACAAGGAAGAGGTGGAAATTCGAGCACGAGCGATGGCTGCCGGGCTGTCTGTCGATGCTTACGCCGAAGCCGAGAAAGCCGAAGTCGGCAAATTGGTCAGCTCCCTGGATACCGCGAAGAATGATGCCGAGGTTGAAGCCGTCATAGACGCACACGCTGCCGAGTTGCAGGCGCAGGACGCCGCCACCGACGCAGAGCTGAAAAACCAGGGCAGTCAGCAATTCCTCGAACAGAAGTTCAAGGAACAGCGGATCACCACGGACATCAAGCAGGAAATTGAACGGGCCGAGAAGGCCGTGGCGGATGCTTGCCGTTAGTGCTGGTGCGGTTGGGTTCCCGTCTACCGCATTTCAGCGGGTGAAGGTGGATCAAGGGCTATCGGTGATAGCGCTTGAAACCTCAGCTATCACTGTGCTTCAGCGCTTTTAAATCCCCGATCAATTCTTTAACTTGAGCAGGAAGAGCACCATAGGCAGTTGGCTTTGAGGCTCCCATGCCAATCGTCGCAGCGATATCGACAAGATCCGCAATAACTTCAACTACCTTACCGGCAATTTTTATATTTCGTATGGTTTGTACCGCCTCGGCCACGGCTTTGTTGATTTTAACCACTGGCGTGCCAACGTCCGTTAGTATTCGATTATTTCCCAGCTCCTGAAAATAGACAGCGCTATTCCCTGCGGCTGCGGCCTGTTTTACAAGATGAGCTCTTTCTACTTTAGAAAATTTTATAGTATCATCCAGCAATTCATTCTGGATTTTAATGTTTAGGGCAAAATAGTTGTTAGAAAGATCGTAATACTCTGTTTTGGCAAATGTATTCTGAGACATTTCCACTCCTCCTTTCAATTGTCAAAAGCGGCTTTGTACTGCTTCCGCGCCTGTTCAATTTGTTCTTTGGCAGATTTAAGATTTGACTCGAGCAACTTAAACCCGTCTTTGTCATATGTCTTCAGCTTTTCCGCCATATCATGATGCGTTTTGCCAATTTTTGTGAGGGCGGCGGAATATAAATTGACGGCCTCTGCTTTGCCTTTGTATTTTTCTTCGATCTCGAGTTTTGCGCTTCTTTTTTGAACTTCGTACATAAAACTGGCCTTTTGAGGATACTTTCTGTCCGTCTCTTTCAACCACAGAAGTACGTTGCCACGCTCAGACTCGATTGACATTGATATATTTTTAGTCTGAGCGGAAAGCAGACTAGTCAGCTGCAGAACACTTTCATCATTTTCAATAATCAGATCCTTGACCTTGGCCTGTCTGTACGCATCAAGAGGGAGTTTCAGCAGCTTCAATATTGCCCCATATGCGGCGTTTGTTTTTTTGCGATCGTCATCCGCATCGGGTAAATCATCCAGATTTTTAACGAGCCCATCAACTTGGGATGACACATCAATAATTTTGTCGTCTGCAAGCTCGCCTAGTTTTTCCATATAGGTTGCAAGTGCGATATGTACTGACTTGATGGCTTTCTCTTGCGTTTCATCCAGTTTGGTTGGTAGCAACGTCGGCCCGCTGGCGGGTTCTCCACCTTTAGGCGGCAAAGATTTGGCAATATCGTCGTATTCCTTTCTTCTTTCTGGCCATGCAAGCCGATAGTCAAGTGCGTCAGACGCTGATGTTAGCGCTGCAGACTGCTTGGAAAAATCTCTAACTGCTTCGAGGTTTACACACCCGTGTAAGAGCAACATAAAAAACAACGACACTGACACCTTTACAAAGGATTGAATCGCAGCTATGCGCATAACGTGATCCCCTTGGTAAGCCTGCGTGGTGGGTGAGGTCCGCTGACTATCTGCATACTCGACGCACCTGGAACTCAAGAGGCAACCTAGTCGACACTCAGCGATAGCGCCAGGCCATCACCGCAAATCGCAAGGTAAGCGCTAAAAGCACCGAGGGAGAAGCTTTCACTACGGACAAGCGTAATGGCAGCTTTCATATAACTTGCTATACCTAATTGGCGGCACATGGCCACTAATGAAAAGGAGCAGGTGCATGTCTTTCAGGAAAGCTGGATTAGTGTTGATGGTCACATTGCAGGCGGGTTGCAGTGTGTGGTTTCAAAAGGATGACACCGTATTGATACGCGAACCCGACCAATCAAGTTATTCAGTCCATGAGGGGGTGGCTGATATCGCGAAGGATTACTGGCAGTACACGGCGCTGGCTACCAATGCGTACCAACTGGCTTGGCCTGACTACCGACATAAACTGGCAATCGCCAACAACAAAGCCACCCAGCCCTCTGTGCAAGCACTGTTTGCCCAAGCCTGTCAGCCTCACAGTAAAGAACTGATCCCGACACCTGGTTGGTATGCATGGCCTGAGTTCCCTTCGCAAGCACTCTCTGAGCAGGCAGAAAAGGCGAAATTGTTTTTCAGCGTCTGGGAGCACCGCACCGGCGTGGGACCGGCCGATATTTCAGAAGTGGCCATTGTGTTCCGTGGTACCGAAGCAGACCAGCGCCAGGATTGGTTCTCAAACGCCAGGTGGTTCATCCCGACCAAGCTCAGAGGGGAAGATCAATACGACGTTACCCGAGACTGGGTTTCCAAAGCCTTGGAGGCTGAAGTTCAAAACCGCGTCCGCCAAGGAAAATTACCGGCAACAGTCAGAGTTATCGCCATTGGCCATTCGCTGGGCGGTGGCCTGGCGCAACAATTTGCCTATGCGCTTCCTCGATCGACACCTAACCCGATCAGGGTTTCCAAAGTCATCGCCTTCAATTCATCCCCGGTCACCGGCTGGTTCAGCACAGACAATCCTCCACGAGATGAAAACACCAAAGGACTGGAAATCGACCGGATCTTTGAACATGGTGAAGCCTTGGCCTACCTTCGTTTGCCCATCAATATGATTGCTCCACCGAACAAGCGGGATTCGGCAGTCAGAGACCTTCGTTTCAATTTGAAAACGAGACCCGGAGGTATCAGCAACCATGGCAGCCAGTTCTTTGCATGCCGCCTTGCTGAGGTGGCGGGCGCTACCAGCGGGATCATCAATACTGATAGTTTTACCGCCGAGTAGCAGTGAAAGCTGCAAGACAAGTACAGATCGTCACCGCTGCGGCGCAACCATCCGAAACCGGATAATGATGTCGTCGGAAACAACCGTGTCGCCCCATTCACCCTCGCCGACCTTGAAGTCGCTACGCTTGAGCGTTAGCTGGCCATCGAAGATCCCGATGGCCTCCTCCTCTTTCAGGAGGACCGGAACAGTCACCTCACGGGTGACGCCTCTGAGCGTCAGTTTGCCGGTGATCGAATAGCGGTGGTCACCCAGCGCGTTCACGGCGGTCGATTCAAACGTCGCCTCGGGATACTTCTGCGTGTCGAACCAGGCGGGCCTTTGCAGTTCGGTGTTGGCGTCTTCGCTACCGGCATCGATGCTGTCGAGCTGGATGGTCAGCGCGGCACGGCCCTCCTCGGGGTTGTCCGTGTCGAAGTCGAGCGTGGCCTTGAACGTGTCAAACGTGCCGTACACCCGCGAGCTGAACTGGTTGTACGTAAAGGAGATCGTGCTGGCGGTTTCATTCACTTGCGTGTATTCGGCCGCTTCGGCACCTGGAGAAAAGCCGAAGGCAAGCGCAGCAGCCAGTACGGAAAACGACGGGAATCGAGTGTTCATGGGGCGCTCCAGTCGTGGCACACGCTGGCCAGACAGGTGGACTAAAGCAAAGAACCACCGTTTATTCCACCAGGCATTGAGACTTCCGACCTCCTGTCGGCAACGTGCACCAGCGCCCGATACGGCCACCTGCACAGGTGTTTAATGATTCAAGCACTCACCGCTTCGGGAGACAGGACATGAAAATCGTCGTCATCGGTGGCACCGGGCTGATCGGCAGCAAGCTCTGCCAGAACCTGCAGGATCTGGGGCATGAAGCCTTGGCGGCGTCGCCAAGCACCGGCGTCAATGTCATCAGCGGCGAGGGGCTGACGCAGGCGTTGAAAGGTGCGGATGTGGTGGTCGACGTGTCGAACTCGCCTTCGTTCGAGGACCACGCGGCGTTGCACTTCTTCGAAACCGCCGGGCACAACCTGATCGCGGCGGAGAAAATTGACGGCGTCAAACACCATGTTGCGCTGTCGGTGGTCGGCACCGAGCGGATGCTCGACAGCGGTTACTTCCGGGCGAAAATGGCCCAGGAAAAACTCATCAAGAAGTCGGGCATTCCCTACACCATTGTGCGGGCCACGCAGTTTTTCGAGTTTATCCATGCCATTGCTCACTCCGGGCGCGAGGAAGGCGACACCATTCACTTGACGTCCGCCGCGCTGCAACCGGTAGCCTCGGCCGATGTGGCGGCGGCACTGACGGACATCGCGTTGAAAGCACCGATCAATCAGACCGTCGAAGTGGCCGGCCCTGAAAACCGCCCCCTCATCGAGTTCGCGAGCGACTATTTGAAGCACACCCGGGACCCGCGCCAGACCGTCGCGGACGACACGGTCCCTTACTTCGGTGCGCCGATCAATGACCAGTCGCTGACACCAGGTGCCAATCCCATTGTCGGCGCGACCCGGTTTCAGGAGTGGCTTGAGACCCACTAGGCGACAACGCCAGATCAAATATGAGGCGTGGCCGTTGCGCTAGGCCACCGCCTCGATCAACTGCATCGGCGTCATCTTCGTGACCATCATCATCACGATCACAAACATCCCCGCAAAACCCATCACGCCCATCCAGAACCACTTCTGGTAGACCGACCGGAATTGCGCGTCGAGCCCCTCGCCCGTCTCCACCGCGCTCAACGCCATCCCGTGCAGCCGCTTCTGCAGCACCAACACCGGCAGCCACAATGACCCCACGCACAGGAAAATGATCAACGAGGTCAGAATCCATTCAGTGCTCATGGGCAGCCCGGACACTTTCATCAGCAGGTAACCGGAGACGATCTGAATGAAGCCTGCCGGGGTGGTAATCCAGGTGTCGAAGCGCACCACCATTCTGGCGACGTGCGCGATCACTTGCGGGTTGGCTGTGCGACTGGCCGCGATCAGATAGAGATAGGAGCCCATGCCGAACCCGAACAGGAAAATCGCGGCAATGACGTGCAGGTATTTCAGGCACAGATAGAGCATGCTCAGCCCTGCTCGTCAGAAAAGCGCACGGACAGCTGCAGATTGGCGGGGTCGTTGATCGCGGCCATGTACTCGTCGACGCTGATCTCGCCCACGCAGGGACGGGCGCCGGGTGCCGGCACGTAACCCGCGCCCCGTTTTGCTACCAGGGCGACAGCCGCGCAGCTCGGGATTTCAGGGCCCTTGTCATTGTGCGCCGTCAATTGCACGGTCATGGACAGCGGTTGCCCGTCAACGCCCTGCCCTTCGACGTCGATGTACATCGCACTCAAGCCATCACCGAATCGCTCAAACCACGTCCCCCAACGATGCAGCCTTGCCGCCCACGCCGCAGAGTCTCGCACCAGCCCGATTCTCAACGCCTCGGCGAGCACGTAGTTGACCACGCCACCGAGTTTCAGGCCCGAACCTGCCTTGAAACTCAAGGTATGGGCGCCGTAACGGGCCGCGAAGATATCCATGTCCGGCACATCGACATTGGACAGGACACGAGTCCCCAATTGCGGCATCTTGCGCAGGGTCAAATCCTGCCAGCCCGACACTTCGTGCACCTGGCCGTTCTTGAGCTGCTTGATTGGTTTGCCCGCATAGGCCAGCACCCCTTCGACGGTCGAGAGGCCGGGCATCTTGGCCGAGGAAGAAATGCCATGCGCGATCGAGTCGATGCGTTTGAAGCGATATCGATAGTGGTCGATGAGCGCCGACGACAGCGTCGGCACCGAACTGCACCCACTGAGAACGGCCACGCCGGCCTGTTTTGCGCTCGCGTCGAGCACATCAATGCCATTGACGAAGGTGCGGCAGTCAGCCAGATCGCAGTAGTTCACGCCCGCGTCGATGCAGCTTTGCGCGACGGCATAGGATTGCCCCTGAAACGGGCCCCCGGTGTGCACGACCCACTGGATGCCCATCGCGCTCAGCGCGGAGCCGAACGCACTGCCCATGGCATCACCGCACCAACTTTCACAGACACGGCCGGACTGGGTTTTCAGTTCATTGACCTGGCGCTGCAACTTGTGTGAGTTACGACCGGAGACCACCAGCTCTACGTCTGGCATCGCAACTAAATGCCTGCAAACGATGCTGCCGAAATTTCCGTAGCCACCGACCACCATCACCCTGAGTGTCATTCAACGCTTTCCTTAACCATTGGATCATGTAGCTAACCCGCCCGGGACCGGGCGCGGCAAAGCTTTACTGATATCGAACGGACAGGCAAGCCGCGAAGCACCGCTAGCCATAAGCGAGCATCCATTCACCGTGCCCGCTTACAGTTACGCGCCAAGATGGCGGCAAAAAAAAAGCGACCTTCTCAGTGCAGGCCTATATTGCCTTGCACTAAGAAAGTCGCCACTGCCAGGCTTTAAAACAAGCCCGCCAGACTTACGCGCTGAACGGGCCTAGCACTGGCTCGCAACGGTCCGCGCAGAGAAAACGGCGTAGTCCTGTTGTTTGACTCGCTGAGTCAACACCAGCATGGTCAGGAAACCCAACGCGATCAGCACCGGATACGCCATCAACAGTTCGGAAAGCGAGTATTTCCAGGCCAACGGGCGACCGACGCCCAGCATGGCCGCGTACATCCACGACACCGCCGACAGCGAGCCGCAAAACAGCGCCAGCATCCGTGCGCTGAATCCGAGATCGAGTAAGGAGCCGGCCTTTTGCAAAGCGGGCAATACCAGGCGATGCAACAACATGCCGTTGTAGGTCAGCAACATGACAATAATAACTTTGGCTTGAAGTTTTGGGTTCATGAAGTAGTTCATACCTTTATCCAGGTAATCAATTCCCATGACAGCGATACCGGTTACCCATAACGCGATTAACGCAACCACCACCGACTTCTGCAGACTTTCCATGTGAGCATGATCATGCCCAGTGGACGTTTTCCGTTTCAATAAATCTTTAACCATTGCAATATCACTGGTCAACACCAGACCAATAGCCACGCAACACGACAATAAATGAACGTAAATAACGCCCAGCCGCAAAAATTCCATACATTCTTTGTTTTCCAACAGGCTCATAATTGTATTTATCGCCACGGTAAGTTCCCCACCTTATTCGATAGTACAGATCGGTTCTTCAACAGGGCATTTCGCTCTTCAAACCCTGTGCGATCTTACTTTTTATAAGATATGCCAAATCGTCGACCTGACACTGCTTAGCCCATTGAATTACCTGGCAATTCAATGACCGGCTTAGTTATTACCTCCTGAATTTCAGATAAAAAAATCCCCATTTGCATTCACTGCACATGAGGTTTTTTTCCACTTCTTTTTTACGACAGCAATAACACGTCATGGTGACATGCTGAAGTATCAGAGGGCGCAGAGGCTAGAATGTTCATTTTTTGAGCAGACTACCGACAAACGGTTACTTCAGTCAAAGCAACTCATCCCGACGGTAAGTCGGCAACTTCCCGGAAAGCCGCATGATAACTGGCCCGCGTAAATTAGATGAGCGCCAGATACTTCCATTGGATCCATTAGTTGTTGCATTACTTACGATAAGTGCCTGAGAGAGCCGCGCTCATTTACTGTCCTCACCGCTGAAACAGTCGGACTTTTTAACGCAAGCGGATTTACGACAATGACCCGGCCGTTATCAGTCTCCGATCACCGTCGCGAGCGGTAACCAGACGCACACTTCAAAACCCTCTTGTCGACCGGTTGCAGGAGAGACCAATTTCATACTCGCGTTGACCCCTTGGACAATGGTTTTGGCGATCGCCAGCCCTAATCCAGAACCGCTTATTTCACTGTGACCTCGCACAAAACGCTCGGTCAGGTGCTGCAACACCGATGCCGGCACCGCCGGGCCGCCATTGACTACCCGCAGTTGGGCCTGTTCGGTGAGGCTGACTTCGATCGGCTGGTCGGTGGCGCCGTACTTCAGCGCGTTCTCGATCAGGTTGCGCAACAAGATGCCAAAGGCATCCGGGTCGATGTTCGAGTACACGCTGGCCTGCCCTGGCAAATGCAATTCAATGCGCTGGCCGCTGCGCTGGTTCCACTCATCAACGCCATGGGCCAGCAACGGAATCAGGTCCTGAGGCGTTTCGGACAACAGCCCCCCGCCCTCGGCCTTGGCCAATTGCATGAGCTTTTCCGAAAGCCGCGCCAGCTCACGCAAGGCGTTTTCGATCTTCGCCGCCCGCACCCGCAACGGACCTTCGGGCGCCTCGTGGTGTAAGCGCTGGATCTGCGCCAGGGTCGCGGCCAGTGGCGTGCGCAGTTCATGGGCGCTGTTGGCGGTAAAACTGCGCTCGGCCTCCAGGGCCTTGCGCAAGCGCTCCAGCAGGTGATTGACCGCCTCGGCCAACGGATCGATTTCTGCGGGCAGGCGGGCCACCTTGATCGGCGACAGATCCCCCACCCCACGCGCCTCGACCGCCCGACGATACGCCAACACACTGCGCAGGCTGATCCGCACGAACAACCAGGTGCCCAACAGGCTGACGGGAATCAGCGCCAACAGCGGCAACAACAAGGCAAACAAAGCCTCCCGCGCGGCTTCACGGCGATGACCCAGCGGCTCGGCGATCTCAATGAACAGCGTCTCGCGTAACGCACTGGCGCCATACAAACGGTACTTTTCAGAGGTGGAAAATCCTTCGGTCGGCCGCTTACTGAAGATCTTCGGGTTGGCGTCGTGGGACTGCATCAGGATTTTGCCGCTGGCATCGCGCACCAGGTACGTCAGGTATTCGTTGTGCATTTTCAACGTCGCAACGTGCTGCGCTTCACGGGGTTCCTCCCGGTTGCTGATTTCCAGCACGGCCAGCGGCAAGATCCGTTGCGCGGTCTCTTCCAGCGCACTGTCGAACGCCTCGTTCAACTCATGTTGCACCACCAGCCAGGCGCCGACCGTCGCGCCCAGCCACAGTAAGGTCATGCCCAGGGTCAGCCCCAGGCCGAGGCGTTTTTGCAGGCTCGAAGAAGACTTCATGCGGCCGCCAACCGGTAGCCCATGCCGCGCACGGTTTCAATCAGATCGCGCCCCAGTTTTTTACGCAGACGGCTGATGTACACCTCGATGGTATTGCTCTCGATTTCGGCACCGAAGGCATACAGCCGCTCTTCGAGCTGCGACTTGGACAACAACGCGCTGGGGCGCTGCACGAACGCTTCGAACAGCGCCCATTCGCGGGCCGTCAGGTCCACGGTGGTGCCGGCACGCTGCACGGTGCGGGCGCTCATGTCGACCTGCACATCACCAAGTCTGATCTGCGGATTGGGATTGCCGCTGTAACGTCGGGCCACCGCCGCCACACGGGCCGAGAGTTCAAACAGGTCGAACGGTTTGACCAGGTAATCGTCGGCCCCGGCATTGAGGCCGGCGATGCGATCGGAAATCTGATCCTGGGCCGTCAGGATAATCACCGGGGTCACGTCCCCCGCCGAGCGCTGCTGACGCAAAAAATCCAGCCCGCGACCGTCCGGCAGCATCAGGTCCAGCAGGATCAGGTCAGGCAGGTCGGCCACGGCCCTCTCCAGCCCCGCTCTGCCGTCATGGACGCAGGTAGTGGCATACCCTTCCTTCTCAAGGTTGAAAGCCAGCAGCTCCGCCAGATCTTTCTCATCCTCAACGATCAGCACTCTCTTCATATCATCCTCCCGCCCATTACCAAGGGCTGCTTCAAACAATTCCTGATACTGCCGTTCATCTTTACCATACAATTGTTACAGAGATGTTGCAGGTAGATAAAGATTTTGTGGAAATTGCATTCGAATGCGTTGTTCGTCAACAAAATTAACAAAGATTTTATCAAACCTACACCTGATTGTAATATTGGAACTGTACACTGGTAAAAAAAACAGAGGCGGGAAAGAAAAATGACAATAAGAGTGAATGATGATTATTACTTCTGGTGTTGTGACTGGTGCGACTCGGAAAACCTGGTGCTCCGCACGGAGATGGAGGGCGGGATCAGTTGCGGCGCCTGCCACCGCCCCCGCAATAAGGCCGCTTAGCACCGCCGGGAGCGCTGTTATTTCAGCACGGGCAGGTGAGTTTTTGACACCTGTTCAGGAAAGGCCCGGATCCAGACAAACATGTCGCCAGGTTGCCGGGTTTTTCAGTTCATACGGCTGGAACATTTCTGCATTTTATTAAATTGACCGCTTTCAAGGTCATGACCACCTGACCTTTTTGATTCAGAACTTCAATAAATGAATGCAGTATACCGCGATCCGGTTTGGAACGGGAGGGAACGATGTCGAGAATCTTGCTGACGACGTGAAGGGTATCGCCTGGCCGAGTAGGCCGAGGCCACTCGATTTCTCCACCCGCGCCAATGACGCCATTGCCTAACGGAAAACTGCTCACGAGCAACTTCATCGTAATCGCCGCGGTGTGCCAGCCGCTCGCCGCGAGCCCCTGGAATAGGGAGTCTTTCGCCGCCTCTTCATCTAGGTGGAAAGGCTGGGGGTCGAACTGTCGGGCAAAATCGAAGATCTGCTCCACATCGAGTTGTTGCTCTGCGCTACGGTACTCCGCGCCAACTGCAAGGTCGTCGAGAAACAAAGGATCGTGCTGCGTCATGCCAAGGTTCTCCTTGAAGTGGCTGTGATGCCCGTACTTGCAGGCCGGTATTGCAAGCATACTTCAAAATAGATTATGATCGTAATCTATTATAGCAAAGACACTCTTTTCCCTGCCGGCAGATCACTGCCACGAGTCTAGCAGGCGTAATACCAATAAGGAGTCAACAATGACAACCCCCTACGAGCCGAAGATCGCGGCCTTGCTATGCGCCGACCTGTACAACGACTTCCTGAGTGAGGGCGGAAAGTTGTTCCCCTGGATCAAAGACATTGCGAAAGAGAACAATATGCACGAGAACCTGCGTACGATCATCAAGACGGCGCGGCAAGCCGATATCACCGTCTACCATGTGCCACACCACCGTTGGGAGCCGGGCGACTACGTGA
>LNAP01002418.1_pt1 | contig 18680 bp, 7 predicted proteins | sample 602601 | NCBI WGS metagenome assembly LNAP01 (sample SAMN02440304, study PRJNA202911) | soil metagenome | biome: Subtropical and temperate rainforests or woodlands; isolation source: soil samples (1 kg each in a 20% v/v slurry with milli Q water) were... ...
AAAGTGCTGAACAGGACCGCAGCCGCCAGCATGCTCAAAGTCTCGCAAGCATCGATCAGGCTCTGCTCCAGACCGCTGTAGTGCTGGACCAGGAAATTGCAGGCGAACAAGCCAACCATGGTTGCCAGGTAAGGTTTCATCAACCCGTAACTCAGCGAACGCCGTCGATAGACTTCCTCCAGATCGGCTTCGCACATCATGCCCCAGCGGTCAGGCGAACCGGGCAGTTGGAAAGTAACGCCCTTGCCGACCACCGGAATGTGCCGGTAGTCCGAGTAACCTGGGTAGGTGACGAACAGATTGGAACCGCTGCGAATAGTTTCTCGCACACCGGGGTGCAACTGCTGGGTCGCCGGATCGGTGAAGCGCAGTTCCAGTTCGGTGTGGTGCTGTATCTGTACGGTCTTCCAGGGGGTGCGTACGCCACTTTTGAGGTTCTCGCCGCGGGTGAACGTACCGTCCTCGAAGCGTGAACGTGACAGGGCAATACCCGGCTGAATCGTTGGATCGAAGCGCGACTGGACCATGAATAGATAATTATCCCCCGACTCGGCAAAAATATGCCCGGCCTCACGCTGGATCAGGTCACCCAAGACATCATTCGGCACGCGACCGCAGAGACAGCCAAGGACTTTGCCGTCAGCCTTCAGGGGCTGGTAGAACATCAGCGTGACCTCATCATGAAAGCGCGAAGATGAGGGACCAATCTGCAAGGTCAGAGGATCGTTGTAGGGGCCGTGGAGAAACGGAGCTTTCAAACCTTCGGCCAATGCTTTGGGATTGCAGGGGCTGCTTTTGCCATGACCACTCCAGGTCGAGGCGATGACTGCGCCACCTGTATCGACGACAAAGAGTTCGGAAAAGTCCTCGGCCTGGCCGAGCTTGTCCAGCAACGGATAATTGTCGAGATGGGAGAAGTCGCGGCTAAGGGTCGCGGCCAGTTCGGCCAAGTGTTCCCACTGCTCCCCAGTCCAGTTGTGCAGCAATTTGACTCGGGTTTCGGCAATAGCCTCGAATGTCTGCTCAATCACCGGGTAGGCAGACCGATTGAGTCGGCAGGACCAGTTCATTGCTAGTTTTCCGGTCTTGCCAAACCAGGGTAACCAGTGCTTTTCGGCGGAGGATAACTGCATAGAATTGCTTGATAGCGACATTCATTTCCCCAAGTACGACATACGAGTGCCGAACTTGCAGGCAATTACCACGCCAATTCGAAAGCTTGCTATCCATCGCCGATGCTCAAGAAATTAGACTCAGAATTGGATTGCGCAGGATCCTTTCACGCTGAAGGTTGTGGGCGCTAGGTAGCAGCACAGAGCGGCAGAGGGTTATTTAGCGAGCGATCCGATTGGAACATTCGTGTTTCAAATAAGTGCACGATGCGATACGTGCTCACTAACAGGGCCGCATACGACTACCCGATACAGCTGATAGCGCGATTGGGGTATTGCTGCCGATCTCGATCAGATCATTGATTTGACCGCCCCACTGCTGGGAACCGGTACCACCTCGCCGATTACTCTTAGTCGGCGATATGACGATGGATCATTGCCTACCCCTGATCAGCGAAATCATGGCTCAGCATTTACCGGCTCCCTCCAAGCTCCGCTGCAAAATGGTACTTGGAGAAAATCGGTATTCCCATTGCCGCACAAAGGGACACGAGCCAAAAGGACGGGAAAGGGTTGGAGGGGAATGGGGACTCAAGGGTAAGAGCTCTATCCGAAAAGGCTAAAAGGCCACTGATCCAGCCACTTCCCGGAGGTCACGATGCTCAGTCTGTTTCGCCACAAAAGGCAGAAGCCCTCTCCGCCACCGACCGTGAGCGTCGCCGAAGGTTACCTGCCCATCGAGTCGGCCCACAGCTTGTTAGCCGCGGAGCACCGCCGCCAGTTGCTCGATCGCATCTGGCAGTACACCGCCCTCTCCCACGCGCAGTTCATCCAGCTCTATTTAAATCCGATCTATCGCTACGCCGAACAGGTCCAGCAACTCCCGGCCAGCGAGACACACCACCATGCGTATCTCGGCGGCATGCTCGACCATGGACTGGAACTGGTCGCCTGTAGTCTGAAACTGCGCCAATCCTATCTGCTTCCCACCGGCGCTGCCCCCGAAGACCAGGCCGCCCAGACCGACGCTTGGTCCGCTGGCATCGCCTATGGTGCTCTGCTCCATGACATCGGCAAGATCGCCGTGGACCTGCAGATCGAACGCCAGGATGGTAGTCCTTGGCACCCCTGGCAGGGTCCCCTGGATCTGCCCTACCGTTTTCGCTACCTCAAAGGTCGCGACTACCATCTGCACGGCGCCGCCGCAGGCTTGCTCTACACCCAAATTCTCGACCGACCTATCTTGGACTGGCTGAGTGGATTTCCGTCGCTGTGGGCCAGCCTGCTATATGTCTTGGCCGGCCAATACGAACGCGCCGGGGTGCTGGGTGAGTTGGTGATGCAGGCCGACCGCGTTTCCACCGCACAGAACATCGGTGGCAACCCGAGTAAGGCACTGCAGGCCCCTATCCATTCCCTGCAACATCACTTGATAAGCGGACTGCGTCATCTGGTTCAACACGAGTTGAAACTCAACCAACCAGGTGCTGCGGGTTGGTTGACTCAAGACGCACTATGGCTCGTCAGCAAGGCGGTCACGGACAAGCTGCGAGCCTATCTGTTGTCGCAAGCGATTGAGGGCATCCCCTCGTCCAACATCGCGGTGTTCGACGAACTGCAATCCCATGGGCTGGTCGAGTCGACTCCGGAAGGCAAAGCCATCTGGACCGCACTCGTGAAGCAGGGAAACTGGCAGCAGAGTTTTACCTTTCTGCGCCTTCAGCCGGCGTTGATTTGGGGGAGCGAAGTCCGTCCCGAAACTTTCAGCGGAACCGTGAGCGTGGCCATCGATGACAATTCGTCTAACGTGCCAACAGCGCCCGACGCTATCAGTCCAGGATCAACTCAAAGTCCATCGCTGCCCGATTCACTAGCGATGGAAGATGCTGATTACGACCTCGGAACACTGCTGGATATGTTTGATTTGGTAGCGCCCGGGGCCACTGATGCACCGTCAGAAAGCCCTCTCGAAAGCTCAAATCCCCCTGCGGAAAATCCCGGTCAGGTATTCCTGAATTGGGTCAGGGAAGGTATCCAGAGTCACAAGCTGATCATCAATGACAGCAAGGCCAAAGTACACACCGTGAACGGGACTGTGTTTCTAGTAACACCGGGCCTCTTCCAACGCTACGCTCAGGAGTTTCCTAGTGTCGCTCTAGGGACCGACCACGAATCTGAAGAATGGCGCTGGGTACAAAAGCAGTTCGAAAAACTGAAGGTCCATAGGAAGCGTGACGACGGTCTGAATATCTGGACATGCCAAGTGCGAGGTCCCAGGAAGAAAACCATCTTGAAGGGGTATCTGATAGCTGAGCCGAAACTATTTTTTGAATTGGTGCCACCCGATAATCCTTTTCTTAAAATCGAAACAAATTAAATTTCCGGAGTGCCCCATTGGTCGGAGGTTGAGAGACTACCAAACGGTTCGACGATTCTGTGGAAAGCCGGCCATACAATGGCAATATATCGTGGATCAGGAGAGGCTCACTTCTGCCTTTTGATGACTCAAGTGCCCCTTTCGCACCTGATCCCCTAGTGCATCGAGGCTATCTTCATCCTTGCGCAGAACCGTGATCATTCGTTGCAAGGCTTGGGCATCGGGATCATTGCCTGAGTGACTCAGACGTTCGGCAATACGGGCGAGTTCTACCGCTGACCACTTCAGGTCGGCAGCAATTCCACTCAGCTGCCGTTTAAGCTGCTGATCTTCCATGCTGAGCTCCATTTTTACCTACCCTCTTCAAATCTTCCGCTTCAAGCGCACAGACTGCGGAAAAAACATCCCCCTGACAAGTCGGGAATTCCTGCTGTGATGACTGCTTCCTCACGATGGAGCTTGAAGCAACCTACCTCCTTTCGGTATGTCGAAACCACGCCCCCTCGATCCGGCCCTGTCGTACATAAAAGTAAACCATCACTTCTGTGGGCGACACACGCGGCGGCTCTGGGTCGTTGAACATGCCGTAGGTCGTCGCAGCCACAAACTCGTCACAGCGCTGCGGATAGTGCTTGGCGACCAGATCGAGCCTGCTGCAGGTCTGCTCTTCGTTCTCCATATACCCGACCCAGGCACCGCTACGGATATGGGCCTGAGCAAGGTACTTCCATGCTGCATTCACGCCGCTCAGCCTGCGCCTCGTCTGAAAGGCGAGGTCAGACAGAACCAAGATGCCCTCGCGCCGGCCCTCTTCCGACAAAAGCAAGCCGTCGAGAGCCGCAAGCAGTCGCTTCCCCTGTCCTGCCTTGTCCCAGTGCTGATACCAGACGCGAAGAAGCCTCGTTCGATCGTTATAGCTGGTGGATAGCTCGGAGGGATAACTCGCCCTGACAGCCGCTCTCAGCAATTTTCCGTCGTACGTGAATGGTTGCTTTCGGTTAGTCTTGTCGACTAGGAGCAGGGGAACAAGATGCAATAGGACGCCTGCATTCGATTGCCTTCAGGGAGTCAACTGCAGCATGCACATCACTTTTGGCCTTTTCTTGGACACCCGTCAGGGTCCGTCCCCGACGAACTTCTTCAACACCCCGATAGTCGGCCGCCTCGGATTCCTGTCCCTGCTGGAGACCTACCTTGGTCTAAGCGCGCCAGAAGCGTCCAAGGCCAGACGCGTGGCCATCTACTCTGGCCTGCTGCGAGTCCATGACAACAACTCGCGCTTCTACAGTGAGTCCCTGAAGGCCGACAGTATCGGTACGGCCGCGCGCCTCCTGGCCTGGCGTGACGAGTGGCGGCTTGGCGGTTGGGACGGCAGCGCGAATCCAGAGCATCCTTCGCGAATCCAGGAGCTTGCTTCCATTGAAAAGGCAGCTCTCGAAACGCTGCCGCCCGGAGAGGCCGAGCGCTTGCACCTGGTGATGCAGGCTCTGAGTGCGTCCGGCCCCGGCCCCATCAAGTCAGTTCACCTGGTTGACCCGCCCGAGGACTTCCCGCTTCTCTGGCGGCAGGTGCTCGAGCGCCTGCCAGCGGTCGAAGTCCGACTTCCCGAGCCACAGGGAGCAGGCCAACTCCGCGCGTTGCAAGAGCACGCACTAACCGTTCTGGCTGGAGGCTCCGCGGGCAATCTGACCGCGCAAACCGACGGGAGTGTCTTGCTGGTGCGCGCTCTCGCGGCCACGACCGCCGAACACTGGTTGAGCGCACAACACTCGCACAAGCCCGGCGACCGACTGATCCTGGCCGAGGAAACCGGCGACTCGCTGGATGTATCGCTGTCCGCGACCGGCGGGGTCAACTGCGGGTTCGAACGCCCTAGTCAGCTCCGCCCAGCCCTACAGGCACTACTCCTTGCCTTGGAAATGTGCTGGGAACCAATAGACATGAACCGACTGCTGGATTTCCTGACGCACCCAGTTGGCCCGTTCAGTCGTCCTGCGAGAGGCAGGCTCGCTCGTGCTGTCGCCAAGCAGCCTGGGATTGGGAGCGAAGCCTGGACGGCGGCTAAGGCCAAGATCGCAGCGGGTGACGATGCCCAGGAAGTAGCAGATGAAATTACCTTCTGGCTGGAGTCAGAGCGCTGGTCACGCACCGATGGAGTGCCGGTCGATGCACTGATTGCTCGCGTCGACCGGATGAAGGAGGCTATGCGGCGTCGCCTCTCAGGTGAATCCGCTGATGCGGCGAGCTTTACGGCGGCGCATAGCCAATGTGCGGCCGTCCATGAAGCATTGATCGAGCTGGCTCGGCAAGGGTTGGCCACGGTGCTGCCTCGGCAAGTCGAGCAGTTGGTCGCCCACGCCACGCCCGCCGGGGCAACCAACCCCGCTGCGGTTTCCCATATCGGTTGCATGCGCTCGGCCAGCATGGCAGCCGCGTGCATCGAAGCAGCTGATGAAGTGGTCTGGTGGATGCCGTCGACGCCTACCCTACCCTCGCCTCTGCCTTGGTCTCTTGCCGAGTTGAACGCTCTGACCCAATTGGGTGTGCAGTTGCGAGACCCGGCGCGTGAGCTCGTTTCGTTGGCACTGAAGTGGCTGCGGCCGCTACTTGTCGCGAGAAGTAGATTTATCATCGTCTGCCCTCCCCCTGGTACAGAAGTACATCCAATTCGCCAGCTTCTAAAGAAGCTCGTACCGGACATCGAATCTGGTTCGCTTGACCTGGACACTGCACTCGACTCCACACTTCTCGGGGCAACCGCCGAGGTACTTCCACCTCAGCCGCTGCCCGCTACTCCGCGCTACATCCAACTCCCGCATCCCCTGCAGCTCGGCGACGCTGCACAGTCGTTCACTGCGCTCAACGAACTCTTCAACGACGCAGCCCTCTTCGTTCTGAAACGAGTGGCGAACCTGGAGCCAACCTCCGTCCTGGCGGTGGATGAGGACAACCGCCTGCTAGGTATCCTCGCTCATCGGGTGTTCGAGGAACTCTTCGCGCACACCGATGCCTTGACTTGGTCTAACTCCGCTGCCGTCGCCTGGTTCCGCGCCGAAGCAGACTCGCTCTTGCTGACTGAGGGCGCTGTACTGCTCATGCAGGGGGCAGGGATAACGCAGCAGCACTTCCGCAAGGTCTGTGAACGAGCCATCTGCAGTCTCCTCGACCACCTCAGGTCCGCTGGTGCGGTGCAGGTTCAGACCGAGGTCGAGTTCGCAGGAAACCTAGGGGCTGTCCCGCTGGTTGGCAAGATTGACCTCCTTGTCACGCTTGGCAACAAGCGAACTGTCGCGCTAGACATTAAGTGGCGAAGGGACAACTACTACGCCGAGCTGCTTCGCTCCGGCGAGCACCTACAGTTGGCGCTCTACTCCAGCCTCATCGAGCAAACAAGCGGTGTCGCACCCGCCGCGCTTGGCTACTTCATCCTGGAAAGCGGCGCACTGTACGTCACCACTGCCGACACCTTCCCGAAAGCGCAAGTCAGAAGACCGCCAGACGGCGTAACCGTCACCACTCTACTCGACAGGGCACGCGCCACCTGGAACTGGCGCAAGCAACAGCTGGACGCCGGGACCATCGAAGTCGTTCCGGAAGGTGCGACCGACGAATTCCAAGGCCCTGAGGGAACCCTTCCGGTCAACGGCCCAAGCAAATGGGACCGAGACCACCTCGTCTTGCTGGGAGGCTGGCAATAATGAACAACATCGAGTTCATCAGCGCAGGCGCCGGCAGTGGCAAGACCTACAAGCTGACCGAAACGCTCGCCCGAGCCCTCGAGTCCGGCGCAGCACGCCCTCACGCCATCTTGGCCACGACCTTCACGGTGAAGGCCGCTACTGAGCTGCGCGAACGCGCCCGCTCCTGGCTTCTTGAAAAGGGACGTATCGACCTGGCCACAGCCATCGGCCAGGCCCGCTTGGGCACCGTCAACAGTGTCTGCGGTCAAATGCTCAAGCGGTTCTGCTTCGAGTTGGGCCTGTCTCCCGACCAGACTGTCCTGGGCGAAGGTCAATCCAAGAGACTGCTCAAAGCCACGCTGGCCGAGTCGATGGATGCCGACGCACAAGCGGAACTGGTTTGGCTCACGGAGCGGTTCGGCATCGAACAGGCGGACTGGTCCAAGACTGTTGAGGCTGTCGTCAAGGCCGCGCTCGACAACGACATTGAGCCAGGGGCGCTTCGCGTGATGGGCACCCAGAACGCGGACGCGATGCTCGCGAACTGGCCTGCTCCAATTGCGGGGCTGGACCCGACCGAGGCATTGGCGACCGCGCTGGCCAAGGCGCACCAGGAGGTAGCCGCCTACGTAGAACAACAGCAGGCTGTCGGCGCCAAAGTTGCAGACAACCTGTTAAAAGGCCTCGACGGGCTGCAGAAACTGGACCGCCTCTTCCGTGAGGGCCGCTGGTGCTGGCCCGACTGGATCGGCGCAGCCGGGTTTGACGCCGGCGCCAAGGTCAGGGATATCGTGGCACCAGTCAAATCCGCAGCTCAGGCCCACGAGTCTCACCCGGCCTTTCATGCCGAGGTCCGCCGGTACCTTGACAGGGTGTTCAACCTGGCCGCCGACGTTCTCGACGCCTACGAGCAGGCCAAGAAGGCGCTGGGTGCAGTCGACTTCAGCGACCAAGAGGTGTTGCTGCTACGTGCATTGAGGACAAAGCCCGCCGTCCGTGAAGTGTTGGCGGCAGAACTGGATCTCATCATGGTCGATGAGTTCCAGGACACCAGCCCTCTCCAACTGGCGCTCTTCGTCGAGCTGGCCAAGCTCGCTAAGAGGTCGGTGTGGGTTGGCGACCCCAAGCAGGCCATCTACGGCTTCCGCGGAACTGACGCGAGCCTCATTGCCGGCGTCCTCGGCGCCATCAAGGACTGGGGCGGAATCATAGGGAAGGCCCTGGACACCTCCAGGCGCTCCATCGAGAGCCTAGTCTCGCTCACTAACGGCGTGTTCAACTCTGCGTTCGAGCCCGACCTGACGCCTGAGCAGGTTCGGTTGCAGCCGCTGCGGAAGGATATCCCGGACCAGGCCGCTCTGCTGAACTGGAACTTCGAGAGCAGCCGAAACGACTCGGACTACCTAGGCCTTGGGCAGGCGGTCCGCGAGCTGCTGGGGTCCGGGGTCAAGGTCGAAGACAAGGACACCAAGGAGCTCCGTCCGATTCAGGCCGGCGATGTCGGAGTGCTGTGTCGCTACAACGACCAGGTCGAATTTGCCGTCACGTCGCTCACGCGCTGGGGCATCCCGTCAGCCAGCCCACGCTCCGGCTTGTTGGGGACTGCCGAAGCCATCTATGTCATGGCCTGTCTGAGGCGCATGAACGACCCAACCGACACCGTCGCCACGGCGCTGGTTCTAACCCTGGCCGATGGCACTCCGATCGAGACCTGGCTTGCAGACAGGCTGCAATACCTAGCCACCGATGGGGCGAGGTCACACGAGTGGCTGACGAAGGGCGACAGCGCCCATCCGCTACTGGCCCGATTGGAAGAGCTGCGTCCAACGCTAATGGCTTTGACGCCACAGGAAGTGCTGCGACTTGCCGCTGCCGAGTCCCAAGTAGTCCGGCTGGTCGGTCAATGGTCCACCTCCCCTCACGAGAGCCGCAATAGGCTGTCCAATGTCGAGGCACTGGTCGAGCTCGGAAAGACTTTCGAGGACGAGTGTGTCGCCGCGAAGCGACCGGCGACCGTCAGCAGCATGCTTCGTTGGCTGGACGAACTCGCCAGCGCAGAGGACGATAACCGGGCCATTTCAGCAGACAACTCGGTCTCGGTCCTCACCTATCACGGGGCGAAGGGGCTGGAGTGGCCAATCGTCGTGCTGACAAGCCTCGATGCGACAGCACGCAGTTCACTTTGGGGCGTGCGCGCGAGAACAGTTGGGGGCTTCGATCCGCAGCAGCCGCTCGCCAACCGCTTCGTACACTGCTGGCTGAAGACCTGGGGCAAGCGGTCCCAGCCCCAAGCCGCCCTCAACGCCGAAGCCAGCGCCACTGGTCAAGCCATGCAGGCCGAAGCCCTGGCGGAGAACAAGCGCCTTCTCTATGTGGGCCTGACCCGCGCGCGTGATATGAACGTCGCAGTGTCGTTCGTTCGCAAGTCAGGGGCGGGGCGCGCCTGGGTCGGCGAAATTCAAGGCGCAGCCGACCTGTTGTTCGGCGACTCAGGAACCATAGCGATACCCGACGGCCAGCAGCTCTCCAGACTATCGAGGTCGTGGAACAAGGATGACTGCTCAACCGAGCCACCTGCCAAAGCCTCCGAGGCCTGCCGCTGGTTCACAGCTCGTCCGCGCGTGCAGGCCGAGCCGTTGTGGCATCGACCGAGTTCTGCCTCGGGCGGCACGTTCAAGGTAGTCGAGACTGACGCAGTAGGAGTCCGGCTAAGCTTGGCGGGCAAGCCCGACATGGCATCGCTGGGCACGGCGCTCCACCTGTGCATCGCTCGCGCCGGCGTGCTTGGCGGGATTCCAGCCCCTGACGTCGAACGAATCCTGATGACCTGGGCCGTGGCTCATTCTGTGGATAAGGAAGCCGTTTGCGCCCAGGCCAGAGCGTTCCAAGCTTGGGTAGCCAAGCGCTGGCCTGACTGCCCCGTTTACGTCGAAGTGCCCATCGAAGCGAATGGCCCTAACGGCACTCGTATCCGGGGCCGCATCGACTTGCTGGTTGAACTGCCAGATAGTTGGATTCTCATGGACCACAAGTCGAACCCCGGTGGCTCGGCCAGAGACGAGGACCTGGTGGCTGAGCACGGCCCGCAGCTCAAGTCCTATGGTCATGCCCTTCTCAACGCGACCGGCAAGCCCGTGAGCGAGCGATGGCTCTACATGCCGGTCGCTGCACGAGCAGTCCGCCTCTCCTGACGCGCCCAGAAGCGCACCGGACTTATTAAATAGAAACACGAGGAAAAGCAGAGATGGATGTGAAGTTCCTGTCGGCTTCGCAGACGCAGTCGACACTCATAACACTGGTTGAGAACTGCGAGTCGATGCAATGGGCAGTAGCCTGGGCGACCGAGAACGCGGTCTTCGAGGCAGCGATGAAAGACAGCTCGAAGTTCGAGCACTTCGTTGTCGGCACTCATATGTTCCAGACGCAGCCCGAGGTGCTTGAGCGGGCAGCAGCGCTAGCGGCCGCAGCCGTCGTTCCTCCTACGGGCGATCTGTTCCACCCGAAGGTCTACCTGTTTCGTAACGGGCAACGCATACGCTGCGTGGTCGGGAGTCCAAATCTCACGAAGGCGGCGATGAGCCGAAACGTCGAGGCGAGCGTGCTGCTTGATGGCTCGCTCGACGATGCAGCGCTGGTAGAGCTCAGTCGCTTCGTCGCAGAAGCGTGGAAGGGGGCGGAGGACATCTCTCACGAGTTCCTCTTTCGGTACCGTCACCAGTACGCAGCTAAGACGGCTGCGCGACAGGAACTGATCAAGTTTGCTGACGTTCGGCCACCTTCTAAGCCGAATACCAAGCGCGCGCCACATGACATGAGCTGGGCGGACTACCTCGTGCAGGTCCGAAGCTCATCACACCCGTCTGCGCACCTGTTTAAGGAGCGCTTGGGCGTTCTGACAAAGGCTCGCGCCCTTTTCGCGACTGGCATACCCTACGCGAAGTGGAACGAGGACGACCGCAAGCTGGTCGCCGGCACTCTCGGGCGCAAGAAGTCTCAGCAGCCAGGCGTGGACTACGGGCTTTTCGGGAGCATGGGCGCAAGTGGGACGTTCGCGAACCTGGTCATCGAAGCGCCCACAGGTCTCTCCCACGCCCTCGATTTCATCCCGTTGATGGGCGCGGTCACGCAGGGCGACTACGACCGCTACTGCAAAGCGTTCAGAGCAGCCTTCGATCAGGACGGACGAGTCGGCGGACTACCGACCGCGACTAGGCTCTTGGCGATGAAGCGGCCTGACGCATTAGTGTGCATCGATTCGGCCAACCGAAAGGACTTGTGCGAAAACTTCGGTGTCAGCCCGAGCACAACGAACCTGGAGAACTACTGGCAGCGCATCATTGAGCCGATGCACGGTGATCCGTGGTGGAGACAACCGCAGCCGAGCAATGCGGCTGACGCAGAAATCTGGTTGGGACGTGCAGCGCTTCTGGACGCCATCTACTACACGCCCCGTTGACATGCAGCTCTTCGACTTCCTGCGGACGCAGGACACGTCCATCCCCTCTTGAAACCGCCGAGGTTCACCGATGGTGAAGAAGTCGCTGACTTGGTCATCGTCAAAAAATATACATCCTGGCAGTGCAGGCCAAGACCCTACGCCACCGCCTCACCATAAGTGAGGACGCGTGGTTTCTTATGAGTATTAGTTCAGTTTGCAGCCTTTGCCGACGCTTGGCTACGGAATCTGACCGATAGCAAACAGCCTTTTCCGGTCACTACCGACAAGTCCCCTAACTCCCGCTTTGGGTCGAAATCGGTCGGTCGCGAATGGCAGCAAACGACTGTGGATTTCAACCGGTCAGTAGCCCTCACTGACTACCCCATCCGGACGAGGCGGTATGCTCCCAGTCTATGTGCACGACAAAGGTCACATCACCTGACTCAATTCCGCTAACCAAGGCCCATATGCTTGGTGAAGTATGGGTATTAGATCCGGTCGCATCAGTACGTCACACCCCTCTATGCAGTACGAGTCCTGAATCGAAATCTGATCGCTATGCACTCGCCAAGTCCGTTGAACCACCGCGAGGTTTCCAGCAGCATCCACCCACTTCATGGAGTCTGCGTATGCGCAATGGTGCAGATCGGCAAGCATTTGAAGGCTTGCCGGAGGGACTAGTAATAAAGTCCTTCCCAGCCAGTCCTCAATTGGGCTCAGGCTTACTAACCAAGGACCACACTCGTCCATTATCTCATCCGGACTGCCAGCAATGATCAACCAATCCTCGATATGGCCTTCGTTGAAAGGGAACGCATTGGGAGGGACACTCTCATCAGGATGCACTGCGACAATACCCCCCATGCGGGTGATAATTCGCTGCCGCCCCGATTCAGTCCGCGAGCTTTGAGGATGTTCCACCTCGTAGAAACCAAGTCGAATCCAACCACTATACTCAGGATCATCGTCGGCGACCGTGACGATCGGGTTTAGACCATTGCTTACACTGGCTTCCCATTTAGGGCGCGGCGTCCTGCTGGCGACAGCCATCAAGTGCGCAGGGATATTTGGCAGGATGTAGCGAAGCATCTCCTCGGCCAACTCTGACTCGAAGCCTTCGGGCAACCCTACAGGGCGCGGAAGACTAACGAGCATAGAATCAAGAATGGATAGATAGATTTCCATTTGCCATGGCAAAACTTGAGCTGGAAGTCGGGCACTGCCATCACGACCGCCCCTGAGCTGCCATCGATTGCGACCCGGAATAGAATCGCCCCACGCGACATTGTTCAGACGCTCCTCGATGATGTATGCCAGATCAGGCCAGAACTGCGCCAGAAACCCCATCACTTCATGCTGCTCAAGGGCGGCAATCATCCGCAACGGTTGACGGGTGACCGGGGTGGACAACATCGTCGGTTCAGATCGATTTGCAACTGTCACATCTATACTGGCTAGAAGTGCTTGAGCCATGCTAGCCACTGCCCATGAGTCGGACTCGGCGCATAGCGTAAGCTCGGGGGTAACATCAGCAATTAGGTTCGAGAGGTCCACCGGGGACTCAATCAACACGCGAAGGACTAGATGCAGCGAGGACACTGAGGTATCGGCCAGTAACCAATGGCTCAACGGACGAGCGAATAGATGAGTTCGATCGCGTAGCAGACGTGCTATAGCACTCAAGATCAGCACTTTGCGTGGCAAAACTGGATTACCTAGGCGACTTAGAAGCAGGCTAATCAAGGCCTCTTCCACTGACCAGTCACAATCGTCTGTCTCAAGATTTTCAAACCCAAGGTAGCGCCCCGGCAGAGGCAAACGAAGCTCCATCACATTGAAGGCCTCGGCCCATGCCTGTGATGCGATGCCTGGAGCCTCCCATTCGGCAAGCTGCTCAACCAGATGTTGTGTCACGCCATGAACGTTGCCAGACCGTAGCTTACGGGCCGTCTCATCTGCCAGCACCTGCCGAGCTTGAGCAGAATCAAGCTCAAGCGCCCTGCTTACCGAAGCTGCGTGCTTGCGGTCGCCTACGTTATGCCACCCACCACCGCCTTTTGCACAACTGTAGGCAAGCACGTAGGTAGTGGCGGCCAGTTGTACATGACCTGCGTTATCAAGCGCGGCGGCCAGGCCGTTAATAGCCTGATAACGATCCCAGAACCAATATCCCGAATCGCGCACGTAAAAGTGGATCAGTCGCTGGGCTGCTAATTCGTCGCCTGCATCGACCATTTCGCTAATGATATAAGCCAAAGGTAAGGTCACGACCCCGTCGACCTCGGAATCCGAGATTTTAGCCTCGCCTAGTCTGCGAAGCGTAGACAGCACATCAACATAGCTACGCGTCTGAGGAAACGCAGGACGAAGCTCCTCACCTGTGGTGTCGTTCTTCCGGGATCTGCTTTCACTGCGCACTACTGGCGTGGGATGACGGTGATCGCGCAGAGCTGCTGGAGCTTTAAGCGCATGTTCTGATGCAAATGTCAGGAGTCGCTCAACGGCATCGATCCGATACCGCGCAGCGTCATCTAACACTTCTGCACATAGTTGTGTGAATCGCTCCTGGACGTAGGACAGGTTGCTCGGGAGAAGCCGTTCGAGAGGTCTGAGCCGTTCCATGACAAGCTTACTGCCGGCACCATCGTGATCAACCTCGAACAAGATTGAGCTCCAAACCCCATCGAGCAAGAGCGGGTCCGCCGTTTCGGCAAGGGTCGTTAATGTGCTCGTCAGCGCAGAGACCGTAATCCAGGATTCCCCCCCATGCTCACGTGCCAATGTCGATGCTAAAAGCCGAACACCGCGTACCGGGTCAACAGCCATAAGTGCACTGAACCAGGCGTTCGGCGCATTGCGTGTCTCTCTGCCGTCGGTATGGTTCCTCACTGCTCGCACGAGCGGCTGTAACTTGATCAAGCCATCAAGCGCTGCGGTGGATGCGCCACTCTTCAAGGCGCTCACACTTCCGATCAGATCAAACAGTGAGGTGTCTTTATGAAACCCATACCCCAGCAGATACCCGCATGACTGCCGCCAATAGCTGGTAGCCGCCTCAGGTTGCCCTGCAACCGCTAACGCCTGTGCCACTCGCATGGAAAATTCAGCATGGTTGCTGTAGTAAGTACCGCCGTCTCTCTCCTCGTCCACCAGTACACGATCTAGCGCGTCGATGACCAACTGCGACGCTGATTCATGTATAGCGTAAGGAATCAGTATCGAGAAAAAAGTGTTAGCCGAAATGGGCCCACCATCTTCCCTATCCATTTGGGTCGCAGTACCCAGACGAGCCTCTGATATGGACGAAATGGCGTACTCCCAATCCTCCAGCGTTCTGGAGAAATTCAGTGCTCGGGCCAGGCTCTCGGCTATAACCGAATGGATGCGATACAGATCGCATGCCCGAGGTGATCCCACGAACGGACGGACATCTCCAAGCAACTCAGCGAAGACGGCACTGGAGTCGTATGGTCTGTTTTGGGTAGCTGCCGCTTCAGCTCCTGCGCTTGCTATCACGAAACGCAGCCAGCAACGGTACCAGCCTTCCCCATCGACACGATGCCGCTCTGCATCCAGGGTTTGTAAGTTCCCAATTAAGGCATGTAGGCGTATGGTTGCGACCCAGTCACGAACTGGCTGGGTACTGTGTAGGTAACCATCGTCGTCCAGAGCGATGTCGAGAGTGTCTGGCTCGACCAAAAATGGCTGGCCATTTTCAATTGAAGCCCCTCGCTCCAGACACCATACTGCTTGCTCTACTCCTCTGGCGTGACGCAGCGCGTTGTTGGCGTAATCTACCGCCGCCACAAGGTTGCTCGCCTCCCATGCAGCGTCCGACAGCCCCAACCAAGTCGCACACGCGCGCTCCTCACTTAAGCCGAATCGCTGATCAGATTGAATGCGCACTCGACTAGCGAGACGTTCAACGGAAGACAAAGGTAGCTCGTGAGAGAGCATGCTCGAAAGCTTGCGTACAAAGATGAACTTGAGCTCTTCCTCAAAATACAATTGATCACAAACCTCTCGGGCGACGCCAAACGTATACCCTAAGCGCAGTTGTCCACGCAGCGACGCTAGGTAGACCTTCTCCTCCTCATACAGATCAGCCTCAGGATCGAAGTGATCAGAGTGACTGCTACGCAGGTCGTCAAACCACAACTCAAGGTATTCCGCCCAAGGTGCTACTGCGCCCTCTGCCTCGACCGCCTCACACGCGAGCAGTCCTTGAGTTGCATCCAGCGTTGGTTCCCCATCGAAAAGCATGCGTTGTGCGAGAGCGTGCGGCCCATGTAGCGCCCGGTAGGTGATCCAATACGGATGCCAGCGATTTGTACCTTCATCAAAGCACATGTCGAGTGAACGGAAGATCTCAGAGCACCTGAGCAGCACTGGCCAGTTTCCGCTACTTGCCGCAATGTCCGCTGCAAGCGAGACGCCGTCCTCAATAGACGTTCGAGAGTGTCCATGAACGAGACTATCACGCGCAAAGGTGGAAGAGACCCGCTCCAGAATCTCATCGTCCCGCCCCACCCGGCGCAAAGAGGGAAGCAAAAATCGGTATGAACGAGCGTCCTGAAAAAAGTCCTTGGATTCTAGCCAGGCGATGACCGGATTCAGGATATTGCGAACGCTTTTGCCTGCCGCTTGTAACTCGTCAAGAATGAAGCGTCTGAAGCTCTCATGAAATATCCGTACGCCGCCTTGACCTGTGGCGTGGGAAAGGATGGGGGACAACATGGCCAGCGCTTCGGGAACATAGTCTTGCATCAAGCTCCCGACAATTTCTTGCAGCTCTGCCTCCGTCACCGAGAAATCAAGAACACCTAAGATATTAGCCACGGGGATGGTGTTGCGGCTGGCGGTCAGGTTCAGGTGTTGGTAGTAACGGGTAATGTCACCGTCTAAGGCTGGCGCTGACGATAGCCATTCATGAGGCGCCTGAATGCGCCCGCTCTTTAACCCCTCAACGAGGCCTACCGACAAATAGCGGGTGTAGAGTGGATTTCCTTGAGCCTTCGACGCCAGTAAGGTGAGTAACTCGCTTCGTTCACCTTGGTCGCTAATGGCGACGCTTTCAAATGCTTGTGAAACGCCGTGCTTGTCACACAGAGAAAATATTTCTTCGCGTTGCCACGCTTGAAGGGTGTGCTGGTGCAGTGAGTCCTTGAAACGATCTCGGAGAGGATCAAGATGCTCGCCAGGTTGAGAGCCAATGACAAGCGATACACCTGCGGGTAAAGCGAGTGTCGATAAGCGCTCCACGATATCCGTATCATTGTCATTTAGGTTTTGAGAGGTGCTGCGTACTCGCGCAATGTGATCCAGACCGTCGACAATAATGACAACTCGGGAACCGCTTTCAACGACCTGCTGCAGGCTTTTTTCAAGGACATCAGCTCCTGCCGCGAAGATTTGCCGAGCAGATACGCTCTCTTGCTCACTCAACCAGTCCTGGATGTCCCCCAGAAGATTTGCAAACAGGATGTTGGTGCTAACCCGTTTCTCCGCCAAACCGTCTCCAGGGGCAAGGAAACAATAGTGCTGCGCTACAACAACACCGCGATTTCGCAAAAAATTGGCAAGCTGCGTCAACTCCCAAGATTTACCTGATCCTGGGCCAGCAAGGATCAAATGAACGCCTCCCTGCAGCACCGTTTCAGCCAGATCGTCGCGAACGTGCGGTCGCGGCTGTAGCACAGAATTATCAATCGGGAACTGTTGAAGTACTCGCCCGAAATCTGTGCGCAGCATCAAACGACTGGCTACGTCCCCAGGGGTCAGCCTCTCGCCTTGAATGCGCGCGTTGGTGGCGATGTGAATGGCTAACGCTGCAACATCCTCAGGCCGTCTTTCTGCGTTGGGGTATCGCCCTATTCCAACATCCTTCATCAACAAGTCGAGCAGTAAACCCTCTAACGGGCCGGGGCTATCAAGATCAAGCGTTGCTGAGGGCAAAGCAAGTTCAATGACAAAGCGCTCGCAAAAAGCGACAACTTGATCTCGGGTAAGCGGTGCTGGGCCCTCCTTGGAGGGACAGAGTACCGAGAGTTTGGGGCCTTCGGCATCTGGCCATATTCGAGCTGAATCGATGCGATATCGCTTTGTAGTAAACCCTGCGAACGTGCCAGCGGCATCTGACACTTCAAATAAAGCGGACAAGGCGTCGGCTATAACAGGGGCCTGCCAGGTCGCGCAGAGCCTGTACTCGTCAGCTGCGTCCATGCCTGCATGGGTGAACGTCTGAACCAAGCGGTCAAATCGAAGAGAGGAGGCATGGCCTGTGAAATCTTGAAGCTTCAGTGCGACGTCGGGGTTCAGGCTGGATTTTAGCTGGCGCCGGATTCTGGTTCCATTGGCCGTCACCTCAAGATCGTCGAAGCGGTCGTCTTCGACAGTTTTACGATCCACGATGACCGCTTCATGCTGGTGAACAAGTGCTCGAACCAGTAAGTATGCGGTGACCAAATCTTGGTACGCATAGCCCCTATGAGCGGCGCTCAAGGAGCCCATGTGTGTCGTAATCAAATTTCCCGCTCCTTTTAAAGCCCGGCACTAGGGCCCTCCTTCACTGGCTACACATATTAAGCTACTGATGGCTTTCTGGTTGCTATTTGCGAACTGCTTTTAGCAACGATATTGCTCATCCAGTATACGGAGACGCACTGAATACCAGTCACTGCCATACTGGAGTCCGTCAGAAATCGCCATTCGCGATCGCTCGCACATCCGGTAGGAATGGGGGCAAAACTGGGGGCACAATTCGATTTTCTCAGGCTATAACTACCGTCCTAGAGCCCAGTCAAAATGTTTTTTGGCGATCCTGAGAGTCTTTAGGCGTCGTCGGGCAGGCGGTTCAGTTGATCATTTTTGCCTTTCCACAAACCATGGAGCTCCATTCACTTCCAGTGGATTGTTACATTGGGGGCACATCTGAGGGCATGCTTTGGATGGTTTGAAAAGGATGCCCCCAGCCTGAGGTCCAACAGCCCTTTTTCGGAAAAGTCATACGCTACTGCTCGCAAACCACCATCGCACCAACTGTTTTGATCATTAGCAATAGAGTGTAGGCTCTA
>LNAP01005975.1_pt1 | contig 18679 bp, 16 predicted proteins | sample 602601 | NCBI WGS metagenome assembly LNAP01 (sample SAMN02440304, study PRJNA202911) | soil metagenome | biome: Subtropical and temperate rainforests or woodlands; isolation source: soil samples (1 kg each in a 20% v/v slurry with milli Q water) were... ...
CCGACTGCGATGGTCACGTTCGGCTGGATGTCCGGGTTGCCGGCCTTGCCGATGGCGGCGATGCGCCCGTCCTTGAGGCCGACATCGGCCTTGACGATGCCCCAGTGGTCGATGATCAGCGCGTTGGTGATCAGCGTGTCGACGACCTCTGCGGCGAGCAATTGGCTTTGACCCTGGCCGTCGCGGATGACTTTGCCGCCGCCGAACTTCACTTCTTCACCGTAGGTGGTGAAGTCTTTCTCGACTTCGATCCACAGCTCGGTATCGGCCAGACGGACCTTGTCGCCGACGGTGGGGCCGAACATGTCGGCGTAGGCCTGACGGGAAATCTTCATTGCAGTTCCTTCATTGATCGTTCCCACGCTCTGCGTGGGAATGCCGCCATGGACGCTCTGCGTCCGCCGTTATGTGACGCGGAGCGTCACGGGATGCATTCCCACGCGGAGCGTGGGAACGATCAGTCAGTCGAGATCACCCATGATCCTGCCGGCAAACCCGAACACCCGGCGATGCCCGGCCAGCTCTACCAGCTCGACCTCCCGGCTCTGCCCCGGCTCGAAGCGCACGGCGGTGCCGGCGGGGATGTTCAGGCGCATGCCGCGGCTGGCGGCGCGGTCGAACGTCAGCGCATCGTTGGTTTCGAAAAAGTGGTAATGCGAGCCGACCTGGATCGGCCGGTCGCCGCTGTTGGCCACCTTCAGGCTGAGGGTGCGGCGGCCTACGTTGAGTTCGATGTCACCGGGCTGGATCTGGTATTCACCGGGAATCATCAATGGGCTCCTTGGAGAATCTTGTAGTAGAAGGCGGTCGGTTTATAGCGACCGCTCGGGTCGCAGGCATAGTCGGGGATTTCGCCGGCGCGGGTGTAACCCAGGGCTTTGTAGAAGTATTCGGCAGGGGAGCCGGCCTCAGTGTCGAGGTAGAGCATGCCGCGCTTGTGCTGAAGGGCAGCTTGTTCCAAAGCACTCATCAACTGTTGGCCCAGACCGCGGCGACGCGCGTGTTCACGTACCAACAGTTTTTGCACTTCAGCGCGGTTCAGGCCGTTGGCTTTCTGGCACAGGGTCAGCTGCACGCTGGCCTGTACCTGTTCGTCCTTGACCACCACCCACAGCAGCACGTTGCCCTTGTTCAGGTTCTCCTGGACCTCATCGAACCAGGCTCGGGCCTGGGTGGCGTCCAGATCGGCCATGAACCCGACGCTGGCGCCATAGCCGACGGCGTCGAGCAGCAGATCAATCAAACCCTGACGGTAGTGCGCAAAGCTTTCAACATTGACGCGGCGCAGTTGGGCGGCGTTCATGGCAAATTACTCCTTGTTGGCAGTCGGCGGCTCCGCGCCAGGATTGAGGGTCAGTTGCATAAAAGTCAGGTCCAGCCAGCGACCGAACTTGGTGCCCACCTGGGGCATCTGGCCGGTCGTCACGAAACCGGCTCGTTCATGCAGGCGAATAGAAGCGGCATTACCGCTTTCGATGGCGGCGACCATCACATGTTTGTCGCAGCCTTTGGCGCGTTCGATCAACGCGGTCATCAATTGCGGGCCGAGACCATTGCCTCGCTGGTCGTTGCGCACGTAAACCGAATGCTCGACGGTATGGCGGAACCCGTCGAACGGCCGCCAGTCACCGAATGAAGCGTAGCCCAGCACCGTGTTATCGCCGTCGGCAATCACCAGAATCGGGTAGCCCTGGTCTTGGCGGGCGCTGAACCAGGCCTGACGGTTAGCCAAATCCACGGCCTGTTCGTTCCAGATGGCCGTGGTGTTGAGCACCGCGTCGTTGTAGATGTCGCGGATCGCCGGCAAGTCGGCGTGCGCTGCATCGCGGATGTGGAAAGTCATGGCGCGGCCTCAGGCGATCGGTTGGTGGACGGTGACCAGTTTGGTGCCGTCGGGAAAGGTCGCTTCGACCTGGATCTCCGGGATCATTTCCGGGATGCCTTCCATCACTTGTTCACGACTGAGCAGGGTGGTGCCGTAGTGCATCAGTTCGGCCACGGTCCGGCCGTCGCGCGCGCCTTCGAGCAGCGCAGCGGAAATGTAGGCCATGGCTTCCGGGTAGTTGAGTTTCACGCCGCGCGCCAAACGCCGCTCGGCCAAGAGGCCGGCGGTGAAAATCAACAGCTTGTCTTTTTCGCGTGGGGTCAGGTCCATCGTTTGGAATCCATATCGGCAGATAAAAAAGGTATTCGGATCTGTAAACACAAAACCCCTGTGGGAGCGAGCCTGCTCGCGATGAGGTCGTCACATCCAGTGAAGATGTTGGCTTTGAGACCGCCATCGCGAGCAGGCTCGCTCCCACAGAAAAGCAATTCAGGTGCTCCATATTCTGGGGGGGACGGCTTCGCGGCCGAGCAATGCAGGCCTGAGCAATCGCCACAAATCGATCAGCCAACCCCTCGCCAACAACGCTTCACTGGCCAGGCAACGGGCGACTAAAAGCCCGGGCAACTGGGTCAGGTCTCCGCGCACGTCATGGGGCAGCGAGCGGCATTTCTCCAGCAAATCGCTATCGATGTCGCCAGTCACCAACAGGGTCGCAAACACCGGTTGTCCATCCAGGCCAATCGGCGAATCAAGCAAACCATCAGCCCCGACAATGCGCTGGCGTTCATGCCAGAGCAACTGACCGTCGCGGCGGATGTCCAGGTGCGCCTGAAAATGCCCGAGGTCGAAACGTTCGCCGCTGGCCGGCCGGCCCAACGCCACGACGTCCCAGTAAAACAACCGCGCATCGCCCTCCAGATCAATCGAAGTGTTGAGCTCAGCCTGGGCGGCGCTGAAGATAATGGTTTCCTGGGGCAGCCACTCCAGTGTCGCGCCGGCGGCTACTTTCAAGTCGAGCTTCTGATAAGCGGGCCCCGCCGCGCGATACCACTTGGCCGCGCCGGGGCTGGTGATTTGCGCCCAGGCATCGCGGCCGACACTGGCCGAGATATCCAGCCGATCGCCGCCGGCAATCCCGCCCGGCGGGTGCACGATGATGTGCTGGCAAACCTCGGGCCCTTCGGCATACAGATGTTTCTGCACCCGCAGCGGGCCTTTGTGCCAGCGCTGAACCGGGCGCGTGCTGTCGCCGAATCGGGCGTAGCCGAGTTCCAGCTCAGCGTGCCAGCTGGGGGTGAACAGGGCAGTGGGGAGAGGTGAATTCATAGTTTCTATTTATCGTCAGGACGCTTCAGATTAGATCGTAACCAGGCCACGCACACCTTCGGCTTCCATGTTTTCTCCGCGACCTTGCTGCACGATCTCACCCCGGGACATCACCAGGTACTGATCGGCGAGTTCGGCGGCGAAATCGTAGAACTGTTCCACCAGCAAAATTGCCATGTCGCCACGGGCGGCGAGCTTCTTGATCACCGCGCCGATTTCCTTGATCACCGAGGGCTGAATGCCTTCGGTGGGCTCGTCGAGAATCAGCAGGCGAGGACGGCTGGCCAACGCTCGGCCGATCGCCAATTGCTGCTGCTGGCCACCGGACAAGTCACCGCCGCGACGCTGTTTCATCTGCAGCAGCACCGGAAACAGCTCGTAGATGAACGCCGGGACTTCCTTGGCTTCAGCACCGGGAAATCGCGACAGGCCCATCAACAGGTTTTCTTCCACGGTCAGCCGGCCGAATATTTCCCGGCCCTGAGGCACGTAAGCGATCCCGGCGTGAACCCGCTGGTGTGGCTTGAACGCGGTGATCGTTTTGCCTTCCCAGTTCACCGCGCCTTCTTTGGCCGGCAACAAACCCATCAGGCACTTGAGCAGGGTGGTCTTGCCCACACCGTTGCGTCCGAGCAGGCAAGTGACCTCACCGACTTTCACCTCAAACGTCAGACCCCGCAGGATGTGGCTACCGCCGTAAAACTGGTGCAGCTTGTCGACTTGCAGCATTTTCAAATTCCTCCCCCAGTGATCGTTCCCACGCTCTGCGTGGGAATGCATCCCGTGACGCTCCGTGTCACCCGTGCGCAGGACTTGAGCCCTGCATTGTCAGCGGGACGCGGAGCGTCCCCGGCGGCATTCCCACGCAGAGCGTGGGAACGATCATCTCCACAGCTCTCAGCGGCCGAGGTACACCTCGATCACGCGTTCGTTGTCCTGCACCTGCTCCAGCGACCCTTCGGCCAGCACGCTGCCCTGGTGCAACACGGTGACGTGGTCGGCGATGGAGCCGACGAAGCCCATGTCGTGTTCCACCACCATCAGCGAATGCTTGCCCGCCAGGCTCTTGAACAGTTCGGCGGTGAATTCGGTTTCGGCGTCGGTCATGCCCGCCACCGGTTCGTCGAGCAGCAGCAGTTGCGGGTCCTGCATCAGCAACATGCCGATTTCCAGAAACTGCTTCTGACCGTGGGACAACAAGCCCGCCGGGCGGTTGACCGAGGTGGTCAGGCGAATGGTGTCCAGCACTTCGCTGATGCGATCTTTCTGTTCGCCACTCAGGCGCGCCCGCAGGCTGGCCCACACCGATTTGTCGGTTTTCTGCGCTAGCTCCAGGTTTTCAAAAACGCTCAAGGCTTCGAACACCGTCGGTTTCTGGAACTTGCGACCGATGCCGGCCTGGGCGATTTGCACTTCGCTCATCTGCGTCAGGTCGAGGGTTTCGCCGAACCAGGCCTTGCCGTGACTGGGCCGGGTCTTGCCGGTGATCACGTCCATCAGCGTGGTCTTGCCCGCGCCGTTGGGGCCGATGATGCAGCGCAATTCGCCGACGCCGATGTACAGGAGCGCCTTGAAGCCATCGAAGCTGACGCTGATGTCTTCCAGGGTCAGGATCGTGCCGTGGCGCGTGTTCAGGCCGGGGCCGGCGCGCTGGCCGAGGCCGATGGCGTCACGGCTGCTGCCGGCGTCCCGGTTGGGTTCCAGTGGTGGAAAAAACGCCGGTTCGAGCATGAATTCAGCCGTTGCAGTGACTCTCATTGTTCACCCCTTTTTTTCAGCAGACCGATCACGCCTTTGGGCAGGTACAGGGTCACGACGATGAACAATGCGCCAAGGAAGAACAGCCAGTATTCCGGGAACGCCACGGTGAACCAGCTCTTCATCCCGTTGACCACCCCGGCGCCGAGCAGCGGGCCGATCAGCGTGCCGCGACCACCCAGCGCCACCCACACGGCGGCCTCGATGGAGTTGGTCGGCGACATTTCACTCGGGTTGATGATCCCGACTTGCGGCACATACAGCGCGCCGGCCAGGCCGCACAGCACCGCGCTCAACACCCAGACAAACAACTTGAAACCGCGTGGATCGTAGCCGCAGAACATCAAGCGGTTTTCCGCATCGCGCAGGGCGGTCAACACCCGGCCGAACTTGCTCTGCGCCAGACGCCAGCCGATGAACAGGCTCGCCACCAGCAACACCACGGTGGCGAAAAACAGCACCGCGCGAGTCCCCGGTTCCGTGATGCCGAAGCCCAGAATGGTGCGGAAGTTGGTAAAGCCGTTGTTGCCGCCAAACCCGGTTTCGTTGCGGAAGAACAGGAGCATCCCGGCGAAGGTCAGGGCCTGGGTCATGATCGAGAAATACACGCCCTTGATCCGCGAACGGAAGGCGAAGAAACCGAACACCAGCGCCAGCAACCCCGGCGCCAGCACCACCAGGCACATCGACCAGAGGAAGCTGCTGGTGCCGGTCCAGTACCACGGCAATTCAGTCCACGACAGAAAGGTCATGAACGCTGGCAAGCCATCGCCCGAGGCCTGGCGCATCAGGTACATGCCCATCGCATAACCGCCTAGGGCAAAGAACAAACCGTGACCGAGGGACAACAGGCCGGCGTAACCCCAGACCAGATCCAGCGCGAGGGCGACGATGGCGTAGCACAGAATCTTGCCCACCAGCGTCAGCGTGTAGGCCGAGACGTGAAACGTGCTGTCCGGCGACAACAACGACAGCAGCGGCAACGCCAGCAACAGAGCGAGGATCAGCGCGCCAACGGCGATCGTGACTTTGGGGCCGGCTTTTTGTGTTGCGGTAACGAGCAGGGGCTGATTCATCAGTCGATCACCCGTCCTTTCAGTGCGAAGAGGCCTTGCGGACGTTTCTGGATGAACAGAATGATCAGCGCGAGGATCAGGATCTTGCCGAGCACGGCACCGATCTGCGGTTCGAGAATCTTGTTGGCGATACCGAGGCCGAACGCGGCCAGCACGCTACCGGCCAATTGACCGACGCCACCGAGCACCACCACCAGGAACGAGTCGATGATGTAGCTCTGGCCGAGGTCCGGGCCGACGTTGCCGATTTGGCTGAGGGCTACGCCACCAAGGCCAGCGATGCCCGAACCGAGGCCGAAGGCGAGCATGTCGACGCGTCCGGTGGGTACGCCGCAGCAGGCGGCCATGTTGCGGTTCTGGGTGACGGCGCGCACGTTCAAGCCCAGGCGCGTCTTGTTCAGCAGCAGCCAGGTCAGCACCACCACAAACAGCGCGAAGGCGATGATCACGATGCGGTTGTACGGCAGCACCAGATTCGGCAACACCTGAATCCCGCCTGACAACCAGGCCGGGTTCGCGACTTCAACGTTCTGCGCGCCGAACAGCAGTCGCACCAGCTGAATCAGCATCAGGCTGATGCCCCAGGTGGCCAGCAAAGTTTCCAATGGGCGGCCGTAGAGGTGACGAATCACCGTGCGCTCCAGCGCCATACCGATGGCGGCGGTGACGAAAAACGCCACCGGCAACGCGATCAGCGGGTAGAACTCGATGGCCTGCGGAGCGAAGCGCTGGAACATCAGCTGCACCACATACGTCGAGTACGCGCCGAGCATCAACATCTCGCCGTGGGCCATGTTGATCACGCCGAGCAGGCCGAAGGTGATTGCAAGACCTAACGCCGCCAGCAGCAGAATCGAACCCAGGGACATGCCACTGAAGGCCTGCCCAAGCATCTCGCCGATCAGCAGTTTGCGTTTGACCTGGGCCAGGCTGGTTTCGGCAGCGGTGCGCACATTGGCATCGGCTTCGACACCGGGCTGGAGCAAGCCTTCGAGGCGGGTGCGAGCCAGCGGATCGCCGGTTTCACCCAGCAGACGCACCGCGGCGAGGCGTACGGCCGGGTCGGTGTCCACCAGTTGCAGATTGGCCAGGGCCAGGCTCAACGCGGCGTGTACGGTTTCATCTTTTTCGCCAGCCAGTTGCTGGTCGAGGAATTTCAACTGCGCCGGTTTGGCGCTTTTCTGCAATTGCTGCGCGGCGGCCAGACGGATTTTGGCGTCGGCGGCGAGCAATTGATGGCTGGCCAGCGCGGTATCGATAAGACCCCGCAGGCGATTGTTCAGGCGCAGGGTTTTTGGTTGGCCATCGACCGTCAACTCGCCTTGTTGCAGGGCGTTGATCAGCTCGATACGGGCGGCATCGGGCTGCGCGGCCCAGGCTTCCAGAAGCCTGGCTTGCTGCATGGGATTGGCGACGACGAAGTCTTCGGCGTCGCCAGAATGCGCGGCCATCGGCAATAACAGCGCGATGGCGAGGATGAAACGGTAAAGGGCAGTGGGCATGTCATTGGCCTTGCGTATTGATCGTTCCCACGCTCCGCGTGGGAATGCCTCACCGGACGCTCCGCGTCCGCTTTTGGGACGCGGAGCGTCCCTGGCTGCATTCCCACGCAGAGCGTGGGAACGATCAGGCTGTGCGGGGTGGCTTAGTTGCTCTTCACCGCATAATCGGGCTTCTTGTCGTTACCCTGGATGAACGGGCTCCACGGTTGAGCACGGATCGGTCCTTCGGTCTGCCACACCACGTTGAACTGACCGTCCGCCTGAATCTCGCCGATCATCACCGGTTTGTGCAGGTGGTGGTTGGTCTTGTCCATGGTCAGCGTGTAACCCGACGGCGCGGCAAAGGTCTGGCCGGCGAGGGCTTCGCGGACTTTGTTGACGTCGGTGGACTTGGCTTTCTCGGCCGCTTGCGCCCACATGTGGATGCCCACGTACGTGGCTTCCATCGGGTCGTTGGTCACCGCTTTGTCGGCGCCCGGCAGGTTGTGTTTCTTGGCGTAGGCTTTCCAGTCGGCGACGAATTTCTTGTTCGTCGGGTTCTCGACCGACTCGAAGTAGTTCCAGGCCGCGAGGTTGCCCACCAGCGGTTTGGTGTCGATGCCGCGCAGTTCTTCTTCGCCGACCGAGAACGCAGTCGCTTTCAGGCCCTGGTTGGCCAACTCTTTATAGAACGGCACGTTGGAGTCGCCGTTGACGGTGGAGATGACCGCAGTCTTGCCACCGGCCGAGAATTTCTTGATGTTGGCCACGATGGTTTGATAGTCGCTGTGGCCGAACGGGGTGTAGACCTCTTCGATGTCCTTGTCGGCCACACCTTTGGAGTGCAGGAACGAGCGCAGGATTTTGTTGGTGGTGCGCGGGTAGACATAGTCGGTGCCCAACAGGAAGTAGCGCTTGGCGCTGCCGCCTTCTTCGCTCATCAGGTATTCCACCGCCGGGATCGCTTGCTGGTTCGGCGCGGCGCCGGTGTAGAACACGTTCGGCGACATCTCTTCACCTTCGTACTGCACCGGGTAGAACAGCAGGCCATTGAGCTCTTCGAACACCGGCAACACCGATTTGCGCGACACCGACGTCCAGCAACCGAACACCACGGCGACTTTGTCCTGGGTCAGCAACTGCCGACCCTTTTCGGCGAACAGCGGCCAGTTCGATGCAGGGTCGACGACCACCGGTTCCAGCATCTTGCCGTTCACGCCGCCCTTGGCGTTGATCTCATCGATGGTCATCAGCGCCATGTCTTTGAGCGAGGTTTCGGAGATCGCCATGGTCCCGGACAACGAATGCAGAATACCGACCTTGATGGTCTCGGCAGCCTGGATGCTCCAGGTCATGCCCATCGCGGCAATGCTTGCCGAGAGTGTGAAAGCCTTGATCAAACTGCGACGCTTCATTGTGCGATCTCCATGAACTTATGAGTTTTCTTGGTTGGCAGATGCGGACTACTAAAGGGTCTTTAGCAAGGGCTGTGCCTAAGACCTGAAGTGCTTTTGCGCAAGGGCGAGAACGTTCGGTGCAGGTACTTGTTGCACCGTGAACGGGCATAAAAACGCTCGCGGGCACGGCGATGCGTCCAAGTGGTGCCGAGCGCACGAAGTAGTAACTATGTACCGCCTGGGCAATGCGTTGCGGTGCGAGAGTGGGGATCACCCTTGAATGACTCAATGGAGTTCCACTGCATGGACGAACAACCCCAACAACTCGCGCCGACCCAGTCGGCGGGATCGGCACTGAACATATTGGAAAGGGCGTTTCTTTCGGCGGACGATGCCGCTCGTTATGCCCATGAGCGAATCGGCCGCCACCGTAACCGCGGGTATTACGGCTATATCCTTCAGCGAAACGATCAGCGGTTTGTGCTCACCGACCTGACCGGGCACCCGGTCAGCATGACTTCCCATCACAAGGTGATCCCCGACAAGCATGTCTTGCACAGTCGTTTCTATTCGCATCCCGCGCTTTCGACGCTCGACGTCGCCAAGGTTACGCAGCTGAAATGGACTGTCGAAGATGCCGCGACCAGCTTGTTGATGTTCAGCGTTGACGAACTGCGCAACAGCCTGCAGAGCGGTCTGCCGGCTTATCTTTCGGGGGTCGAAAACAGCCTGATCGGTTTCACTCCCGACAGGTCTCGTACAGCGAGCCTGGTGGCCAAACTGGGCACCGAGGCCGCCCCCGGGGTGTTTGCGCTGGGAATGAAGACGGGAGCCATCAAACCGGAGCAATTCGTCGAGGAAGCCGCGGCGGCCGGCGATTTACAAGTCCTCGTCAGCAACGGTCGCTGGCGGCCCCGGGGACGAATAACCGGGCCTGTCGTCGCCGGTCCGTGGGAACGTAGCGTGCCGGAGCGGGTGTCGTTCGGCGCGGTTTCCCGGTCGGCCGATGAGGCGGCACTCGAGCGCTACGCCAAAGACACCGAGCTGCATGACGAAGAACGGACCTGGTTCGGATTCATCCTCAAACAACAAGGCAAGGAGGAGTACATCGCCACTGAGCTGGTCCCGGTCAGCGATGGGAGAGACAAACTTTACTCGTTGCGCAGCCTGTTTGGCATTTCCCGCAAGGCTGGGGACTATGACTATCCCGAGTCATTCAAGCTCCACGCTTTTTACTATTCGCGCCAACGGGTCAAGCATGCCCGCGACCCGGCCAGGCGCTGGCTGGCGCACCACTTCATTGTGCCCAGGGATCTGTTTGTGGTGGTTTATGACTCCAACAAACGTCCGGTGCTGGACCCGGACAGGGTCATTCCTCTCTACGTCTCGACTCAGGACGGAGCCCTGCTCAAATACGTCCCGCGCAAGGGCACCAAGCTGTTCGACAACGACACCCCCGGCATGGGGCTGGAAGAAATCCAGAAAAACCTGGCCAGTGGTGTGCTGACCCCGACGGGTTTTGTCCGAGTGGTCGCCAACAGCGGTGTGTTGCAGGTGATGCGCACCAATGTCTGCTGGGACAGTAAAGGGGTGGTCGACAAGCACTGGCAGTCGAGCATGAACCTGCAACGGCGAACCCTCGGCCCGGTATTTCTGACGGCTGACGATGCGGCTCTGCATGCGCGTTCGCAGATACCGAGCGGTAGCGCCAAGGCGTTTGGCGGTGTGATCCTGAAACGAGCCGATGGTTTTTTTGTGGCCACCGATCCGATCGCTATCCTGCGAGAAGACTTTGATATCCCGTGGGTCTTCCCGGACGAAGCCGTGACCCTTGGCCAGTTTCCGGCGGGGTGTTCGGTGGTGGCGCGCTATCGCTCCCGAGTGCCTCGCGAGTTGCCGGTGCTGCTGTCGAAAGTCGACAAGGAGGTGTATCTCAACATGCTCTCCGCCGATGTCGCGTACACCGCATTCACCCGCGAAGGGCAAACGTTCGATGAATACTTTCTGGCGCCGGACGGCGCGACCATTCGCTATCGGGCCGGGTTATGGGCACGATTCAAAGCCGACCTGGCCATTGCCCTGGGCACTTCGGGCAAGCCGGGGCGAGAGCTGGATGCCGCATCGATCAAGGAACAAATCTATCGGGGGCTGCTGTCACCGACAAACTGGGTAAAAAGCCTGGCAAAGTCCGGTTACCTGCAAGTGGTTTCAGGGAGCCCGCTATGGGGCCCGGCTCGTACCGTGACAGAATTCGAAGCCTATCCCCCGGCCGCAGCAGTAACTTCCGGCTATGCACGAGCGGTTGCCGAGCCGGCCTGTAGCCCGATGTACCTTCGAGAACAGGATGCGGCCTGTTTCGCTCATGAACGGGCACGCAATCGTTCAGCGACGGGGTTTGGATTCATTCTGAAAAATACCCGTACCGGCGTCTTCATTGCGACCCTGCCCATTGACGTGCAAGGCACATGGTTGGCGTATGAGCGAATCTTTCCCGGTGTACTCCCTTCTTCCCACGTCAGCAGCGCGATTCACCTGTGCGCGGGGCAAGCGCCGCAAAAGCTGTCGGACGATGATTACCGGCATTTCCTTTCCCCCGTGGACGTGAGTCTGGCCCGTGACGCTGCACGAACGCCCCATGGCTTCAGGCCAATTTACTTCTCCTGCGCCGATGGTGCCTTGTTGCGATTGTTGCTCAGCCCCTTCGACCCGGACCTTTCGCGGGACAAATTCGGCCAGTACGAATTCAAGGACAATCCGTTTGCCGCGCTCGAGCACGCGCAACGTGACTGGAAGGACATCGGCGAGGGCAGGTTCAGGTTGAGCAGCTACATCCAGCGAATGGCCAAGTCCGGAGAACTGGAGGTCCTGGTGACCAGCGCCTATTGGTCCCGAAAAGGCAAAGTGAGCCAGAACTGGCGGCCCCGCATGCCTTCTGTTTCCGTCGATGAGCAGTGGGCAAACAGCCCTGCGCCAGCCTTGGGACCGATATTCCATCACCCTGACGACGCGGCCCTTTATGCGCAGTCGCGGCTGGGCAGTCACGAGAGTCAAACGACAGTGCACGCCAGCGGGATTTTGAGCAGCCCCGGCACTAATTCCTTTGTTGCGCTGGAGCCCATTGCAGACCCTGGGTATCCCAATGAAGCCATCAAGCGGATTTTCCGTATTGCGAGTGATCCCTTGACCTCACCGCGCAATAAAGCGCCACGTTTTCCCGACGGCTACACATTGGTGGCCGGCCATCAGCTTTTCCAGGCCGCAGGCTCGACACTGGCCGAACGCTCCGATGCAACTGACGCAAACTTCGCCTCTCCGGCCCAGGTGCATGCGCACACCCATGCCTTGAAAGCCAAAGGGTTCGATATCAACGCCTACTACTATTCGACGCGTTTTGGAGCATTGCTTAAATACACACCAACCTATTCGGCCTCGGAGCGAACATTGCTGCTGACCCAGCCAGTTCAGCTCGTCGAAGGAAAGTGGGCCACCGTGCTGTCGACCGATGTGTTTATTACCCGTCTGGCGGACATCGGCAATTTGCAGGTGCTCAAGCCTGCATATTTCTGGAATCAGGCCAGGCGCCTGGGCTCCGACTGGAGCCTCAGACGCCAACAGATTCAGGATATCTTCCCCCACCCCACGCGGGATGAGCTGTAAGGGGGCGGGGTAGCGGTCACAGCCGTTGGCATCAGCGCCTGCGCATCAGACCGATGAAAAACAACCCGCCAATCGCCGCCGTGGCTATGCCGATCGGCAAATCCTCGGGGGCGATCAGGGTGCGGGCGGCGACGTCGACCCAGACCAGAAAGATGCTTCCCAACAACACGCACACCGGCAGCAACCGCCGATGCTCCGCCCCGACCAGACGCCGCGCAATGTGCGGCACCATCAGCCCGACAAACCCGATAGACCCGCTGATCGACACCAGCACCCCGGTCATCAGCGACGCAATCAAAAACACCCGCAAGCGCACGGTGCGAGCATTCAGGCCGAGGGTGACCGCGGTCTGTTCGCCGGTCATCAACGCATTCAACGGTCGAGCCATGCCCAGCAGCAGCACCAGCCCCAGCAATACGCTGGCCGCCGGCACCGCGAGCAACTCCCAACGCGCCAACCCAAGCCCGCCGAGCATCCAGAACATCACCGCCGAACTCGCGCGATGGTCGCCAAGAAACAGCAGCAGATTGGCGATTGCCATCATCACGAAGGACACCGCCACGCCGCACAACAGCAGCCGGTCACTGTCGAGCCGTCCGTTGCGGTTGGCGATCATCAGCACGATCAACATGCTCAGCAGTGCGCCGATAAACGCCGCGATCGGCAAGGTCAGCAGGCCAACGATTTCACCCACATGCAGCACCACGATTACCGCGCCGAGGGTCGCACCGGAGGTGACCCCGAGCAAATGCGGGTCGGCCAGCGGATTGCGCGTCACCGCTTGCAGCACCGCACCGATCAGCGCGAGCCCGGCGCCCACCAACGCACCCAATAGCATGCGCGGCACGCGAATCAGCCAGACGATGTGTTGCTGCCCGGCGGCCCAGTCCGGCACGCCGACACCGAAAATCTTGTGCAACAGAATCCGCCACACCACGTCCACCGGCACCCGCGCCGGACCGAAGCCCAGCGACACCACACACGACACCAGCAACAACGCGCCAAGGGCCATCAGCAACAAGGCGTAGCGACGATTGATCATTCGCGGTGGAAACCCTTGGCCAGGGTTTCGACTGCCAGCACGTTGTCGATCCCCGGCGTGGCTTGCACATACGGAATCACGATGAAGCGTTGATGCTTGATCGCGTCCACCGATTGCAGCGCCTTGTTGTTGAGCAGGAACTGTTGCTTCTGCTCGGCAGTGATTTCGCCGTAATCAACGATCACGATCACCTGCGGATTGCGCTCGACCACGTTTTCCCAATTGACCCGGGTCCAGCTCGCTTCGACGTCATCGAGAATATTGCGCCCGCCAGCGGCGTCGATCAGCGCTTGCGGCATGCCGAGGCGACCGGACGTCATGGCGCGGTCTTCACCGCTGTCATAGAGGAAGACGCGAGGTTTGTCCGTCGGCAGATCCTTGCGCACCTCGGCGACTTGCGATTGCATCCGGGCGACCAAGGCGTTGGCGCGATCCTGCACGTCGAAGATTTTGCCGAGGTTGCGCAGGTCGTTGTAGGTGTCTTCCAGGCTGGCCGGTGGACGCTTCATCACGAACGCGCAGGACTCCGTCAGCTCGTAGACATCGATGCCCAACGGCTGCAACGTTTGCGGTGTGAGATCACCGCCGACGCGCATGCCGTAATCCCAACCGGCAAAGAAGAAATCAACGTTGGCGTTGAGCAGGGTTTCCACCGACGGGTACTTGGCCGCCAACTCCGGCAAGCCATCGAGGATGGTTTGCATCTGCGGCGTGACCGACTTCCAGCCGGTCACACCGCTATACCCGGCCATGCTGGGTTTCAGACCGAGGGCCAGCATCATCTGGGTCATGTTGATGTCGTGGCTGACCGCGTGTTTCGGCGCTTGCTTGAAGGTCACTTCGCGATTGCAGCTCTGTACGGTCAACGGGTAGTGAGTGGCCTCGGCAAATGCTTGGGCATTGCCCAGCAACAGAGCGGCGCAAAGCAGGGAACGCAAAGTCATGGTTGGGTGATCCAGGTAATTCGTGGGTAGCCGTGCAAGGGGTGTTGATCGATCAGCGCTTCGACGCCGAACACATCGCGCAGCAGTGGGGCGGTCAAGACTTCTTCGGGCGTGCCGCTGGCGACGATGCGGCCGTGATTGATCACATACAGCCGATCACAGAAAGCAGCCGCCAGATTGAGGTCGTGGATGCTCGCCAGGGTGCCGATCTTCAGGCGTTTGACCAGTTGCAGCAGTTCGAGCTGATAACGCGGGTCGAGATGATTGGTCGGCTCGTCGAGGATCAGCATTTGTGGTTGCTGAGCCAGGGCGCGGGCGAGGATCACACGCTGTTTTTCACCGCCGGAGAGGGTGGCGAAGTCATGGTCTTCGAAGCCTTTCAGACCGACTGATTCGAGGGCCTGGGTAGCGAGTTTCCTGTCCTCCGGGGTGTCGCCGTCGAACAAGCCTTTATGCGGTGTGCGGCCCATGGCGACGACTTCATCGACGGTGAGGCCGAAGGCGTCGGGGAATTCCTGCAGGACCACGGCGATGCGTTGCGCGCACCAGCGCGAGGATTGCTTCCAGACGTTGTGATGGTCGAGCTTGACCTCGCCGCACTCGGGTTTGCTGAAGCGCCAGGCACAGCGCAGCAGGCTGGTTTTGCCGCTGCCGTTGGGGCCGATCAGGCCGACGAACTCACCCGGGAGCACGCGCAAGGTCGCCTCACGCAGTTGGAACTGGTGATGGCAATGGCCGTGGCCCAAGGGTGTCCAGGCGAGGTTTGTGAGGTTCAGCGAGGTCATGCATCTACTCTGAAATTTTCGGTGTTGCTGATGGCCTCATCGCGAGCAAGCTCGCTCCCACAAGGACTGTGCAAAACCTGTGGGAGCGAGCTTGCTCGCGATGGGGGCGACACGGTTTAAAACTGATAATCAGCGGTGACGAAAAACGACTGCGGTTCGCCGAGGATCCACTGCTGCCCCTCATTGTATTGGCTTTGCGCATACTGCCGGTCAAACAGATTGTTCACCTGCAACCCCAGCGTCGTATTCCGCAGCGCCTTCCAGGACAGCGTGGCGTCCACCACGGTGTAGCTCGGCAGCTCATTCTGGTTGGCCATGTCCGCAAAACGCGCATCCACATAACGCACGCCGGCGCCGGCCTTCAAGTCATCATTGATCGCTTTGCTCAGCCACAGATTCGCCGTGCGCCGTGGCACGTCCGCCGGACGATTGCCGTTGCGCGACACCGGTATACCACTCACCACTTCTTCGAAATCGTCGAACCTGGCTTTGACGATGGCCGCATTGGCCTGCAGTTGCCAGGCGTGCGGCAGTTGCAGGTCGAGGCTGGCTTCGAGGCCGTTGGACGATTGCTGGCCGACCTGCTGTTTGAGCGTCGGATTGCCCGGGTCGTCAGTCAGCAGTTTCTTTTTGACGATGCGATACGCCGCCAGCGTCCACTCGCCGCGCTGATCCCAGAACAATTGCTTCACGCCGATCTCGGCCTGCTTCGCGGTGGACAAGTCATATTGCTGCTGGCTCGGGCTCAGGGAAATCAACCCGCCGACACCGTCGGTGCTGGTGGCGTACTGACCGTAGAACGAGGTGTCAGGCGTCACGGCAAACACCAGTCCAGCCTTCCAGTTATTACCGGTCAGGGTCTTGTCACTTTGGCTGCCATCCACCAGATTGTCGCGGTCGACGTGCACGTAATCGCGGCGCACGCCGGTCACCAGCGACCAGCGTTCGCTCAACTGCGTGCGGTTTTCGGCGAAGGCCGACAGCTGTTTTGTCGTCGACTGGAACTGATCACGGTACGGGTCGGCGCTTTCAAAACTACCGCGCTGTGGGTGATGAAAATCGATCGGTTGGCCATTCGGTAACGCGTCATTGAACGGCGAGTTGCTGTCGAGCTGGAAGCGAATCCGGTTGTAATCGACACCCGTCACGGTCTGGCTTTCGAGGCCGAACAGGGTGTGTTTGAAGGTGAAGGTCTGGCGATCACCGATCTGCTCCTGCTTGTGGCCGATGCCGAAATACCCGCTGCGGCTGAGCTGTTGAGTGTCGCGGTCGAAGTTGTAGTTCTCGGCGTTCTGCCAGCGGCGTTGGGCCTTGAGGTAATACAGCTCGTTAGTCGAATTGACGCTCTCGGAGAGTTGCCAGTCGCTGGTCAGCCGCGTCCATTGATCGTTGTAGTGCTGCTTGTCGTTGCTGACGTTGTAGTTCTTGTCCCGCAGGCCTTCGTGAAAGCGCCCGTTGATCAGCGGCGTGCCGAAGGTGTTCATCGGCTTTTGATCGCCGTAATCGTGGGCTAGGGTAAACGCCAGATCGTCGGTCGCTTGCCAGCGCAGGGCGGCGCTGATGAAGTCGCTGGACGAATCGCCGCGATCAACCCAGCCGTTGCTGCGCAGGCGATTGAGGTTCAAGCGGTAGCTCAAGGTGTCACTCAATGAGCCGCCGCTGTCGAAGGCCTGTTGCTGACCGTCATAGGAACCGTAGCCGAGACGAACATGGTTTTCGATCTCGCCTTCAAACGGTTTTTTCGGGATCACATTGACCACCGCGCCGGTCGCGCCTTCGCCGTACAGCACCGATGCCGGGCCGCGCAGCACATCAACGCGCTCCACCGACCACGTGTCGACCGGGAAGGTCACGGTGCCCATGCCGGTGTACATGCGGTTGCCGTCATACAGCTGCATCACCGAACCCTGCCCGGTAAAACCTCGTGCCGATAACGACGTGCCGCCATCGCCCGGCGTGCCGGTGCGGCTGATCCCGGTGCTGCGCGACACGGCGTCTTGCACACTGCGATCACCCCGCGCGCGGATCTGTTCGCCGGTCAGGCTTTCGACGCTGGCAGGGGTTTCCATTGCAGTGAGGTTCAGGCGCGAACCGGCAGTGGTCGGGGTGTTCAGGCTGACGGTTTCGTCGTCATTGGCCTCGGCGGTAATGGTGCCGGTGGGCAGCGTCAACGGTTGCGCGTCGGCGCTGTGGTTCATGGCGAGCAGGCAGAGGCCGGACAAGAGGTACTTGTTCATCGGGGCGGTGAACCACTTATGCAAAGAAAATCCGCAGCGAGGGGTGCGGGTCAGGCGGTGTATTTAGAGTTATACAGTAACACTAAAATTCACCGGGAGATAAGCGCGGGAAGTCTACAGATCCCTCTAAACCGCGCATCTCGCCTGTTTCATGATGAAGGTGAGGCCGATTCAGTTTGCTGGCCCGAGATTCTTTTAATCACAAGAAAACAGGCCTGACTGTCATTTGTGACAGTAGACCGTGGCCCTCACGAGCGTTAGCGTTAAATCTCGTCAACGGGCAGAGGAATACTGAACGTGCGGATATTCGCCATCACAACATTGTCCGGTTTGCTGGTTCTTTGGAGCGCTGCCACGGCCATTGCTGGGCAAGACTGCATCAGTGCCTGGAAGCAAAATCCTGTTAGCCAAAGCTGCAAGGCCTACTCAAGTGCCCCCTCGCCGGATCAGGACATACCGGAGGTCATCGACTTGGAGAACGACCAGTGTCGAATGACGGTTACTTGCAAGAATCAGTACGGTGGCGGCACACCCAACCCATCCACGGACATCGATATGGCCGAATTAAAAAATGTCCACAATTGCAACGGCCTCCTGCAGGTTGATCCCTGTTGAGGCGGGAAACAAGAACGGGATCGGAGAGAGCACCGGCCCCTATTCTTGGCGTTTCTTACATTGTTCGGTATCAGTTCATTCTTCAGGCAGCCGGGCCAGATTCAGTTTGTCGATTCAGGCGTGTCAGCAGCACCCGATCGAGCAGCCAGACCACCACCAGCGAAGCCCCCACCAACGGGAACACCACCGCCAATGCAAACATGATGACCATCGCGATTTTCCATTTCGGCAAGTCGTGGCGCAGCGGCGGAACACCGAATTTTCCTTGTGGGCGGCGCTTCCACCAGATCACCACACCGCTGACGGCGCTGAGCAGAATCATCAGGCAGATCAGCAGGATGATGATCTGGTTGAGCGGGCCGAACATCTTGCCTTCGTGCAGCATCACGCCGATTTCTGTTGCCCGGGCGACGGTGCCGTACTGCTCGAAACGCACGTCGGCGAGGACATTGCCGGTGTACTGATCGATATGCAAGGTGGCGTCGTTGCGCGGGTCGTCGGCGAACACGGCGATGGTGAACACGCCAGTCGCG
>LNAP01016434.1_pt1 | contig 18678 bp, 21 predicted proteins | sample 602601 | NCBI WGS metagenome assembly LNAP01 (sample SAMN02440304, study PRJNA202911) | soil metagenome | biome: Subtropical and temperate rainforests or woodlands; isolation source: soil samples (1 kg each in a 20% v/v slurry with milli Q water) were... ...
TATTGCTGGCCGTCCGGCTCCTGTTGCCCGTACCCCGCGTCGCCGCTAATTGCCGCACGCAGACAGCCTGCTGAATTAACAAAAGCCGCGGCTGCACTTTATGTGCAGGATCGCGGCTTTTGTTTTTTCACCGGTTCTGTTGTTAGTCCACTTTCCCGATATTGCGCACGGCTTTGACCAGAACGGCGTCGTCGGCATCCCAGTATTTTTGGAATTCGGGCGCATCCATGTATTCGATGGGGCTGCCCGCACCCAGAACCTGGGCTTGCACCTTGGGATCGTTGGCGATTCTTTTGGCGCTGGCGCGTAGCGTATCGATCACATCCTGGGGCGTTTTCGCCGGCACAAAAATGCCCGACCATTGCACGAACTTTGCATCAAAACCCAAGGACGTCAGGCTGGGCACATCGGGCAGGGACGCCAGCGGCTTGTTGCCCCAATGGGCCAATGGCCGCACGGTGCCCGCTTTAATGTGCTGAAGAATGCTCGACGGTCCGGTGGAAATGGCCTGTACCTGGCTGCCCAGCAAGGCGGCAACGGCCGGGCCGGCGCCGGTGTAGGGGACATGGGTCAATTTTATGTCGGCGGCGTTTTCCAGCATGGCCATGGGCACGTGCATCGAACCGTAAATACCCGAGCTGCCGTAATTGATTTTACCGGGCGCTTTTTTAGCCGCATCAACGAATTCCTGCGCCGTTTTCCAGGGTGAGTCGGCGCGTACGACCAGCACGGTCGGGTCGGCCGTAATGCGGGCGATGGGCTTGAAGTCGCTGGTTTCGTACGCTGCCTTGCGGCCCAGGATTTTGTCGGCTTCCGGCAAGATGGAAATGGACGACAGCATCAGCATAATCGTATAGCCGTCGGGCTTGGCCCGGGCGGCGTCGCCCGTGCCAATCGCGCCGCCGGCGCCGACCTTGTTTTCAACGACCACCGATTGGCCCAGGTCTTTGGACAAGGCGTCGGCGATCGGCCTGGCGACCGTGTCGGTAACCCCGCCAGGCGGGAACGGCACGATCATGGTAATGGCGTGGTCCGGATACTTGGCGAACGCGCTGGCGCTAAATGCCAAGGCGGCCAGCGCGGCGAAAAGGGTGGTTTTTGTTTTGTGATTCATGATGTCTCCTTGGTGGCGGGGTAATCCAACAGCGATGCAGACTGGTACTTTTGAATCCAAACGGGGCCGTCTCGATGCCCTTTACCTTCGTTGCCTTTACGGGCTGGCGAGACGGATTGCAGCGATCAACTTATTTGAAGGTATTTTCCAGAACCCCGAGGCCGTCGATTTCAATGCGCACGACATCGTTGCTTTTAAGGTATTGCGGCGGCGTGAGGCCCATGCCGACGCCCGCGGGCGTGCCGGTGGCAATAATGTCGCCGGGGTGGAGCGTGATGCCGCGCGAGCAGGTTTCAATAAGCGTGGGAATATCGAAAATGAAATCTTGCGTTTGCCCGTCTTGACGCAGTTCGCCGTTCACCCAGCAGCGCACGCGCGTGTCGGTGCCATTGAGCTCATCGGCCGTAACCACCCAGGGGCCCATGGGGCAGAAGGTATCGAAGGACTTGCCCAGATCCCATTGCTGGTGCCGCATCTGGACATCGCGCGCCGTGGTGTAGCCGTAAATGTGGCTTAGGGCGTTTTCTTTGCTGATGTTTTTCCCGCCCGTGCCGATAATGACCGCCAGTTCGGCTTCGTAGTCGATTTGGCTGGATACCGCGCCGGGCAAAATGACGTTGTCGTTCGGCCCCACCACGCATTCCGGCACCTTGGTAAACACAATCGGCCACGCCGCAGGGTTTGCGTTGCTGGCTTTAAAGACCGAGCCTGAAAGTTCCTTGGCGTGCGCGTGATAATTGCGGCCAACGCAGAATATATTGCGCCGGGGCAGGGGAATGGGCGCTTCCAGCGTGACATTACTAACTGAAAGAGTGGCCGCGTCCAGGTACTGGAGCGGGTCTTGCCCCCGGGCCGCCATGTCGATAAGGCTTAAGACCCCCTTATTGGCGTGTTCGGCCGAAACGTTGAGTTTTTGAAGGGTGTGCCCGTCGTTGGACACCACGCCTAAAAAACGTTCGTTATTATGTTTAAACGTCGCGAATCGCATACTTGTCCTTAGTGCAATTATTGAACCAGTTGGTTCTTATTTGGTGACTCGTTGATAGCGGCTATGTCTTGATTTAGCTAACTTAATCTTATTCTAGTGCGAGCCTCGCGTTATAACAACAAAAAATAACAATCAAAATTGACCAATTGGTACTGTTTAAAATAAACTGGGTGGTCTTATTCGGAGCGATTGCATGGACGACTTGGCGGTTGGCAAAGGCATACGGGCGGAAGGGGCCAAGGCGCTGGCGCATTTTTTGCTTGCGGAAATGAAGGCCGGGCGGCTGGGGTCGGGGGTTAAGCTGCCGCCCGAGCGAGAGCTCAGCCAGCGCTTCGGCACGTCGCGCGGGTCGGTGCGGCGTGTGCTGTCACAATTATGCGAGCGCGGGCTTATTACACAATCGGTCGGCAGCGGCACCTTCGGCAGCGCGGCCGCGCATGCGTTGTCCGCTTCGAATAACCCGCAAGGCAATCCGCTTGACACCAGTCCGGCCGAACTGATGGAGGCGCGGCTGCTGATCGAACCCTTAATGCCGGCCCTGATTGCCCGCAACGGCACCGGGTCCGACTTTGCGCGAATGACGGAATGCCTGGAGCAGTCCGAGGCCGCCACGTCGACCGAACAGTTTGAATACTGGGACGGCGAACTGCACAAGGCATTTGCGGTGGCCACCCACAATAGCTTTTTTCTGCAAATACTCGAACTGACCAACCGCGTCAGGGAGCAGGGCGAATGGGGGCGCTTAAAGCGAATGACGCTTACGCCGGAACGGCGCAAACAGTACGAGCAGCAGCACCGGGCCATTGTGGCCGCCCTGAAAGACCGCGATGCGGAACAGGCCCGCATATTGCTTTTCAATCATCTGGATCAAATTCAAAAGAATCTGTTCCAGATTGGCTAGTTGTGATTATTTGGTAAAAACGTCTTCTAGTTCAGTGGCATCAGGTTTCCATCTGCGCGGGGGTGGCGTTTTTCAGGCGCTGTTCGATGGCTTCAGGTAACGAGCCAAATTTGCGAGCAAGCTGACGGCGCAAGATAACGCCTTCGCCTTCTTGACGCCCTTCACGGCGCCCTTCTTCCAGACCTTCCATTTTCCATTGATGCGTCCAGGAACGCGAGTGTTCAGTCAACATGTCTTTGATCTCCAGTAAGCCATCTGCGCTTGGAATCGCTACGTTGGGTAATGCGCGCGGCAGCAGCACGTGGCAGGTCCAACTGGTAAAGGCGCGGCGCAGTTCGGTATGTTCGGGGGCTTGTGTGATGTTAAAGATAGTTTGCATTAATTGCTGGACTTCGGCAATGCCTCGGTTGTGCTCCAGCTGAAACAGGAGCGCCGCCAGGTTGTGCTCGGGCAGCTTGCCGGCACGCACAAGCGCGCCTTCATCGATTAGAAGATAGCGCATTTGCAGCACATAGGACCGTAGTGAGGGTGGCGCCCGGTCGATCAGTTCGGTGGTAGTTAAGGGCGCCTTCCAGGGCTTGACGCCGCTATAGAGCACCACGGGCAAAATGAGTGGCAGGCGAGCGTGGCGTGCAAGGAGCTTGCGGCGTACGAGGTTTTCGTACAACAGGCAGCAATAGATAGCCACCCGCAGCGCCATGATGTAGTCACTTAAAGACTGATGCTCCAGCATCAGCAGCATGTACAAGTCGACGTTGTCGCGCCGCCGGATGCGCCAGGCCAAGTCCCCCTGGCGCTGGCGCAGTTTGTCGGTGACAAAGTCGGTGGGCAGGGGCTGCAGGCTGTCCCAATCCAAAAGGTTCATCCACGGCTCGTTAAGAATGCCTTCAAACAGACTGCGCACCAGCAGCGGGTTACTGAAGAGCTGGCGGTAACTGGCGTCGTGTCGGTTCATGCGAGTATCCCGTTAACAGAGGGACACCCACTATAGGGGGCAGGCGAGTTAATTCATCAACGAGTGAATGAAAATAGCCTGGCGCAAAAGTACCCATGTGTTAAGCACTGAGCTTGCTAATGGACTAAATAAAAACTATATTAAGTCTTGTTTAAGCAAAGGATCCTACCATGCGCTACTCCACCCAAGTGAAGCCGATCAGCTATATCAAGGCTAACGCCGCTGAAGTTATTACACAGCTTACCGAGTTGCGCGAACCGGTGATTATTACTCAAAACGGTGAGGCTAAGGCTGTCCTCCAGGATGTGGCTTCGTTCGAAGAAACGCAGGAAACATTGGCGCTGCTAAAAATTCTGGCTTTGGGTAATCACGACATTGCGGCGGGTGATGTCCGACCGGTTGCTGATGTGGTTGCGCGTCTGCGTGCAAAAAACGCTAAAGCCTGATGGCAGGCCGCAGTAAGTCATACAAGGTCGTGCTCACCGCTGGTGCCGAGCACGATCTAGAGTCAATTTATGACTATATTGTTGAGCACGACAGCGTGGTTAATGGCGGTTACGTATTGGATCAACTGATGAGGGCAAGCAATAGCTTGTCGCGCTTTCCGGAACGGGGCAGTTACCCAAAAGAACTGATCGCACTAGGCATACGCGAATACCGTGAAACCGTGTTCAAACCTTACCGAGTAATTTATCGAGTTATTAATGATCAGGTGATTATTTACCTGATTGCTGATGGTCGGCGAGAGATGCAGAGGCTATTGGGATGCCGACTACTGGGCGCGTAGTCGGCTGGTTGCTCTTAGCGTTTGGATGGGTTTTCAGTCGTGTGGCACGACCACATCCAGCCATGTAGATATCTCTAAAGGCGTCAGCTCTGCTATCGAATATCGTAAATAACCTCAGTCCCTGCGCTGACATAGCACGGTGTAAAAGCCTTGTCGGGTTCTCGACTATTGTCTACAAGAATCACGGCATCAGTTACCGCTAATGCATGCCTAATCGCTTGTTGGGTTCGAGGAAAGCGTTCTTCAAGTTTGCGATAAGGCACGTCGTGTCCGCCTTCTGCCTTCCGCGTTGCAACGCGACCTATTGAGAGCTCGCGATTGGTCAATCCAACAAAAATAAGCAAAACAAAATAACCCTCTTTTTGGAGAGCCTTTATGGTGTCAATTTTGCTTGCATGGGATCCATCAGGAAGCGCTTCCCAATAAGAAAATACGGTTTCGACCGCGAACGGTACCTTGTGAGCCATGGCTTGCGCAATAAAGCTTTCGACGCCTTTTTGGGCAACCGTCATCCACATTTGGTCTGTGTCGCGTAGTTGCTGTGCCCAATCACGAAGGTGGCCATCTTCCTGGGGCATCGGAAGAACTGACAGCATCATTCTGTCGGCGTTGATTAATGGAATCCGGATGTTATCGACTAAATGGTCGTACCACATGGTCGACTTACCAGAGCCATTGTGACCGGCCACCATAATGGCCAGTGGCTTCTTGGACTTATTTGCCAGTGATGTAACCTGCTCAACAGACTTCTCAATCGATGCTTGGTTCATCGGGCTGGCTCAAGTTACAGTGTGATCCACTCGAAACTCTCCTTTAATAAATCGCCCTGTCTCGGACACGCCGTTCAACTTCCGCACCACGCGTTGCGGGTTATTTGGGTCAGCCCTGAAGGATGGAATGTTGGAGGCCCAAGAAATATTAACGCCAGGCTTTGAAAGTGACTCTCTTAGTCCCTTAGTTACGCGTTTACTTGCCGTCAGGCCAGATTGGATTGTTTGCTTGGTTGGCTTTGTGACGGAAACTGAAACATGCCCGAACGTCACGCTGACCATGGCAGCGTCCTTAGTTTGTTTTTTTGCCAAGGGCTGACGCTTATCTTTGGAAGCTACGGCTACAGGTCTGGCTCGTGATGTTTTGGCGGTAGACATATCAAACTCCTAAGGGTTCATATGTCATTCTACCTTTTATTAACAGGCAGGCCATTACCCATAATGACAATATAAGCCACGTCAGGTGAGCCCAACCCTACTTAAGCGCAACGATCTCGTCGTAGATCTTGACGGGTATCGACACTCCCTGCACAAGGCTTCGCGCGCGGGCTTCGAACCGGCGCTCCGACGGAAGCCGGCCGCCCTGGGCTTTTATGCTCTCAAAAAGCGTTTCAGCGCGTAGCGCGTCTTGCTTCGCGTCGCCCTGAGTGAACAGCGACGGGTTAAACGCCACAATAAGCTCGCCGTGGCACGGCGCGGCGCCGACGCCCTCGTCGAAGGTCCTGGATTCCGCACTGGTCAGATCCCCCAGCAAAGGGCCGGCCAGCAGTTCGATCATGGTCGACAGGGCCGACCCCTTATAACCGCCGAAGGTCAGCATCGCTCCGCGCAGCGCGGCGTCAGGGTCGTCGGTGGGCTGGCCGTTTTCATCGACGGCCCAATCCGTGGGGATTTTTTTGCCCAGGCGCTTGTGCAGCTCGATGTCGCCGCGCGCAATCACGCTGGTGGCAAAATCGAACACGTAGGGATGGGGGCCGGGACGCGGCCAGGCGAAGGCGAAGGGGTTGGTGCCAAACAGCGGGCGAGTCCCGCCGGCCGGGGCCACCGTGCTGAAGGTCGGGTTCATGGCCAGGGCGGCTACGCCTTCCTGCGCCAGCGATTCGACTTCGGGCCATAGTGCCGAAAAATGAAAGCAATGGTTGATGACCAAGGCCGCGATACCGGTGGTTTTGACTTTTGACAGCAGCACTTTGCTGCCCAGCTCGAACGCCAGCGGAGACAGGCCAAATTGGGCGTCGACGCGGACCAGCGCGGGCGACACCTCTTCAATAACGGGAACGGCGTCCGGAACGGCTTTGCCGTCGCGCAGGGATCGGGCGCAATCGATCAGGCGATACAGCCCATGGGAATGGCATTCGTCTCGTTGGCCGGCAATAATGACGCGTGTTACGGCTTGCGCATGGTCGGGCGTCATGCCGCAGGCCGTAAGCACCTCGATAGAAAGCGTATGCGCTTCATCCAGCGTCAGGGTAATGGTATCGGGCACACGGGCTCCTTCAGAAAGCAGGGGTAAGTTGGCCTGTCCGAACAGCGTTGTAAAAACAATAGTTCGGGCGGAGCATCCCAAAGAATCCTAACATGTGTGCGATTGATCTATCGATGTGGCCCTGGCGCACCTGGGTACTCACCGAGTGAGCAGATCAAGAAAAAGTCAGGTTATTTGCAATGTAATGCTTGCAGATCGTAGCTAATTTGGCTACTATCGTAGCTTAATATGCTACATAATTTATCAGCAACTCTTTTCAGCGAGTATCGGCGCCGCACACTCGGGCTTCTTCTAATGCATCCTGAAGAGTCTTATCATGTGCGTGAGATTGCGCGACTTACCAATACTGCACCTGGTACCTTACATAAAGAACTGACTCGGCTAGCGGCGGCGGGGATATTGACTCGTGAACGGCGGGGAAATCAATTGCTTTATAGGGCCAATCGAGCTTGTCCTATCTTTGACGAATTGGCCGGAATCATGCGTAAAACGTCTGGTCTGGCAGACATACTTGTCCAGGCCTTAGCACCCATTTCCACCCAAATTGAGGTCGCTTTCGTGTATGGTTCCATGGCACGAGGCCAAGAAATAGCGGCTAGTGACATAGACGTTATTTTGATTGGTTCTTTAAGTTTCGCCGAGGCGGTGAAGCGGTTATATCCGGCGCAGGCCAGCTTGGGGCGCGAGATAAACCCGAAAGTCTTCTCGCTGGAAGAATGGCAACGCCACCGTCAAGAACGCGATGCGTTTTTGCAAAATGTGCTGTCCAACCCCAAGGTGTTCTTAGTCGGAAGTGAGTATGACCTTGCAAAACTTGGTGGGCCTTAGTTTAGATCTGGTTGAACCTAGTCAAAGTCAGGCAGCAAGGCTATTGGCTGCCGCCGAACGAAATCTTGTGGATGCGAAAATTGACAATCTTAGCAATGAGAATCGATTTGATGTTGCCTATAAGGCGGCAATGCAATTGGCAGTTCGAACACTTACTAGTCGACCTGGCCACCATCAAACTGCTATCCAGGCTTTGCCGCAAACAGTCGGCTTACCGATAGATCAGATGATTGTGCTGGATACACTGCGCAAGCAGCGTAATTTAGTAGATTACTCGGGTGATCTGGTGCCTGAATCTGCGGCCCGGGAATGTTTGACAAGTGCAACCAGGCTGATGCATCACGTTAAACACTGGATTGAAATAAACAAACCGGAACTTTTATGAGCCGTGGCGGGTAGGCGGTAAGCTCAAAATGGGTTGACTTTGTACTTTGCAATAAACGGAAGCTGGCAATGCAAAATAATTGGACAGATCGAAAAAGAAATTCTGACGATGGCTATGTAGGAAAACCGTTCAACTCATCGCAGGTGGACGCGGAATATCAACGGGATCGCGCACGGATCATCCATTCTTCGTCCTTTCGTCGCCTTCAGTCAAAAACCCAAGTATTAAGTTTGGGAGAGAGTGATTTTTACCGTACGCGATTGACCCACTCTTTGGAGGTGGCCCAAATTGGCTCAAGTATTTGCGCACAGCTTACGGATAGATATAAAAACAACTCGGAGTACGTGCAACTAATCCCTTCGTTTAGCCTGATGGAAGCCATATGCTTGGCGCACGACTTGGGCCACCCTCCGTTTGGGCATGGCGGAGAGGTTGCGTTGAACTCGATGATGAAGGATTACGGCGGGTTTGAAGGAAACGGACAAACACTCAGAATCGTTACCAAACTTGGGGAGTATTCCCCTGAGCACGGTGTTGACCTTACTCGAAGGACTTTGCTAGGTTTGCTGAAGTACCCCGCCTTGCATAACGATGTCGCACGGTACCCGGAACATCAAGTTCCAAAAAGCTCAAATAAAGATCATCTGAAACCGCCCAAATGTATTCATGATGAAGAGGAGGATATATTCAATTGGATTTTGAGCTCATTTAGTGAGTCGGACCGAAAAAAATTTAAAACAATTAAATTTTCAGAAGGAAAGCATGGCAAGACCCAATACAAAGCTTTCGATACTTCAATTATGGAAATGGCCGATGATATTGCCTATGGCGTTCATGATTTAGAAGACGCACTTGCTTTAGAGCTGGTAAGCAAAGGGCAATGGGATACGGCAGTAGCCTCGAAGATTTCCGCTCTTGAAGGGTACGCAGGCGATGGTGACGTGAATAGCAGCGATTTAAAAAGTCTTCTCGACTTTTGCAACCAGAAACTTTTCTCGCCTTCAAATAAAGAGCGCAAACATGCCATTAGTAAGCTGGTTGGCTACTTCGTGAAAAATATCAGTTTGGCCGATGTGGCGCCATTTGCTGCAATTGAATTGCGTGTCAATGCAGTGATGGAGCCGAACGCACAGGCGAGCTTAAAAATATTAAAGGAGTTCGTCAGGGACTATGTAATTTTCCGTCCGCAGGTGCAAGCACTGGAGTTTAAGGGACAACAAATGATATGTGAGCTCTTTGATGTCTTGAACGACAATCCTAAGCGTTTGCTGCCGCCTTCAGATTATGCTTGTTATGAGTGCGCGCCGAACAAGTTCCGAGTTATTTGTGATTACATAGCAGGCATGACCGATGTACACGCGACTCGGTTATACAGTCGACTATTTACCCCAAATATCGGATCTATGTTCGATCGATAGATAAGGCTCCGGCCCGCTCTGCATTGCGCATGCAGCCCCACAAAACCACCAGCGTCACCACGAAGAACATAATTCCGTCGTTATGTCCAAAAACAACCTGGGTCAGGCTGAACATAAAGTAGGAAGCCAGTAGCGACGCACCCGAGGCGGCTAATGTTCGCACCGTTATATTGGGCGACTTAAGGCGTTTACAGAAATACCAGAAAGGCACCGCGTATAGCGCCAGATGCGCCAGCAAGCCCAGGATTCCCTGGAACACGAGGGTTTCAAGAAAATTGTTATGCGTGTTGGGCAGCTCAAGCACGCGGGGAGGGGCTTCTTTTGCCGTGACCATGCGTTCAAGTTGAGCCTGGTAGTCGGCGCGGCTCCAGCCCAGGAAGGGGTGGGTTGGAATATTGTCGTAAGCCGCGCGCCATACGGCCAGGCGGCCACCGTTCGAGGTGGTGGCATCGCCGGTTTGCATGTACTTGTCCACATCTGCCGTCGCGCTGTCATAGCCGCGCATCAAAACGTTGTCGGGCATGGTGACGAACAAAACGGTGGTTGCGATCACTAAGGTGATGACGAGGGCGATGCCACGTTTCAGGTTTTGCCTATTTAAAAAGGCGAAGCTTAAAAGTACGATAACGGCGGGCAAGGCCAGCCAACTGCCACGTGTTTGCGAGGCAACGACGGTATAAAAGCCCGCCAAAGCGCCGACTAACAAGCCAAAGCGCCAGTAACGCGCTTGCGGGCCTTGCGTGTTGGTCCAGAATAAGCCGACAAGACATAAAACGGCCATGACTAAAGCAATGTCACCGAACTGTATTGCGTTCGTAAAGCCTTCGGCTCGATCCAGACCCAGGCCATAACGCTGCCAAACGGACACCCCGGCCGAGGCAATCCCGCCGATGATCAAACCGCCCCATAAGTACGCCAGGCGTAGCTGCACGTGTAGCAGTAATAATAAAATGGGTATTGAAAGCAAGTAACGGCTTGGCGCATCGAGTGTTTTGCTGCGGTTGCCGTGGTAGACGAAAATGAACAGTGCCACCACGAACATGAGCAGAAAAATCGCGATGATGATTTTGTCTTCACGCGAGAGTGCAAAATCAGGACGGCGGGCCATTACAAAAAGCCCAGCCAGAAGAAGCAGGCCCGAGCCCAGCGAATAGCCCGATGGCGCGGCAAGCGTCAGTGCAAAAAATAAGCAAACACACCACGAAACGAATGTTGTTAGTGTTGTGTTCGTTGGGCTGTTTGGTGTTGTCGTTTGCTTCATGGGTGTATGCAGTCAGAATTTCGCCATGTGGTCATGGCCATTTTGCGGTACGCGGCGTTATTGCGTGGGGCACATTGTATTCTGGTGTTGAAGCGCTTGGCGCAGGCGGTTTGCTCAGGGTGTGGATAATAAAAGGCCCCGGACATTAGAAACGACACGGGGCCTAGGCTGCTGTGTCAGAACTGACCTGACGCCGTCAACCGAATCGGATTTTACAGGTTTTACTGCTACCGCGCTCCAAACCCCGTGCATAGTGTCTTCACTGTAAGAAACAAAATAAACACGTCCAAAAACAACGAGCAATGCTTTATATAATAAAAGTCGTGTTCGATTTTTTCGCGGGTTTGGTCGACGTTGGCGGCGTAGCCCTGGCGCACCTGGGCCCAGCCGGTAATGCCGGGTTTGACCACATGGCGGTAGATGTAAAAGGGCAGTTCGGCGTCGAAGTGCTCGACAAAGTCGGGCTGCTCGGGGCGGGGGCCTATAAGGCTCATGTCGCCTTTGAGAATATTGAAAAATTGCGGCAGCTCGTCAATGCGGTACTTGCGTATGACTTTACCCACGCGGGTAATGTGCGGGTCTTCCTCGCCCGCAAATTGGGCAGGGGCCTCACGGTCAAAGCGCATGCTGCGCAATTTGTAGATGGTAAACGGCTTGTTGCCGCGCCCCATACGCAGCTGGGTATAGAGCACGGGTCCGGGGCTTTCCAGTTTGATCAGAACGGCGGTAATGCCCACGACGGGAAGGGTAATGGGCAAGCTCAGTAATACCAGCACCCAGTCAAACAAGACTTTGGAGGGCAACAGCGAGCCGATGTCGTTTTCAGACATGCGGTTAATGCGCACGCGGCCGGTAACGGACTCGTAGACCGATCGCGCGTTATGCACGGCAATCCGGTTCAACGCGCAGCGTGCCAAGAAACGTTCCCATTCGGGGGGCAGGCATTCAAAGTCGGCCACCACGGCGTCGTAGCGCTTGCCTTCCAGATCGGGCTTTCACCCAAACGTTAATTAAAACAGGATAAAAAGGAGGCTGTTATCCTCTTTTACAACGATTAACTGCGATGATCGCAATGATATACTTCGCTCGATTCTAGCCTCCTACGTTGTCTCGGCAAATTCTTCAAAGCGTAATTTATGAAAGTCACTGTATTTGGTATTGGTTATGTCGGGTTAGTGCAAGGTGCCGTGCTGGCTGAGGTCGGCCATGACGTCGTTTGTGTTGATGTAGACGAGAATAAAGTTAACCGGCTAAAACAGGGGCATATTCCAATTTTCGAGCCCGGGCTGACAACGTTAGTGACAGAAAACTATACTGCAGGACGGCTAAATTTCACTACCGACGCCGCCAGTGCTGTAAAGCACGGCGATGTACAGTTCATCGCGGTGGGAACGCCACCAGATGAAGATGGCTCTGCCGATCTGAAGTACGTTTTGGCAGTAGCCGATACCATTGCTCAGCATATGGAGGTGAACCAGATCATCGTTGATAAGTCGACGGTGCCCGTGGGTACCGCAGATAAAGTCAAGACATGTATTGCCGATGTTTTGATGCAGCGTGGGCGTAGCGATCTGGACTTTAACGTGGTGTCGAACCCCGAGTTTCTTAAGGAAGGCTCTGCTGTCAGTGACTGCATGAAGCCCGATCGCATTATTATTGGCACGGACAGCGTAAATGCGGAAGAAGTAATGCGCGAGTTATATGCACCATTTAATCGTAACCACGAAAAAATGATAGTAATGGATGTGCGCAGCGCCGAACTTACCAAGTACGCGGCGAATTGCATGTTGGCGACCAAAATTAGCTTTATGAATGAAATGGCTAACCTGGCTGAAATGTTGGGCGCAGATATTGAAATGGTGCGCCAAGGTATTGGTTCCGACCCGCGCATTGGCTATCATTTTATTTATCCGGGCGTAGGGTATGGTGGTTCGTGCTTTCCTAAAGATGTACAGGCGCTAATTCGCACCGCCAATGATATTAAGTTTAATGCCAAGGTTCTTAAAGCAGTTGAAGAGCGCAACAATGAACAAAAGACCACATTGTTCAAGAAAATTCATAAGCATTTTAATGGCGATTTAGAGGGCAAGACTTTCGCCGTGTGGGGGCTAAGTTTTAAACCCAACACTGACGATATGCGCGACGCGCCCAGTCGGGTGCTTATAGAGGCCTTATGGAATGCTGGCGCCAAGGTACAGGCTTATGATCCCGAAGCCATGGAAGAGGCCCAGCGCCTTTATGGTAATCGTAGCGGCTTTACTTTAAGCGGCACAAAAGAGTCGGCGTTGAAACAGGCTGACGCGTTGGTTATTGTGACCGACTGGCAATCTTTTAAAGCACCTGATTTTGATATGGTAAAAGAGCTATTAAATGAGCCTACCATTTTTGACGGCCGTAATTTGTACGACCCTGCGCGTATGGCCAAACGAGGCTTTAACTATTACTCGGTCGGGCGTCAAACAGAGGCTTAAAGCCGTGTTGGCTCTTATCGAGAGCCAAACCCTGTACACAGCGTTTTAACAGTCAAAAACAAGATAAACACGTCCAGAAATAGCGAGCAATGCTTGATGTAGTAGAAGTCGTGCTCGATTTTTTCGCGGGTTTGGTCGACGTTGGCGGCGTAGCCCTGGCGCACCTGGGCCCAGCCAGTAATGCCGGGTTTGACCACGTGGCGGTATATATAGAAGGGCAACTCGGCGTCGAAGTGCTCGACAAATGCAGGCTGTTCGGGGCGAGGACCAATCAGGCTCATGTCGCCTTTTAAAATATTAAAAAACTGGGGCAGTTCGTCGATGCGGTACTTGCGTATGACTTTACCCACGCGGGTAATGCGCGGGTCTTCCTCGCCGGCAAATTGGGCGGGGGCCTCACGGTCAAAGCGCATGCTGCGCAATTTGTAAATTTTGAATGGCGTGTTGCCGCGGCCCATGCGCAATTGCGTATACAGTACTGGCCCGGGGCTTTCCAGTTTGATCAGAACGGCGGTAATGCCCACGACGGGAAGGGTAATGGGCAAGCTCAGTAATACCAGCACCCAGTCAAACAAGACTTTGCGAGGGCAACAGCGAGCCGATGTCGTTTTCAGACATGCGGTTAATGCGCACACGGCCGGTAACAGACTCGTAGACCGATCGTGCGTTATGCACGGCAATACGGTTTAGCGCGCAGCGTGCCAAGAAACGTTCCCATTCGGGGGTCAGGCATTCGAAGTCGGCCACCACGGCATCGTAGCGCTTGCCTTCCAAGTCGGGCTTGGTCAGTTCGCGCGCGTCAATCTCGGGTAGCGTCAGCAGGTCGGCCGCCAGGCCCTGGCTAATTACCGCCAGCTTGGGGCGCCGAAAGCGTTCGGTCAGAATGAATTCAATCTGAAACCAGACCACCGCCAAAATGGCGCTGATCGCCAACAAGTAGCGCGAGACCTCGATGCGAAACAACAGCGGCAGCAGCGCGGCTACTACATATACAATCAGTATGTGGGGAAAGATCAATCCCATGCTGCGCCCGCCGGGGTAGGCCGACAGCGTGTGCATAACCCCCAGGCGCGATACCACCAGCGCTGCGGTGGCGGTGACAAGGCCCCAGAACTGCCCGTCGTTGGGTTGCCAAAATACATTGTGTCCCCAATAAACGGCGGCGGGCAGCGCCACAGTAATCACCCACCCGACCAGCACCGAAAATAAAGGCGAAAAAAGCAGTTGCTCATGAGCTTTGTCGTATCGGCGGTTGCGTAGGGGTGTCATAAAATAATTGGCGGGGTTTGGTATAAAGGGTGCTGGATGGCGTCTAATACCCACATCATAATTCACACAGCTTAAAAACTAACCAACACGAATGTCGTTAAAGCGTAATACGATCTGGAATCTGGCTGGAACAGGGCTGCCCATGGTGCTGGGCGCCATCACCATTCCCTATCTGGTCAAAAACACGGGTATTGAAGCCTTTGGTATTTTGACGCTGGTCTGGACGCTAATTGGTTACTTCAGCTTGTTTGATTTTGGCTTGGGCCGGGCGCTCACCCAGCAGGTGGCGTCGTCGCTGGCCACGAACAAGCGGCACAAAGTACCGCAACTGATCAAGTCCGGCCTGGTGTTCACGGCGTTTACCGGTATCGTGGGCGGTTTGGTATTGGTTGTGGTGGCAAACCCCCTGGCTTATGAGTGGTTAAAGGTGTCAGACTCCCTGGAAGTGGAAACGGCCTACAGCCTGTTGATTGCGGCCATGGGTATTCCGTTAACCACGCTAACAACTGGCCTGCGCGGGGTGCTCGAAGCTTATGAAGACTTTAAGGCGGTCAACCTGCTAAGAATGCTATTAGGGGCGGCCAACTTTGGGTTGCCGGCGCTAAGTGTTATGTTTTTTGGGCCATCGCTGGTCTATATGGTGGCAACGTTAATTGCGGCACGAATAGTGGTGCTGGCGGCGCATGGGTGGCTGGTTTATAACAAACTGCCGGTTGGATGGTTCAAAAGCAAAGCGCGCGCCAGCGATATTAAGCGCCTGCTTTCCTTCGGCGCATGGATGACAGTGTCTAATGTGCTTCAGCCTTTATTGGTTACAGCCGACCGGTTTTTGATTGCTGCAGTGCTAGGGGCCAGTGCTGTCGCCTATTACACGGTACCCTTCGAGGTACTAATTCGCGTATTAGTAATACCTGCAGCATTGACGACAGCTTTATTTCCGCGTTTGTCTTCCAAACTGAAGTCTGACCTGGCTGTTGTTCCTGATTTATATCGAAAATGCATGCGGCTGGTCGTAATAGCATTGCTGCCCGTTTGTTTGGTTATTGGTTTTGGGTCGTATTGGGGGCTGTCGTGGTGGATAAACGCAGATTTTGCAGCCAGTTCGTGGTTAATTGCCAGCGTGTTGAGTATAGGGGTATTGTTCGTAGGGGTCTCTGCAGTGCCTTATTCCATGATCCAGGCGACAGGGGACGCAAGAACTACGGCCTTTTTGCAGGTTGGTGAGCTTTTCGTCTATATGCCATTACTGCTCTTTTTTTTGCATGCTTGGGGTGCGTTGGGCGCAGCCTTAGCCTGGACGATTAGAGCAGGGCTGGATTTGGTATTGATGCTAATTTATGCTCGGAAATCGTTTTTAAGGTTAAGCCAACAATCATTGTTAATTGACGCAAAGAGAATAAGCGTTCGTTACTAAGTTCGTTTTACTTAAATTTTTTGTCAAAAATAGCCCATGCTTGGTGATGAGTTCATCTGCGAGCTGAAAGTAGAAATTATCTTTATTATAAGAGTCACGGCCTTTTTGTATGAGGGTGTTGGCCGCGCCTCAGCTTGGGCGTTTAGGGTGGGATTTGGTGATAATACCGATATCTATTCGAAAATAGTTGCGGGAATTGACTGGCAGCATTTAGCAAACAAATACTACTTGCTGTTCATCTCTTCAAAAAATAGAAGTGCTGGTTATGTTGACGGTCATTGTCGGGGCCGCCAAGTTTAGACAGTATTTAGAAAGCGCACAGATTTTTCAAGGGCTGGCTGCGGAGAAAAGCTAGAATTATCGTTACTTTTAGTGCGTTACAGCATACGGCGCGGCGTATATAATGCTGTCCATGCATAAGGAGTAATTGCGCTTTGAAACTTATTATTCAAATCCCATGTTTTAATGAAGCAGGTACCCTCGGTATTGCTCTGGCGGCTTTGCCGCGTGAAGTGCCAGGTTTTGATATTGTAGAATGGTTGATCATTGACGATGGCAGTCATGATGAAACGGCACGTATCGCAAAAGCGTGTGGTGTTGACCACGTCAGGCGCCACACTAGTAACCAGGGTTTAGCCAAAGGCTTTATGACAGGGCTGGATGCCTGTTTGCAGTTAGGTGCGGACGTTATTGTGAATACTGACGCTGACAATCAATACAATGCCGACGATATTCCCAAGCTTACGGCGCCGATTCTCGCAGGAACTGCGGAGATTGTTGTAGGCGCAAGGCCTATCGCAACGATTGAGCATTTTTCGCCCATAAAAAAAATATTGCAGAAGTTGGGTAGCTGGGTGGTGCGGGTGGCTAGCCGAACGAACATCCCTGATGCACCTAGTGGTTTTAGGGCAATGAGCCGTGCAGCGGCTCAGCGATTAGTAGTGTTTAACGACTATACCTATACGCTTGAAACGATTATTCAAGCAGGCCAAAAAAATATGGCTATTACGTCGGTGCCAATTCGTGTTAATGAGGATCTACGCCCATCTCGCTTGGTAAAAAGCATTCCGTCGTACATTCAGCGCAGTATTGTTACCATCGTCAGGATCTTTGTTGTTTATCGCCCTTTTCGCTTCTTTGCTGCGATTGGGGCAGTATTGTTTGGTCTTGGTGCCTTGCTTGGATTACGGTTTCTTTGGTATTTCTTTAACGGAGCGGGTGACGGGCATATTCAGTCGCTTATCCTTGCGGGTGTTTTACTGAGCATGGGGTTTCAAGCTTTCTTAATTGCTTTTGTTGCTGATTTGTTGGCGGCAAATCGAAAGCTAATGGAGGATGTCCGTTATCGTCTCCAGCTGGGAATGGAAGTCAAACAGCCGCAGCTTAATAGCATAATCAAGTAACAGGCAGAAGACTAATCATGAAAATGTCCGGTGGTTTAACCGAAGACGGAGTCGTCGTGGGTAACGCCTACGATAAATATAGTTCTGGTAATCCGATAGTGCGTTGGATGATGCAGGGGTTTGCACGTGACCTTTCTGATTTAGTAGATAAATCGTCCCCTAGGTCGATTCATGAGGTGGGGTGTGGCGAAGGCTATTGGGTGTTGAAATGGAATAGCAACGGTATGGTTGCTCGTGGGAGTGATTTTTCAAGTCAGGTTATTGAGCTTGCGCGTACTAATGCCGAAAACCAATCAGTTTCTCCTGCTCTTTTCAATGTCGGTAGTATTTACGATATGGATCCTGTGCGAGATGCTGCAGATTTGGTTGTTTGCTGTGAAGTGTTAGAGCACTTGGAGCATCCCGAGGAAGGCTTGAAGGCATTGCTGCGAATTGTCGGGAAGCATTTGATTGTAAGTGTGCCGCGTGAGCCTATATGGTGTGCTTTGAATCTGGCTCGGGGCAAATACATTCGAAGTTTCGGTAATACACCAGGTCATATACAACATTGGTCTAAAGCGGGATTCGTGCGGCTTATCTCGCAGTATTTCGAGATTGTTGAAACAAGAAGCCCATTCCCGTGGACTATGCTTTTGTGTCGGCCCAAGGTGTAATTGGTGTTTATGCGTTCTACATTGCGCCGAGGCTTGCACTGGGTGGGAAGCGCGTTGGCGTTAGTGGGTATTGCATTTGTTGCATGGCGCTTGCACGATCATCAAGCTCAGATTGATTTCAGTCGTTTCGACACCGCAGTCTGGGCGGCGGTTATTGGTCTTGCATTGATTTATGGAGCAGCCAACTTTTTCTTGAGTCTGGCTTGGTGGCGCTTATTGGAATATTTCGGAGCCCGAACCTCTCTGCGATGGGCAATTCGCACTTATGGTGTTTCGCAGCTTGCCAAATACGTGCCAGGAAACATCTTCCAATTTGCGGGAAGGCAAGCAATTGGTATGGCATCGGGATTGCCGGGATGGCCATTGGCAAAAAGCACTATTTGGGAACTAGGCTTAATCGCTTTGGCAGGGGGGCTGTATGGCCTGTTGGCTTTGCCATTGATGTTTGTGAGCGTACCGGTATATGTAAGCGTGTGGGCCTTTGTATTAACCGTCGGCTGTGCTATTTGGATTATGACCCGGTGGATAGGGCGATCAGTCGCATATGCATTTATTTTTTATGTGTTTTTTTTGGC
>LNAP01002420.1_pt1 | contig 18670 bp, 13 predicted proteins | sample 602601 | NCBI WGS metagenome assembly LNAP01 (sample SAMN02440304, study PRJNA202911) | soil metagenome | biome: Subtropical and temperate rainforests or woodlands; isolation source: soil samples (1 kg each in a 20% v/v slurry with milli Q water) were... ...
CCCTGCTCGCCAGTCGCCTGCCCGGCCTGCTGCCGCCGCTGGACGAACATGAAGCGCTGGAAGTCGCGGCGATTCAATCGGTCGCCAGCCAGATTCCCTTGACGAGCTGGCCGCAGCGGCCATTCCGTCAGCCGCACCATTCGGCGTCTGGCCCGGCGCTAGTGGGCGGCGGCAGTCGTCCGCAACCGGGGGAAATCACCTTGGCGCATCATGGCGTGCTGTTTCTCGATGAGCTGCCGGAATTCGACCGTCGGGTGCTGGAAGTGCTTCGCGAGCCACTTGAGTCGGGTCATATAGTGATTTCCCGGGCGCGGGATCGGGTGCGTTTTCCGGCGCGCTTTCAGCTGGTTGCGGCGATGAATCCCTGTCCGTGCGGCTATCTGGGCGAGCCAACCGGGCGCTGTCGTTGTTCTACCGAACAGATCCAGCGTTATCGCAACAAATTATCCGGCCCGCTGCTGGACCGGATTGATCTGCACCTGACGGTGGCCCGGGAAGCGACGTCGCTCAATCCAGCGCCGCAGCAAGGCGACGACACCGCCAGCGCCGCCCAATGGGTCGCGCAAGCCAGGGATCGTCAGCAGCGACGTCAGGGTTGCGCCAATGCATTTCTCGATTTGCCTGGCCTGCGCCGGTATTGTGGGTTGTCTGCCGCCGATGAAGTCTGGCTGGAAACCGCCTGCGAGCGGCTGACGCTGTCACTGCGCGCCGCCCACCGCCTGCTGAAGGTGGCGCGCACGCTGGCGGATCTGGAACAGGCGGACGCAATCAACCGCAGTCATGTGGCCGAGGCGTTGCAGTATCGGCCTTCGAGTAATTAATCGTGTGGGCAGACATGATCTTTGACTCATCTGACACCGCAGAAGTAACTGGGCGACGAACGAACGTGGGACCGGATTTATCCGGGAAAAGGCCGGTCCACTCACTGCATTTCGTCGTCAGTTACGCCGCCTTCCCGGATAAATCCGGTCCCACATAGTTCGGTGTTTGCTGGACGACAGCGCCGTCAACGACACGACGCAACCTCCCACAACATCAACTGATCACCTGAACCGATCAACCTCAGTGCGCAATTCCGCCGCCAGGGCGTTCAGCTCTTCGGCGGTCACTGCCAGATGCGAGACCACTTCGCGCTGTTCGGTGTTGGCCATGGCGATGCTTTGCAGGTTGCTGCTGAGCAAGGTCGCGGTGCTGCTTTGTTCCTGGGTGGCAGTAGTGATGGCGGCAAACTGTTCACCGGCGGAACGGCTTTGCTCGTCGATCTGCGCCAGCGCGGCGGCGACCTTGGCATTGAGCGTCAGACCTTCCTGCATCAACACATTGCCCTGCTGCATCGTGCTGATGGCGTTGCCGGTTTCCTGCTGAATGCTGGCGATCATGCCGGAAATTTCATCGGTGGCCTTGCGCGTCCTGGATGCCAGGCTGCGCACCTCATCCGCTACCACCGCAAAACCACGGCCTTGTTCACCGGCGCGCGCCGCTTCGATAGCTGCGTTGAGCGCCAACAGGTTGGTCTGATCGGCAATCGAGGTAATCACGCCGACGATGCTGCCAATTTCCTGGGAGCGCTGCCCCAGCGTATCGATAACCGTGGCGGTGCTGCTGAGCGAGGAAGCAATTAGCTCAAGGGACGAAGACGCTTCCTGCATCGAGGCGCGGCCGATACGGGTTTGCTGGGCATTGTCACTGGCCAGACGTTCGGTATTGCCCATATTGTCGGCGATGTTCAGGGACGTGGCGCTGAACTCCTCGACCGCGCCGGCCATGCTGGTGATTTCACCGGACTGTTGTTCCATGCCTTCGTAGGCACCGCCCGACAAGCCTGACAACTCATGAGCACGACTGCTGACTTGCTGAGCGGCAGTGCGGATGTGGGAAACCATGGTCGACAAGGCTTCGCCCATCTTGTTGAAGCTGGCCGCCAACTGACCGATTTCGTCGTGACTGGACACATTCAGGCGCACGCTCAAATCACCGGCACCCAAGGCTTCAGCCTGACGCACCAGATCGGACAACGGCTGCAGTTTGCTGCGCAATAGCCAGATTGCCGAACCCACCGCGATAAACATCGCTAAAAGGCTGCCAATGGCCAGCTGCGTGCCGACGCTCCAGGTCACCGCGCTGATTTCGGCTTTCGGCATGCTGGCGAGCACTGTCCATGGGCCGTCCTTGAATGGCTGGGCCACGCTGTAGAAATCCTGAGCGGTGTCGTTCCAGAACTGGCCTTTGCCCGGCTGTTTGACGACGTCAGCAACGGTTTTGCCTGCCTGTTCCGGAGCGATCACGCCTGCTGGCGGTACCAGCCAGCGGCCTTGATCATCCAAAAGCGCCAACGAACCCGTGGTGCCGATGCGGAAATTCCTCAGGTTTTCGAACTGGGCGTTCTGCGCATCGGTGTAGTCGAAGCCGACAAACAGCACCGCAATGACTTTGCCGCTGGTGTCACGCACCGGGGAGTATTGCGTCATGTAATTGCGGTCGAACAGCACCGTTTTGCCGACGTAGCTTTGTCCGGCGATCAGGCGGTCATAAGCCGGACTCTTGTGGTCCAGTTGGGTACCAATGGCGCGTGTACCGTCCTGTTTGGTCACCGACGTGCTGATCCGGATGAACTCGTCGCCGCTGCGCACGAACACCGTGGCAACCCCGGCCGTCAGTTGGCGAAAGCTGTCGACTTCGGTGAAGTCATTGTTCAGGGCGTTGGCGCCGTCATACAAACCCGGCGTCTGAATCCCGGCCACCGTAACGGGTTTGTCGGCCTGAACAGTCAGGCCGCCAGCGAAGCGTTTTTCGAACAACCCGGCCAGGCGCTGGGTGCTGTCCCGCAAGGTGCTATGGAAGGTGGTGAGCTGATCAGCCAGTAACCGCGCTTCACTGCCCATGTGCTCTTCACGAATGACGAGGTTGGCAGAGTCCAGTGAACGCAACGCAAAAACGGTACTGCCGCTGATGACGACCGCCAGAATAACGGCCAGAGCTATACCGAGTTGCGAGGCAATTCGAGCGCGGGGCTTTGACATAAGGGCTCCAGACCGGACAGTTCGGATTTGTGGATTCCGAATGACGGCTTAGTAAAGTATCTATTTTAGTTTTAGGTTCTTTCGCACTTTTTTGTACGACGATTCCCATGCCACAACATCGGCCATCCAAATGAATACTTGAGTGCATCCGTTGGTTTAGCAAACGATTGCGTAGCTGAATCCGCCGGACGTTTATTTGAGAATTTCCACGTCCGGCAGCTCCATGGCCTGGACTTCGCTTTGCAGAAAGTCGCCCAGCCGCCGCAGCCGCTCTGTTCCGGGTCTCGTACGTGGCCAGACCAGATAATAATCCTCGCCGCTGTGCACGGCGGTGCGCCACGGCAGGCTCATACGACCGTGCGCCACGTCCTCGGCGACCATCAGCAGGTCGCCCATCGACACCCCATAACCCCTGGCGGCGGCGATCATGCCCAGCTCCAGCGTATCGAAGACCTGGCCACCCTTGAGCGAGACCTGCGCTGACAAGCCGGTGCGCTCCAGCCAGGTGCGCCAGTCGCGGCGATCCGGGGTCGGGTGCAGCAATTCGGCGGCGGCCAGACGCTCGATATCCCAAGGCAGCTCTTCGAGCAAGCCTGGTGCGCCGACCGGAATGAGCAATTCCGGGAACAGGTAAATCGCTTCCCAATCCGCCGGAAAATGCCCGCGACTGAGCAGGACCGCGCAATCAAAGGGTTCCTGGCTGAAATCCACGACGTCCAGTTCGACCCAGGCGCTGGTCAGTTGCACTTCATTGCCGACCTGCAAATGACGAAAACGACTGAGTCGTGCCAACAACCAGCGCATGGTCAAGGTCGGTGGCGCTTTCATGCGCAGCACGCCTTCATCGCTCAACAGCGTGCTGCACGCCCGCTCCAGTGCGGAAAAACCGTCCCGCACGCCGGGCAACAAGGTGCGCGCAGCTTCGGTGAGTTGCAGGTTGCGGCCTTTGCGCTGAAACAATCGGCAGGCGAAATGCTCTTCCAGCGTGCGAATGTGTCGGCTGACCGCACTTTGCGTGATGGATAACTCTTCCGCCGCGCGGGTGAACGAGCTGTGCCGCGCGGCGGCTTCAAATGCACGAAGCGCATAGAGAGGAGCGAGACTACGAGCCATTCAGATCTTTCCTGCTGCGGGGAAGGCTAACTTTAGCCTATATCTCCCGGCATGAGTTTTACTCATGTAACCGATCTGATTTATCCCTTTGTGCAAGGGCGGCTAACTGACGAGAATGTGCCGCTCATCACTTCCTTCGAATTCGAGCACCATCGCCATGCAACAACCTGCCATCAAAGAACTCTGGATCATCCTGCGCCTGGCCGGGCCTTTGATCGCTTCGCAGATGGCGCACATGTTGATGGTGTTCACCGACACCGTGATGATGGGCCAGATCGGTCCTGAGGCATTGGCGGGCGGCGGTTTGGGCGCGGCCAGTTACAACTTCATCTCGTTTTTCTGCGTTGGGGTCATGGCGGCGGTCGGCACGCTGGTGGCGATCCGGCATGGCGCGGGTGACAGCAAAGGCGCTGCCCAGCTGGTTCAGGCCGGGGTCTGGCTGGCCTGGGGCATGGCGCTGATCGCCATGTTGATACTGTGGAATCTGGAGCCGATTCTTCGGCACTTTGGCCAGACTGAAGACAACGTGCACATGGCCGGTCAATTTTTGATCACTTTGCCACTGGCGTTGCCGGGGTTACTGACCTTCATGGCGTTGCGCGGCTTCACCAGTGCGTTGGGGCGCGCCGGACCGGTCATGGCGATCAGCCTGGGCGGCGCGGCGGCCAACTTCGGCCTCAACTATGCCTTTATTCATGGCCTGTTCGGGCTGCCGTATCTGGGCTTGATGGGCATCGGGCTGGTCACGGCGATTGTGACCAACGCCATGGCGCTGATCCTCGCGCTGCACATCCGTCGGCACCCGGCTTACGCGGCTTATCCGATTCGCCAGGGTTTCTGCCAGCTGTCGCGCAGCCACCTCAAAGAATTGTGGCGTTTGGGTCTGCCCATCGGCGGCACCTATGCGGTGGAAGTCGGGTTGTTCACCTTTGCCGCGTTCTGCATGGGCGCGATGGGCAGCACGCAGATGGCGGCGCACCAGATCGCGCTGCAAACCGTGTCCATGGCGTTCATGATTCCGGTGGGCATTTCCTATGCCGTGACCATGCGCATCGGCCAGCATTACGGCGCAGGCAACCTGTTGCTGGCCCGCACCGCCGGGCGTGCGGGCATCGTTTTTGGCGGCAGCGTGATGCTGGCGTTCGGCGTGCTGTTCTGGCTGGCGCCGCATGTGATCATCGGGCTGTTCCTGGACATCAACGACCCGGCCTTCGCCGACATCGTCGATCTGGCGGTAAAACTGCTGGCGATTGCAGCGTGGTTCGAAATCCTTGATGGCACGCAGACCATCGCCATGGGCGCCATTCGCGGCTTCAAGGATGCCAAGACCACCTTCCTGATCGGGCTGGCCAGCTATTGGCTGGTGGCGGCACCTGCGGCATGGATTCTGGGTTTCTATATGAATCAGGGCGCAGTCGGCGTGTGGTGGGGCCTCGCGCTCGGCTTGCTGTGCTCGGCGCTGGCGCTGACCTATGCATTCGAAAGAAAGACTTCGCGCCTGCTGCGGCGCGAAGCGGGTGCAGCCGTGGTGGCTTGAACACTGCGGGATCAGGTCTCTGGGCTGCATTGACTGCCTGCCCGATCAAACACTGCTCAACGAACGCGAAACACCTTGATCGAAGGTCAGGAACTCAAGCAGGTCCGGCATCGCCAGCGGGCGGCTGATGAGGTAGCCCTGCACCTGATCGCAGCCGAAACTGCGTAGCAAGGCCAGTTGCTCGACGTTTTCGACGCCTTCGGCCACCACTTCCAGGCTCAGGTTATGCGCCAGGTTGATCATGGCGTGAACCAGCTTGCGGTTTTCTTCGCGCTGCTCCATTTCCGCGACAAAACTGCGGTCGATCTTGAGCAGCGCAATGGGCAGGCTGTTCAGATGCACGAAGGACGAAAAGCCGGTGCCGAAATCGTCCAGAGAAAAGCGCACGCCAAGCCTGCCCAGCGCATCCATGGTGTGTTTGACCAGATCGCTGCGGCGCATGACGGCGGTTTCCGTCAGCTCGAATTCCAGCCATTGCGCGTCGACGCCACGGTCGGCGATCAAGCGACTCAACGTCGCCAACAGTTGGTTGTCCTGAAACTGGCGGAAGGACAAGTTGATGGCCATGTGCAGCGGCGGCATGCCGAGTTCGCGCAGCGCCTGCATGTCGCGCAGGGCCCGGGAAATCACCCAATAGCCCAACGGCACGATCAAACCGCTCTGCTCGGCCAGCGGCACGAATTCGCTCGGCGGCAACAAGCCACGTTCCTTATGACGCCAGCGCACCAGCGCTTCCAGACCGACGATGCGCCCGCTGGTCAGGCAAAGTCTGGGCTGATAGTGCAATTCCAGCTCGTCACGGCGCAGCGCGCGACGCAGTTCGCTTTCCAGATCGGCAAGGCTGCGCGCGTTGCGATTGAGGCGTTCGTTGAAGACATGAAAGGTGCAGCCTTGAACACCCTTGGCCTGCTGCATGGCGATATGGGCATGCCACATCAACGGATCGGCGCCGGCCGACGCGCGCGAGTGGGCGATACCCAGGCTGCAGCCAATCAGCAGGCTTTCGCCATCGACCCAGTAAGGTTCAGCCAGCGCTTCGGTGATGCGTTCGGCCATCCACTCGGCGCGGCGCGGCGCCCGGCGCGTGTCGATCAACAAGGCAAATTCGTCGCTGCCCAGCCGGGCGATCTGATCGCCGACCTCCAGCTGGCTTTTGAGGCGTGCCACGACCTGGAGAATCAAGCGATCCCCCGCCTGATGGCCGAGGGCATCGTTGGCGCGACGGAAGTTGTCCATATCCAGATGCCCGAGGGCCAGACCGCGGCCATCGTTTTCCAGCAAACGTGCGGCCAATAACGTCTGAAAACCCTGGCGATTGGCGATTCCGGTCAGCGTGTCCTGTTCGGCCAGGCGTTGCAGCGTGTCTTCGAGCAAGCCTTTTTCGCGGATATGCCGCAGGCAGCGGCGCACGGTGTCAGTCGTCAGGCTGCTGCGCACCAGCCAGTCGACCGCGCCGACCGGTCCGACAGGCGGTTCCTGCTCAAGCAGCATAACCACAGGCAAACTGCAGCGTCCCGGCGCGGGTTGCAGCGCGGGCGTAGTCAGCAACACCGTATTGCTCTGGTCGAGGATCTGCTCGCTGACTTCGTCCCAGTCCGCAACACACAGCAATTCAATGCCATCGAGCGAAACCAGGCAAACACGCAGCAATGCCTGCCATTCCGGCTCTCGGGCCAGCAATAACAGTCGCACAGGTTGGAAAAGCGTAGACAAGCTAGCTCCCTAGGCTCGTCAAAGACGAGCAAAAAAGCCCAAAGACACGGGGCCAAACCAGCGCTTTTACAGCGCGGTGATAAGCAAATGTAACAAAACTTATAGAATTAGATAGCGCAGCGATATTAAGTGCAAGTACAGGGGCGGACGGTGGCCGCACAAACGTCCCAGCCTGTTAAAATGCCCGCCCATTTCGCTTGTGACCCACTCCCTTATATGTCCCGACTCAATCCCCGGCAACAAGAAGCCGTGAACTACGTCGGCGGCCCTCTTTTGGTGCTCGCCGGTGCTGGCTCCGGCAAGACCAGCGTGATTACGCGCAAGATCGCTCATCTGATCCAGAATTGCGGGATTCGTGCCCAATATATTGTCGCCATGACCTTTACCAACAAGGCGGCGCGGGAGATGAAAGAGCGCGTCGGCACCTTGCTGCGCGCTGGCGAAGGCCGTGGCTTGACCGTTTCCACCTTCCACAACCTGGGCCTCAACGTGATCCGCAAGGAGCACACGCGGCTGGGCTACAAGCCGGGCTTTTCGATCTTTGACGAGACTGACGTCAAAGCGCTGATGACCGACATCATGCAGAAAGAGTATTCCGGCGACGATGGGGTCGACGAAATCAAGAACATGATCGGCTCGTGGAAAAACGACCTGATCCTGCCGCCCGAAGCCCTGGCCAATGCCCGAAACCCCAAGGAACAGACCGCCGCCATCGTCTACACCCACTACCAGCGCACGCTCAAGGCGTATAACGCAGTGGATTTCGACGACCTGATCCTGCTGCCGGTGAAACTCTTCCAGGAACACGCCGACATCCTGGAAAAGTGGCAGAACAAGGTTCGTTACTTGCTCGTCGATGAATACCAGGACACTAACGCCAGCCAGTATTTGCTGGTCAAGTTGCTGATCGGCATGCGTAACCAGTTCACCGTGGTGGGCGACGACGATCAGTCGATCTATGCCTGGCGCGGCGCGCGGCCGGAAAACCTCATGCTGCTCAAGGACGACTATCCGTCGCTGAAAGTGGTCATGCTGGAGCAGAACTACCGCTCCACGAGCCGCATCCTGCGCTGCGCCAACGTGCTGATTTCCAATAACCCCCACGCCTTCGAAAAGCAATTGTGGAGCGAGATGGGTCATGGCGATGAAATTCGCGTGATCCGCTGCCGTAATGAAGACGCCGAAGCCGAGCGCGTGGCCGTAGAAATCCTCAGCCTGCATTTGCGCACTGATCGGCCGTACAGCGACTTTGCGATTCTGTATCGCGGCAACTATCAGGCGAAACTGATCGAGCTCAAACTCCAGCATCATCAGGTGCCGTATCGTCTGTCAGGCGGCAACAGCTTTTTCGGACGTCAGGAAGTAAAAGACCTGATGGCCTATTTCCGTTTGCTGGTCAATCCGGACGATGACAACGCTTTCCTGCGCGTGATCAACGTACCGCGCCGGGAAATCGGCTCGACGACCCTGGAAAAACTCGGCAACTACGCCACCGAGCGCAAGATCTCGATGTACAACGCCACCGACGAAATCGGTCTGGGCGAGCATCTGGACAGCCGTTATACCGACCGCCTGCAGCGCTTCAAGCGCTGGATGGACCGCGTGCGCGAGCAATGCGCCCAGGACGATCCGATTGGCGCGCTGCGCAGCATGGTCATGGACATCGACTACGAAAACTGGCTGCGGCAGAACAGCTCCAGCGACAAGGCCGCCGATTACCGTATGGGCAACGTCTGGTTCCTGATCGAGGCGTTGAAAAACACCCTCGAAAAAGACGAAGAAGGCACCATGACCATCGAGGAGGCCATCGGCAAGCTGGTTTTGCGCGACATGCTCGAACGTCAGCAGGAAGAGGAAGACGGCGCCGAAGGCGTGCAGATGATGACCTTGCACGCGTCCAAGGGCCTGGAATTCCCTTACGTGTTCATCATGGGTATGGAAGAGGAAATTCTCCCGCACCGCTCCAGCATCGAGGCCGACACCATCGAGGAAGAACGCCGCCTCGCTTACGTGGGCATCACCCGCGCACGGCAGACGCTGGCCTTCACCTTCGCCGCCAAGCGCAAGCAATACGGCGAGATCATCGATTGCTCGCCAAGCCGTTTCCTCGACGAACTGCCCCCGGACGATCTGGCCTGGGAAGGCAACGACGACACACCCACCGAAGTGAAAGCCGTGCGCGGCAACACAGCATTGGCGGATATTCGTGCCATGCTCAAACGCTAGAATTGACTACTTTTTGCGCACAATCAGCGCAGCCGAGGAACTGACGTGGAAGCACTGCACCAGAAAATTCGCGATGAAGGCATCGTACTGTCCGACCAGGTGTTGAAGGTCGATGCGTTTCTCAATCATCAGATCGACCCGGCGCTGATGCAGCTGATCGGCGATGAATTCGCCACGCTGTTCGCCGACGCGGGCATCACCAAGATCGTCACCATTGAGGCCTCGGGCATTGCTCCGGCGATCATGACCGGCTTGCGGCTCGGCGTGCCGGTGATCTTCGCCCGCAAGCATCAATCCCTGACGCTGACGGAAAACCTGCTGTCGGCCACGGTGTATTCGTTCACCAAGCAGACCGAAAGCACCGTCGCCATTTCACCACGGCATCTGAACAGCAGTGACAAAGTGCTGATCATCGATGACTTCCTGGCCAACGGCAAAGCGTCGCAGGCGCTGATTTCGATCATCAAGCAAGCTGGCGCAACCGTCGCCGGGCTGGGTATCGTGATCGAAAAATCATTTCAGGGCGGCCGCGCCGAACTGGACGCCCAAGGCTATCGCGTCGAATCGCTGGCCCGGGTCAAATCCCTGGCGGGCGGGGTTGTTACGTTTATCGAGTGATTGAAACACTTCATTCATTCACTCGGTAGGAGGGGACTTGTCCCCGAATGCAATTTGCCCGACAACGAGATATCCGAAATCAACGCCGCTTGAACTAACGTTTTCGGGGACAAGTCCCCTCCTACCAGAATCCTTGTTTGCTGGCAGGGTATCGGGAATACCCACCCAACCACCCGCCAGCTTCAACAACCGTTTTGGAGACCCCATGATTATTGGCGAGCGCTTGTACATCGAAGCACTGTTCGATCCTCAGACCTCGACCATCAGTTATCTGGTAATGGATCTGGGCAGCAAACACTGCGCCCTGATCGACAGCGTGCTGGACTACGACCCCAAGTCCGGGCGTACCGGCACCGAATCCGCCGACCGTTTGATCGCTCGCGTTCGCGAGCTGCAAGCCTCGGTGCAATGGATTCTCGAAACCCATGTCCACGCCGATCATCTTTCTGCAGCCGCGTACCTGAAAGACCAGCTGCACGGGCAGATCGCTATCGGCAGCCATATCACCCAGGTGCAGAAAGTGTTCGGCGCGCTGTTCAACGCACCGGGCAGCTTTGCCCGCGATGGCAGTCAGTTCGACGTGCTGCTGGGCGACGGCATGTCCTTCCAGATCGGCACGCTTGAAGCGCGGGCGATGCACACGCCTGGCCACACGCCAGCGTGCATGACTTACCTGGTGGAAGTGGCGGGCGAAACCGTGGCGTTCGTGGGCGACACGTTATTCATGCCGGATTACGGCACCGCGCGCTGCGACTTTCCCGGCGCCGACGCGCGGACGCTGTATCGCTCGATTCACAAAATCCTCAGCATGCCACCCGGCACGCGACTGTTCATGTGCCATGACTACCTGCCAAACGGCCGTGAACTGCGATACATGACCACGGTTGCCGAGCAGCGCGCCGAGAATATCCACATCCACGAAGGCATCGATGAGGACGCGTTCGTGAAAATGCGCGAAGCCCGCGACGCCACCCTGGACATGCCCGTGCTGATCCTGCCTTCAGTGCAGATCAACATGCGCTGCGGCCACCTTCCGGAGCCGGAAGAAAACGGCATCAGCTACCTGAAAATCCCGCTTAACGTCCTTTGAACCGGGCATCCACTTCTGGAGCTGTTGCGATGCAAGAACAACATGACGTCCGCCACCCAATCCTTATCGTCGGCGCTGGCGCTGCTGGCATTGCCGCAGCATCGAGCCTGCTGGCCCGGGACGCGACGCTGGATATCTCCAACGGGCCAGTGCCTGGTTCCCGACAGAGGCGTCCGGGCTATCGAGAATCTCCTACACCGATTGCGATTGCGCCGTGCTCTGCAACCCCGCCAGCAACAAACGCTGATACAGCTCTTCCTTCAAGCCTTGCGGCTGATCGAGCTGCATGCGCTCAAGCTGCGCGGGGAATGCCGACGGCTCCGGCGCATCCAGCGTGGCTTTGCCCAGTTCGAGGATTTCGGTGAGCTTGAATTTGCTCTCCAGCCAGTTCAACGCCCTGAGCAAATCGCGCTCTTCCGGTGTGAAATCACAGCCCAACGGGTACTCGGTAAACAGCTGTGGAAACTGCCCGGCAATTGCCTGCAAGCGCTCCGGGGTGTTTTGCGCGAAGCGTGGGTCAAGACGGAAATCCTTGGGCAACTTGCCGATTTTCTGCGCCTGATCGATCAAGCCCGCCTGAAAGCGCGAATCGCTGATGTTGAGCATGGCTTCGATGACGGCGGAGTCGGTCTTGCCGCGCAAATCCGCAATGCCATATTCAGTTACGACAATGTCCCGCAAATGCCGGGGAATAGTCGCGTGGCCGTAGTCCCAGACGATGTTCGAATTGACCTCGCCGCCCGATTCGCGCCAGCTGCGCAGGATCAGAATCGAACGCGCGCCTTCCAGCGCGTGGGCCTGCGCGACAAAGTTGTACTGGCCGCCAACGCCGCTCAAGACCCGCCCGTCTTCCAATTGATCCGCCACTGCCGCGCCCATCAACGTCACGGTGAACACGCTGTTGATGAAGCGCGCATCCCGGCGTTGCAGGCGTTTGAGCTCTTCATCGCCATACAGCTCGTTGATGTAGCTGATGGCCGTCATGTTGAACTGGCCGAGGCGCTCCGGGGAAAACTCGCGCAAACGGGCATAAAAACTCTGCGGCCCAAGAAAAAATCCGCCATGCACGATAACGCCGTCGGTGTAGGCCGTTTCATCCAGCGTGCCTTGGTTGGCTTCGCGCTGGCGCATCACATCGGCGTAGACCTTGCGTCGAATGATCCCGGCATCGACCAACACCAACAGGCCGTTGACGAACATTTCGCTGCAGCCATACAGCCCGGAAACGAACGGCAGCACGCCACCTTCGCGGTCGATCAGCACCTGCCAGTCGCTCAGATTCAACTCGGCGAGCAAGGCGCGATAGGTTTCGTTGTCGGCTTGTCGGGCCAGCAGCGCGGCGGTCAACGCATCGCCCATGGCACCGATGCCAATTTGTAACGTGCCGCCGTCGCGCACCAGAGTACTGGCATGCAGGCCAATGAAATGATCCTGATAGCCCACCGGCATGTTCGGCGTCGAAAACAGCGTGCTGCGCTCATCGTCTTCCAGCAGGAAGTCGAAGTCAGCGACAGCCAGCTCCGAATCGCCTGGCATATAAGGCAGATCAGCGTGGACCTGGCCCAACAGCAAGATGGTTTCACCGGCAGCGCGACGTTTGGCGATCATCGGCAGCAGGTCCAGGGTAACGTCCGGATTGCAACTCAGACTCAGCTTGCCCGGCCGCTGCTTGTCACGGGCAATCAGTTGCGCCACCAGATTCAGGCCATTGGCATTGATGTCCCGCGCGGCATGGCTGTAATTGCTGCTGATGTAATCCTGCTGCGCCGGCGCGCTATTGAGCAGACTGCCCGGCTGCATGAAGAACTGCTGCACGCGAATGTTCGGCGGCAGGCTGTCACGGTGTAAATCAGCCAGATAATCAAGCTCGGGATAGTCATCGAAAACCCGCTCCAGAAACGGCTGGAGAAACCGCTCCTTCAGACCTTCGCCCACCTTGGGCCGGCCAAGACTGAGCGCGGTATAGATGGTCAGTTGCCGATCAGGCAGCTGTTTGATCCGCTCGTACAAGGCGTTGACGAACCGGTTCGGCTTGCCGAGCCCCAAGGGAATGCCCATGTGGATATGAGCCGGCAATTGCGCGATCACCTGCGCGACGGCTTGGTCAATGGAACAGGACTGCGGCATCGGTTCCTTCCAGGTTTTGTTGTTTGATAGGGCTTGGACCGGCGTAACAGACGTTTTGCTGCACCACCGCCGCCGCAGCCCCCGTGGGAGCAAGCTTGCTTGCGAAAGGGCCGGGACATCCAGCGCATATTTCAGCGTCCAGATAATTGCCTTCGCGAGCAAGCTCGCTCCCACAGAATAGATTTATCGCTTCAAAAACGCCGCATGCAACTCCGCCAGCGTCGCAAAGTGATAGGTCGGCGATTCGGCCTGCAGTTCTTCGTGGCTGCCAAAACCATAGCCTACCGCCGCGACGTCCAAGCCGTTGCGCAGGCCGCCGATGAGGTCGTGTTTTACCGAGCGAGTGCCGCCCGTTCCGCTGCCGTAAAAAAACTAAAAATACAGGGCGCTCAATTTGTGAACATTATTAAACATTCAAACTGCATGCTGTTTAAATAAGCAACAGCATTTGATATTAATCCTACTATCACCGCTAACTCTACCTACGCACTCTGGACTTGACCTTGGCCAAAATGAGATTAAATTCTAAGCGCCACTTACAAAAAGTGGCACATTCCATACAAGGAGAAAGAAATGAAAACAATTGCTCTGGAATCGACGAAACTGGCCAACTGGCAATCGGTAGCTGCGCCAAAACAATCCTAACCTTCAAGCCTAAACTGATGAGAAGTGGCGCCGCTTCTCATCTCGTACCGGACAACATATATGTATATGAATCCGCATATATTCTTTCTGGCAAACGCCCCCGGCTTGATTATCTGGGACTATAAAAACCATAAGCAGTATGAGCTCGACGAAGCCCACTCAATCCGGCTACTACAGCTAATAGCAACTCCAAATCTACTCAACATCTCGAGCGCAATAGATCTGGCCTTTGTAGAAAACAAGATATTTTCCGCTGAAACATTTGATGACAACTACTGGGGCTGGGATGTATTGTCAAAAATATTTCACCTGGGAACAAAGGACATTCCGCAAACAGCGGTCCCTAAAAATGCCGAAGAATGGGCACGTCTTTACCATGATCACTGTAGAGAGATCATGGACAAACCTTTAAATGAAAAAACGACTCATAGCCGTGCGGAAGATGTTGTCAGTTTGCCCACACCTAAGGAATATACACGTAATTTCGCGGAAAAAAGTTTGATCTCAACGCTTCTTTCGCGAAAAACCTGCAGATCCTTCAAAGACAGGTCTGTGGAACTGAGACTGCCGAGCATTATTTTGTATTTGTCGTTCGGCTACTTGAACGAGAGAAAAAATGAAGACTCTTTTATACCTGAAGGCTTCGGTGCGAGAAGAAGTAGTCCGTCAGGAGGTGGACTTAACGCATGTGACATTTATGTATATGTCAACAATGTAAAAAAACTTCCTCGAGGGTACTACGCCTACCACGCTGCGGAGCATACGTTAACGCTCGTCGCGAAGATCGCCCAACCGCTTGGTCACCTATTGGCGGGGCAGCATTTCATAAATGACATACCGTTTGGGGTATTTCTTGCTGGCCGGCTGGATAAAATGTGGTGGAAATACGAACACTCTCGTGCTTACAGAGTCTCTTTATTTGACATAGGTCATTTGTCACAAACCTTCCAGTTAGTGAGTACGGCAGCAGGCTTGAAAACATGGCTCACCGCAGCCTTGTCAGACCGACAAATTGAACAAGTCCTTGGAATAGTCGATTACTGCACGCAACCCCTTCTCTTCGTTGGTGCCGGATACAGCGACGGCGCTACGTTCAGCAAGGAGTTGCTCTCTTTAATGGAGACCTCTAATGACATCTCATACAAACAATAAGGCTCCCCAGAAAAGCCCGATGAATAACTGGGAACAAAAAGCGACTGTAAGAAACTCACCAAACAGATACAGTTTATCTGAGGACATAGAAATCGAGTTACAAAGCAAGTCCTGGTTCCTTGAATCTGCATTGCCGTGGTTGTCGCACCCTGCCATTCGAGCTGGCGGGAAGGAGCTGACCCACAATATCCTGGCTCGATATCTGATATTTTTCTTGGAGTACACAACTACTCTGGAACATAAAATTGTAAATCCTGCCGTCGAAGTTATTGCCCACGATGAACTCGCACTGGCTGTGCCTCCAACGCTTAGCAAGGCTGCTTTCCAACTATACGTCGATGAAGGCTACCACGCGCTGGTAGCCGCGTCATTAGCGGATGAGGTGTCCCGTTATTACGGATTTAAAAGAAACCAACTTCTGATACAGCGAATCGAAAGACTGCAAAATCAAATTAGCTTAAACGTAGAACGTTCGAAACTAGCTTCATTCATTGCAGGCTTTGTATCTGAAACGTCGATTACCAAGGAGCTATTAAATTTTACATCCAGGCAGCTGGTTACGCCTTCGTATCACATGCTTCACGACCATCTGATTGACGAGCTTCAGCATTCTATCTATTTTTCCAGCGCGTTTCATTTCGCCTGGAATCGACTTGATGAGTCTGATAAAACTTTCGTTTCTGATCTACTGCTGAACCTGATCTCTGAGTTTTTCAGACTTGATGACGCTTGGTTGATCGAAACATTGGTTGACGTTGGGATATCGACACAGGACGCCGTCGGCATACAGGCTGAACTTCAAACAAAAGATGCCTGTATTGCGCGGCTGAGATCGGGCGCCAGCGGAACGGTAGATGCCCTGATGAAAACCGATTTTTTCGACTATAAAAACAATAGTTCGTTTTTTAGAAAGGCAGGAATTATCAATGGATAAGAGCCACGAAGAAGTTGATCATGCCCGGACCTCCCAACATCAAGTTCTTGCGTTATGCCTGCTAACCGGGCTTTCGGTCCTTAGCATATTTCCGCTAGATGTATTACTTCCATCCTATACTTCAATGGCCCAAGCATTTGCCAAAACGCCTCCAGATATAGCGGCTTCACTTAGTACTTTTATTGGTTTTTTTGCGTTCTCCCAGTTGGTCGTCGGACCGCTATCCGACTCTCTCGGACGGCGAAGAGTGCTGCTCGCAGGCTTGATGCTGATATTTTTTTCAGTCATTGGGTGTGCGGTTGCGACGGACTATGAGACTTTTCTGGCTTTCAGGTCATTACAGGCTATTGGTTGCAGCACTTTAGTCTTGAGTCAGGCGATTATTCAAGACGCGTTCGAGGAAGCTAAGAGACATGGGATTCGGATTTATCTGGTCAGCACTGGCGGGGTACTGATTTCGTTGTCGCCGCTGGCAGGCACTTTCATAGAAGAATTTCAGGGCTGGCAGGGTAGTTTTTATATCTGTGCGTTCATCGCGCTACTGCTCATGCCCTTGGTACTAATTACTTATAGGGCGGAATCCAAAACCAGCATAACTATGTCGACTAATCTATATCTTAATTACAAAACCATGTTCACGCACAAGACCTTCATGAGCTACTGGACCTTGGCCGGACTGTCCTTTTCATGCCATTTTACTTTTATCATAATATCCCCATTGATTTTTCTGGACGATTTCAAGGTAGGCAGTTATGCCTACGGGTTTATATTGCTGAGTTACGGTGTTGCGTATATTTGCGGTGGAATCCTGGCAAAATTACTCAGCCCTCGAACATCGGGTTCAAGCCAGATAAATCTAGGCTTCACGCTGATCCTCGTTACAGGCACCGCAATTCTGGCTGCAACTCAGCTCAATATTGTAAGCGCCGGAACACTCCTCGGCTTCATGATCATCTGCACCACTGGAACAACACTATGTCGTCCAGTAGCCGCGTCATTCGCAATGCGGTTTTTCAATACGAACGCGGGTACAGCCAGTGCCGCTGGTTCCACTGTAGTTTTCACCATTGCAGCCTTTATTTCGGCCATGGTGAGTTACGCGGCGGCAGATCTGTACGTAACGCTCGCGTGGCTTTTCATTCTTTCGAGCGGCACGGGGCTGGTCTTGAACAGGTTGATTGGCCAAACCTCGCGACTGTAGGAGCCAACTTGTTGGGGGTAGCCCCCGTGGCAAGCTTGCTTGCGAAAGGGCCGGGACATCCATCGCATATTTCAGCGTCCAGATAATCGCCTTCGCGAGCAAGCTCGCCCACAGAATAGATTTATCGCTTCAAAAACGCCGCATGCAACTCAGCCAGCGTCGCAAAGTGATAGGTCGGCGATTCGGCCTGCAGCTCGTCGTGGCTGCCAAAACCATAGCCTACCGCCGCCACATCCAGACCATTGCGCAGGCCGCCGATGAGGTCGTGTTTGCGGTCGCCGATCATCAGGGTTTGCCTGGGGTCCAGGTGTTCTTCGGCGAGCAGGTGCGCGATCAGCTCGACTTTGTCGGTGCGGGTGCCATCCAGTTCGCTGCCGTAGATCACTTTGAAATGTCGCGCGAAGTCGAAGTGGCGGGCGATTTCGTGGGCGAAGACCCAGGGCTTGGATGTGGCGATGAACAGGTTGCGGCCTTGGTCGACCAACTCATCAAGAAGTTCGAACACGCCGTCGAAGACCAGGTTTTCATACAGGCCGGTGACTTTGAAGCGCTCGCGGTAGAACCCCACGGCCTCCCAGGCTTTGGCCTCGTCGAGGTGGTAGGCGAGCATGAATTGCTGCAGCAACGGCGGGCCGATGAAGTGTTCGAGGTTGGCGAGGTCGGGTTCGTCGATGCCCAGTTTGCCGAGCGCAAACTGGATCGAACGGGTAATGCCCAGACGCGGATCGGTGAGCGTGCCATCAAGGTCGAACAGAATGTTTTGGTAATGCATGGGCGTTCCCATAGGTGTTCGGGGTAGCTTGGGTTGGGCCATCGGTAGGAGGGGACTTGTCCCCGAAGGCGCAACCTCAGGCAACATTAATTCGAGGACAAGTCCCTCCAGGAGGAGATATCAGCACGGCTGATCAAAGCCTTCGGCCAGGTGCAGATCCTTGAGCTTCACGTAGTTGGCGGCGCTGTAGGGGAAGAAGGCGATCTCTTTTTCGGTCAATGCCCGCATTTGTTTGACCGGGCGTCCTACATAAAGAAAGCCGCTTTCCAGGGTTTTACCCGGCGGTACCAGGCTGCCAGCACCAATGATCACTTCGTCTTCGACCACCGCGCCGTCCATGATCGTGCTGCCCATGCCGATCAGGATGCGATTGCCGACGGTGCAGCCATGCAGCATCACTTTGTGGCCAATGGTCACTTCGTCGCCGATCAGCAAGGGAAAACCGTCGGGGTTGAACGGCCCGGCGTGGGTGATGTGCAGCACGCTGCCGTCCTGCACACTGGTGCGCGCACCGATGCGGAT
>LNAP01016801.1_pt2 | contig 18667 bp, 17 predicted proteins | sample 602601 | NCBI WGS metagenome assembly LNAP01 (sample SAMN02440304, study PRJNA202911) | soil metagenome | biome: Subtropical and temperate rainforests or woodlands; isolation source: soil samples (1 kg each in a 20% v/v slurry with milli Q water) were... ...
CGAAACCAAACAGCAAGCCATGGAAGTGCTTATTCCCTACATCGAGCACGGCAGTCTGGTCATGGTTCAAGCCCTGCTCAATGAAGGCAAAATCCTCACCTGCGGCAACGGTGGCTCGGCCGGCGACGCGCAGCACTTCTCCTCGGAACTGCTCAACCGCTTCGAGCGCGAGCGGCCAAGCCTGCCAGCCATTGCGCTGACTACCGACAGCTCGACCATTACCTCGATCGCTAACGACTACAGCTACAACGAGATCTTCTCCAAGCAGATTCGCGCCCTCGGCCAACCCGGCGACGTGCTGCTGGCGATCTCCACCAGCGGCAACTCGGCCAACGTTATTCAGGCCATTCAGGCTGCCCACGACCGCGAAATGGTGGTGGTTGCCCTCACCGGTCGCGACGGCGGCGGCATGGCGTCGCTGCTACTGCCAGAAGATGTGGAAATCCGTGTTCCATCGAAAGTTACTGCACGCATTCAGGAAGTCCACTTGCTGGCCATCCATTGCCTCTGCGATCTGATTGATAGCCAACTGTTTGGGAGTGAAGAATGACCCGTTCGCCATTAATCCTTGCCGCCCTTGCCATTACCCTGGTGCTTGCCGGGTGCGGCAGCCGTTCGTTCGGCAACAAGATCGATGACCAATTCATCCCCTCGAATGTCGAGCAGAAAATCAAGCAGGCCAGCCCTGACCTGGCCGATGGCTCGCACATTGTCGTCACCAGTTATAACGGCATCGTGCTGCTCGCCGGGCAAACGCCACGCGCCGACCTGAAGGCCGCCGCCGAACAAGCCGCGCGCTCGGTACAAGGTGTGCGCAAGGTCTACAACGAACTGCAAGTGATTGCGCCCTCCTCGGCCCTGGCGCGCAGCAACGATGCGCTGCTGACCACTAAGATCAAAACCGAGATGCTCGCTGACAACAGCGTATCCAGCTCGAATATCAAGGTGATTACCGAGAACGGCGTGGTATTCATGCTCGGCGTAGTAAGCCGTCAACAGGCACAACTGGCCGCCAACCTAGTGCAGGGTGTGTCGGGCGTGCAAAAGATTGTGAAGCTGTTTGAATACGTCGACTGACCTAAAATACTGCTTCCCAAAAAGCCCTGCCTACGCGGGGCTTTTTGCGCTCTGTAGGGTGTGCTGCGCGCACCACAGCAATATCAAGTCAATCGCTTCGGTGAACACTCATCCCACCTTGCGTTTGCGCCATCGCATTTGCGCCATCCACGCCTTGCAGCTTGCCAGGGCTAGCATCTAGGCCCGAAGATGGACCCCAGTCAGTTTCTGGCTTGGAGCGCCAATGAATTCGTCTACCCTGCCCCACGGTTCGCCGCATGCAGCGGCTTTCGCCAGCGCTATCAGCAACCTGCTCGCCAGCGCCAGCCAATGGTCGCAGACCCGCGCCTGGGCTTGGTATCGGGTAAACGACCAACTTCACCTGAGCGGCCAAGGCGACCCGCAAAGTGAATGGCCCGCCAGCATCGCCCCCGAGCAACTCGACACTTTCTGCCACAGCCACCAGCTCAAGCGCTGGGCCACCGGCAGTGGTGAAAGCGTACTGGGCTGGCTGCTGGCTCCACAAAGCAGCACCGAAGCCGACAACGTCGCACTGACCGACCTCGCCCAACAGCTCGCCCTGCACACCCAAGCCATCGCCCTGGCCCGCGCGCAACTGACCCAACGCGTACTCTACGAAATCACTTATCTGGCCAGCTCCACCCGCGACCGCTCCGCCTTTCTGGTTGGCGTGCACCAGCAGTTGGCCAGCCTGATCGACGCGGAAAACTTCTACCTGTCGCTGTACGACTTCGACACCAAGAAGATCACCTATCCGTACTACGTCGACATCATCGACACCGAAGCGCTGGAGTCAGAGAACTTCGAGTATCTAGACCCGGAGCGCCTGTCGCTGACCGGCATGGTGCTCACCACCGGCCAACCGCTGCTTATAGACGCCGCCGGCATTTGGGCCGCCGAGGCTCAAGGGTGCTTCTACTGCGTAGGGCATAAACCGGAATTCTGGATGGGCGCGCCGCTGAAAAATGCGTCGGATGAAGTCTTCGGCATGCTAGCCATGCAGGTGTATGAGAAGTCGCGAATCTACAGCTCCGAAGACCGCGCACTATTTCTCGTCGTCACCCGTCACGTGGCCATGGCCCTCGACCGCATCCTGCACCGCGCCGACCTGGAAGAAACCGTGTCGCGGCGCACCGTGCAGTTGTCCGAACTGAACCACACCTTGCGCCAGGAAATCGCCGACCGCGAACGCGCCGAGCACCTGCAAAGCGCACTGTTCCAAATCACCGAGCTATCCAGCCAGCCCGGCGAGATGGTCGACCTGTTTCGCGGCCTGCATGGCATCGTTGGCGAGCTGTTATTTGCCCTTAACTTCTATATCGCCCAATACGACCGGCAGACCGATGAAGTCAGCTTTCCCTACTTCGTCGACGAACAACGCAGCGACCCGCCACCGCCACGCCGTGGCCGCCGCGGCCTGACCGAATACGTCATCCGCCAGCGCCGTCCCTGCTTGATCGACTATGACGAAGCTTCGCGCCTGATGGACATCGGCGAAATCGAGCGCAGCAACGAGCCGGTGCGTTCGCAATCTTGGCTCGGCATTCCGCTGTTCGCCGACAACGACGTGCGCGGCGTCCTGGTGGTGCAAAGCTACGAACCTAACGTGCGCTACACCCTGCGCGACCAGGAACTGCTGACCTTTGTATCACGGCATATCGACACCGCCTTCTCACGCCGCAACGCCGCCGAGGCCGTGCAAGCCGCCAACCTGCAACTGGAGGAACGGGTACAAAGCCGCACCCGCGAGCTGGACTACGCCAACGCCAAGCTGCAACACGAAAACACCCACGACGCCCTTACCGGCCTGCCCAACCGCAGCCATCTGCAACACCGCCTCAACCTAGCCTGGCGCGACTTCCGCGAACACGGCAAAGGTTTGGTGGTGATGTTTATCGACCTCGACCGCTTCAAACTGATCAATGACAGCCTCGGCCACCACTTCGGCGACCTGCTCCTCACTGAAGCCGCGGCACGCCTGCGCGCCTGTCTACGCGGCAGCGACCTGCTGGCCCGCTTGGGCGGCGACGAATTTGCCGTACTGGCCCCCGGCGCACCACTGGAAGTGGCCATCGGCATTGCCGAGCGCATCCTCACCGAATTTGATGTGCCGTTTGCCATCGACGGCCACACCCTGTTCTCCTCGTGTAGCATCGGCATCGTCAGCGCCGACCAGCAATTCCACCAGGAACCGGCCGACCTGCTGCGTGACGCCGACACCGCCATGTACCGGGTAAAAAACGCCGGCCGCGACAGCTTTGCCGTGTTCAACCAAGAACTACGCCGCGAAGTATCCGACCAAATGGAACGCGAGGGCGCGCTACGCAACGCACTCAAACGCAGCGACGAACTGCTGCCCTACTTCCAGCCCATCGTTAACGTACGCACCGGCGAATTGGTGTCGCTGGAAGCCCTGATTCGCTGGCATCAACCAGACGGCACCGTACTCGCGCCCGGCTATTTCTTACCCGCCCTGGAAGGCCTGCGCCTGATCGGCCGCCTCGACCTGTACATGCTTAACTGCGTCGCGGAAATTCTCGCCCAACCGCAGCACGCCAACTGGCCGCCGGTGCACGTCAACTGCTCCAGCTACAGCATCACCCGCCCCGAATTCGCCGAAGAAGTGCTGACCCTGCTGGCCCGCCACAACATCACCCCGGCGCGCATCTGCCTGGAACTCACCGAAGGCGCATTGGTAGCAGAACCGGCGCAAGCGCAACTAACCATGCAGCAACTCTCCGACAAAGGTATGAGCGTGGTGCTCGACGACTTCGGCTCAGGCTTCTCATCCCTGAGCTACGTGCACCAATACCAATTCAGCGGCCTGAAAATCGACAAATCCTTTATCTTCGAACTCACCACCAGCAGCCGCAGCCGCGCCATCGTGCGTGCCATCGTGCGTATGGCCGAATCGCTGGACCTGTCGGTGGTAGCCGAAGGTGTAGAAGACGAAGCCACCCTACAGCTCCTGAGAGAGATCGGCGCCGGCCAAGCCCAAGGCTACTTCTTCGCCAAACCGCTAGCCCTGGAACAACTCAGGCAAAACCCACTCATGCGACCGCGAGGCATCGCCCACGGCGACACCCACTAAATGCCTAAGCGCTTGATCGTGCGTGAAAAAAAGGAAGGATTTAAGCTTGACAGCCAAGCCTGAGCCAAGAATAATGCGCGCCACTTGGCTACATAGCTCAGTTGGTTAGAGCATAGCATTCATAATGCTGGGGTCCGGGGTTCAAGTCCCTGTGTAGCCACGTTAGCTTCGGCTAGCCCTTTGTCGTTTCTGGGTGGTGAACGTGCATTGCTTATCCAGGCTTGATACCTCCTCTTTTTGCTTGATGCCGTAACTCTTTACGACCTCAGGCCTCCTCACCTGTAGCCGCTAGGCCACGGGCCTTCATATACGGCCATTGTTGATCAAATTCCAGTAGTGCTCGCCCAGCACGGTAAGGCGGCATGACTTGGAGTTCATGGCGGCGAAGTACATATGGTCTTCGTCTACTGGCTTTACCAGGTTCAGCCGATTGAGCTTTTGCAGGATGGCGAATTTACGGTTGTTTTCAGGATCTGGTTCGATGCCGTGGTTGGGCGCTGGTGGTTGGGGTTCGTAGCTGGGGTCGAGTTGAAATGCTTCGCCAGGATGACCGAAGAAGTTGGCTATTTCCTTGAGCTCCGCTAGCTGGATGGGCGGGGCAACCTTGCGCAACGAGGTGAAGGATCGCACGTTGGTTTTGAAGATAGGCCGTTGTTGCCAACCTCCCAACGACTGGTCTATGTGGGCGTAAACACTACCCGGGGTGATATCCCCGAGAAGGTTTGCCGCGCCTCCGTTCAGGGCATCGACCAACAAGCGAGTGAATACGCCAGCGCCCTGCACCTCGTCGGCGTACTGGTCTTTGCCTGAGGCGGTGAGGATTGTCATGCCTTCGCTCAACAAGGTTTTTTCGCCAAGCGCTCGGTTATTGCCAGCAATACCAGAATGGCAACTGTCGAGAATTACTACCCGGTTCTTGGCTTTGGAGTCGTGGGCGAACTGGATGATTTCATCGAGCGATACCCCATCGTCGCCCTCGCGACAGTCGGAGGTGATCAGATAGCCCGCGTCGTCCTCCACGTAACCATGACCAGCGAAGTACAACAGGGCGACATCTGATTGATCAGCAAACAACAGCCGGATCTGCTCTTTTAATTCCCGCCGACCGATCGCGTTCGACTTGTCCACTGCGCTGAGCAGCCGCACATCGAAATTGAGCTGTCCGTCTGCGTGACGCTCCAGAACTTGATGCACTGCATAGGCGTCATTTACACAGCCATACAGTGGGGATAGGTGGGCGTAGTAGTTGATGCCAACGACCAAGGCTTTTCTCATACCAGGCTCCTCTCAGAATCCACGCCCGACCCGGGCTTTCAGTTTTTCGTGGAAGTCGTTTGCGAAGGCGCGCTTTCCGGTGACGCTGCCCAGAATGCTCTCCAGGCTTATACTTTCTTCCAGCCTGCTTCTGTCGCGCTTGTATTCCTCGATGAAGAAGTCCAGATCGGCGCCAGTGGCCAACACTGGCCATTTTTTCAGGTAGTCGGGTAACCCAGCCGAGCCGACGCGAAATGCCGCGATCCGCCGGTCGATAATGGTCGCCTCGCCGATCTCGAACGGCACCCACCAGGACAATGCAGTTTCACGCGAAATGATGGCCAGCAGGTGGGAACAATCTGCCACGCGCTGGGTGATGACCGAGGTGATGTCCTCGGTGGTACCCGACTCGTCGTCAAGCACATCGAGATAAGTCGAAATGCGCTGCTGCTTCAAACGAGCGTCGATCTGCTGGGCGAGCAGTCGGTCGGTGTGCCGGTAGCTGATAAAAACAGTCATACGTCACCTCAGAGACTTTCAATAAACGAGGCGACGTTGTCCCAGGTCCAGCTCACGGTGGGCAAACCCGGTATCGCTGTTTTGTCATCACGCTGGCACCACATGGCGAGGATCGGCTTGCCTTCTTCCTTGGCGCACTGCACTTCCCACTTCTGCCCGCTGGAGGTTAACGAATTGCGGCTGACCAGTACGATCACGCCGTTAGACCTGCGGATCCGCGTGCGGACTTTTTCTTTCCACTCGCTCACGTAGGCTTCTTTAACGGACATATCCACGTATTCGAACGGGGATTTCACATGCAGGGACTGACCTTTCAAGAGGTCGCGGAAAGAAACATCTTCGATGGCGAAAGCAACAAACACGACTTTGTTCATATCGAACTCCATTTCAAACGAGACAGCTGCGCAATGCAGCCAGTGGGTATCGTTGAAAACGACGGGCTCAATGATTCGCGATGCTCGACCATTTGACGTTCAGCTCCTTCGTTCACAGAGGAGCGAAAGTTCGCCAAGTACGGAAGAACAATGGCAGTAGCCGGCAGCCAACAGAAGATGGGGCCAGCGGAATTGATACGCCGGCATGCTAGCCTTTGCACCAGCAAGTCGGCCTACCAGTCAGGTAGATTCCGCTGATACCTATGTAGTGTTGGAGCAAAGCACGTGAGAGACGATTTCGACGATATTCGCGCAGAACGCGACCGCCCTATCCGGGCAAGCGGTTCTTCTGCAAACCCACACGCGGGCCTGTGGAAGCAGATCGCGTTGGGCATCGTGGTGGGTTATGTGGTGCTGGGTGTGTTGAGTGCGATTGGTTGGGCGGTGACGGCGCACCTGGTGCTGGGCACGGTGAAATTCGGGGCGCCGTAATAGCGTCTCGGCAATGACGACTTCAACCGCGAGCCCCAACTGAAGCGCGCCAAATACGAGGTTGAAGCGGTCCGCGTTCGGCGAACGCCCAACAGGTTGTTTGTTTCGCCGCCTATGTTGGGCTTCGCTGCGCTCAACCCAACCTACACCAACCTCGGTTGGGTTGAGCCCTAGGAAAAGCCCAAAAAGCAGACTGCAAGCCTCGAGATTCGTGGATCGGCGTATTGGTGCGCGCAGCACACCCTACGGTCGGTCAGCGTCGCTGTCGATGAAGCGCGCGATCTCTTCCAGCGCAGGGGCTTTGCCGCGCAGCGGTTTCGCTAGCGCGGCCACCAAGGTGATGTGGTTCACGCCCTCGTAGTAGTGCTCGCTGACGGTCACGCCGGCGTCGCGCAGGCGTTTGGCCAAGCCGCCGGTGTTACGTTGCGGGTTAACCAATTCGTCGTCACGAGCAGCCAGCAACAGCGTTGGCGGGACGTTGGCGCTGATGTGGTTGATCGGTTGCGAGTCGGCTGGGCTGTTGGGGTAGAAGAACACCGGGCGCACGTCGGGGTTTTTGATGGGTAGAAAGTCGTAGGGGCCGGCGAGGCCGATCCAGCCGCGCATGTTTGCCGGGCTCAGGCCTTCTGCGGCCAGTAACCGCGGGTCGAGCGCGAGCATGGCGGCGTTGTAGCCGCCGGCGCTATGGCCCATGACAAACAGGTGCTTGGCGTCGCCGCCGTAGGTGGCGATGTTGTTGTGCACCCAGGCGAAGGCGTGGGCGCTGTCTTTTAGAAATTCGGGGTAGCGCACTTGCGGGTACAGGCGGTAGTCGGCGATCACGGCGACGTAGCCACGGCTGGCCAGGGCTTCGCCGACAAATTGGTAGTCAGCACGTTCGCCGCTGTTCCAACTGCCGCCGTAGAAGAACAGCACCACGGGAGTGGGCCCGGCTTTTTTCTGCGTGGGGGCGTAGATGTCGAGCTGTTGGCGCGGGTCGTTGCCGTAGGCGATGTCTGCCGTTTTGGTGTAACTGTCGGTGGGACTTAGGGCGTTGAGGACGCCGACGGGGGAGCAGGCGCTGAGGAGTGTGCTTAGGGCTAGAAGAAGCGGGATGAGCAGTCGATGCATGAAATGCCTCGCTTTAGGGGGACGATCGGCGGCGCTGCTTGCCCTCTCCCCTAGCCCCTCTCCCGCACGCGGGAGAGGGGAACCTGAGTTATGACGACAAGTACGACGAGCGTGTCAGGCCCAAACGCAGGGCGTCGAGGAACTGGGTGCGTTCCCGCGGGCTGATTTTGGCGCTGGCGCATTTGTCGCGGTAGTGGGTCATCAACTCCTCGGGCGACAAGTGCACGTAGCGCAGCATGTCTTCGATGGTGTCGTGGGTTTCGATGCCGGCGTGGTAGGCGCTGCCGTCCGGGTTTTGGTAGATGTTCACCGAGTCGGTGTCGCCGAACAGGTTGTGCATGTCGCCGAGAATTTCCTGGTAGGCGCCAACCAGGAAGATACCCAGCAGGTAGTCCTCGCCTTCGCGCACTTCGTGCACGGGCAGGCTGGTTTCGATGCTTTGCTCGTCGACGTACTGCTTGATTTTGCCGTCGGAGTCGCAGGTTAAATCTTGCAGTACGGCGCGGCGCAGGGGCTCTTCGCCGAGACGGTGCAGCGGCAGAATCGGCAGCACTTGGCCAATGGCCCAGGTGTCCGGCAGGCTCTGGAATACCGAGAAGTTGCAGATGTATTTATCGGCAAGCTTGTCGTTGAGTTCGTCCAGCACTTGGCGGTGCGAGCGCTGGCGCGCTTTCAGCGAGTTGTGCAGACGCCGGCACACGGCGAAGTAGCACTGCTCGGCAAGCGCCTTCTGAGTCAGGGTGATTTTGCCGTCGGCGTATTGGCTGGCCACGTCGCTCATGTAGTGGGTGGCGCGCCAGTAGGTTTCGGTGACCATTTCCAGGTCGGTTGGGCCGAGCAGGTCGACGAGCCATTGCACGGTTTCCGGCAAGGTTTCTTTGTCGTCGATTTTCGGCACGTCGTCGTTGTGTTTTTCCACGTCTGTCACTTGCACCACCAGCATGGCGTGGTGGGCGGTGAGGGAGCGGCCGCTTTCCGAGAAAATGTGCGGGTGCGGCAGTTCCTGGGCGTCGCAGAATTCTTTAAGCATGCCGACCACGACACCGGCGTAGTCGTCCATGTCGTAGTTGATCGAGCTGGCGTTGCGCGAGTGAGTGCCGTCGTAGTCCACACCCAGGCCACCGCCCACGTCGATATGGTCGACTGGCAGGCCCAGGCCGCGCAGTTCGCCGTAGTAACGGATGGCTTCTTTAAAGCCGTGTTGGTAGTCGGCCAGGTTGGCGATTTGCGAGCCCATGTGGAAGTGCAGCAGGCGAATGCGCGGCGCGGAAACGCTCGACCACCGACAACAGCTGCGCGGCAGACAAACCGAATTTGGATTTCTCGCCGCCGGTGTCGGCCCACTTGCTGGATGCCAGCGATGACAGGCGTACGCGCAAACCGACTTGCGGGGCCACTTTCAGGTCAGCGGCTTCTTCGATCACCAACTGCACTTCGGATTCTTTTTCGATAACGATAAATACGTTGTGGCCGAGCTTTTGGCCCATCAACGCCAGGCGAATAAATTCGCGGTCTTTGTAGCCGTTGCAGACGATGGTGCCGCCTTTCGGCGCCAGCGCCAGCACAGCAAGCAGCTCAGGCTTGGAGCCGGCTTCCAGGCCGATGGAGACGTTCTGGGTGGCGATGATGTTTTCCACCACCGCTTCCTGCTGGTTGACCTTGATCGGGTACAGGGCGGTGTATTTGCTCTGGTATTCCAGCCGCGCAATGTTGGCGTCAAAGGCGCCGGTAAGCTGGCGCACACGGTCTTGCAGAATGTCCGGGAAGCGCACCAGCAACGGCAGCGAGAGGCCGCTTTGGCGCAGCTCTTCTACTTGCTCGAAGAGGTCGATGGGCGCGCTGTTCGGGCCGCTGGGGCGCACTTCGACGCGGCCCGCTTCATTGATGGCGAAATAGCCAGCGCCCCAATGGCGAATGCCGTAAACGCTGCGGCTGTCCGCGACTGTCCATTGGCTGCCGTCATCTTTACGTGTGCGTCGTACGGACATTCAGGTTCCCTCAAAAGCGTCGGGCAGCCCCGACTCGAGCAAGGTAAGCAATGGACATGACGATTACTGAGGTGTTCAGCCGCGTCGTGAGCGAATGGGCCATCGCGAAGTTTAGGAGGCAGTAGCTTAGCCGCCAGATTTCTTCGCCTTGAAGCCTTGTTTAATCAACTCATCAAGCAACAGTTGAACGTGATCGCCCTGGATTTCGATAACGCCGTCTTTTAACGAACCGCCACACCCGCAGCGCCTTTTAAGCAGGCTGGCCAGCTCTTTGAGCGGCTCTTCGGCCAGCGGTACGCCGCTAATGGTGGTGACGGTTTTGCCGCCGCGACCTTTGGTTTCGCGACGTACTCGGGCGATACCATCCCCTTCGGGAATGGCAGTCTGTTTGCAGATGCAGGCGTCCACGGGCTTGCTGCAGTCCGGACAATGCCGGCCTGCATCGGTGGAAAACACCAAACCGCCTAGGGCGGAAAAGGACGAAGCTTTCTTGACCACCGGGTTGTCCTCGGTCAGAGAGGTCCAGCGCAGCAATAAGTAGTAGATGGACCTGAAAGCGACTAGCTGACAAAGGTGTCAGCCGCGAAGCCCCACTCTGGCAGGGGCAGCGCACCTGGGCCGGGAGGCTCAGGCTTGAAAGGCGGCGCAGTGTACCGAGAAATATCCCACTTGCTAATAGCCAATTTGCGCCATTAAGCGCTGATTTCGCGACCTGCCGCGCCACTGGCCAAATAACGTTTAAACGCTTCGAAAGAATCGGGGCAAAACGGTTGGGTTTCAGCGGCGGCCAGCGCCTGTTCAATCGACATAAAGCGCGCCTCCAGCACCTCTTCCGGTTGCAGGGTTAAGGGCGCGTCGGAGACGGCGGAAAACAGCGCACACCAGAGGCGATTGTCTGGCTCATCAAACAGGAAGCGCATGTGCTCGCGCAGCGGTACGCCGCTGATGCCGAGCTCTTCTTCCAACTCACGGGTAGCCGATTCAAGGTAACCCTCGCCCTGCTTGACCATGCCGCCAGCGGCGACATCCCAGTAGCCGGGGTAGATGGCCTTGCTCAAGGTGCGGCGATGGACGCATAACTCGCCGGCTGTGTTGAATAGCAGAATCACCGTGCCCCGGCCGATCAGCCCACGCTCGCGCAACTCGGCGCGCGGCAGGCCGCCGAGCTCGTTATCGGCTTCATCTACCCAGGCAATTTGTTCGGCATCGGAGGCAGCCCGGTGGGCGGCCTCCTTTTCAGAGACGGGCATCAACCTTGGCTCAACAGCTGACGCAGGTCGATGATCGCGGCGTTGGCGCGGGAGATGTAGTTGGCCATTACCAGCGAGTGGTTAGCCAAAATGCCATAACCGCTGCCGTTCAACACCATGGGGCTCCACAGCGGTTCTTGCGAGGCTTCCAGCTCGCGGATGATCTGGCGCACGCTGACGGTGGCATTCTTTTTCGCCAGTACGTCGGCGAAGTCGACCTCGATAGCACGCAAGATGTGCGACAGCGCCCAAGCCTGACCACGAGCTTCGTAAAACACGTTGTCGATCTGCATCCAGGGAGTTTCGTACACTTCTTCGCGCACCGCTGGTACATCACCGGCAGTCACTTCCTGGGCCGGCTCTTTCACCACGCTATTCAAACGCACCTGGCCAACACTGGCAGACAAGCGTTGCGACAGCGAGCCCAAACGGGTGGCGGTGTCGCCCAGCCAGTTGTTCAGGTTGTCGGCGCGGGTATAGAACTGCGCGCTGGGCTGATTGGGGTCGGAGAGACGGGCCAGGTAACGGTCGAGGGACTTGATGCCTTCGCGGTACTCGGCTTCAGAGGCCGGCAGGGCCCAGCTTTTATTGTCGAAGTTAAAACGCGGCTCGGCTTTAGCCAAATCTGGGTCTTCGGTGGACTGGGTTTGCGAGCGGGCGAAGTCTTTACGCAGGGCGCGCGATAGGTCACGCACTTGCACCAGCACGCCGTATTCAAAGCTCGGCATGTTGTCGAGCCACAGGCCGGGCGGTGCGAGGTCGTTGGAGAGATAGCCACCTGGCTTATCCAGCAGGGTGGAAACAACCTTCTTCAGCGTTTCAACCGTGGTGTAACCGCTAACCAGTTGGCGATTGGCTTGTTGTGCCGCCTGCTGCGCATTTTGTTGCACCTGAAAAAAACCCGGTTCCTGGCTCCACCACCAACCAACCAGCGCGGCGACAATTAAATAAAGTGCCAGCAACGTGCCCAATGCACGGCTTACCCACAGGCCACCAAAGTAGCTACGCGCGCCGTCTACCGAGTTACCGACGCCATCGCGCACAGTGCTTGCGCGGTTCTTCCAATTCAACATGGCCTTGTCCTTTCACGACCACAGCCTGCCTAGCTGGTGCGGTCGATTTGGCACTATAAGGGAAGCGCTTGCGGATGCGCAGCGCGTCAACGCAAACTTACCGCTGGTTAAGTAACATCTTTGACACTTGTAAAAGTTCCCGCCGCCCGTCAAATAAATGGTGTACGACTGGCGTCAAATGATCGACGGTACTAGTCTACTAAAGCACCGCTGGTAGCATAGCGCCATCATTCAAGCCGCCCAGGCGGCACTGCCGTATCACAGAAGACGTCCGGCCATGTCCGAGCAAGAAGACCTCAGCAGCGATCGCCTCAAACACCACTTTGCCCAGCGTGTTATTCACCAGGCGCGGCAAGTGCTCGAGGTGTGGCAGCGGCTGCAGGAGCGGGAGTGGAATGACGCCGAACTGGCTGAAGCCAACCTGCGCTTGCTGCGTTATGCCGAGCGTTTTGGCCAAGACGAACACGCCCTACTAGCGCGCAGCATCAGCAATTGCCTGGATGCCAGCGGTGCCAACAAAGGCCGCCTCAATAGCGCTCTGATCACCGAACTCAATCAGTTGATGCAGCGCCTGTCGCGCACGGGCCTGCGCCATGGCGACCAATACGAACAAACCTTTCTGCCGCCGCTGCGCAAGCCTGTCTACGTTGGCCTGCAAGACCGCGAACGTGCCGAGCGCCTGGCCCAACAGTTGGAATTTTTTGGCTTGAGCGCGCAGTCGTTCGCCACCGTTAACGCTTTTCGCGCCGCCATGCGCGAGCGCCACCCAGCCGCCATCTTGATGGAAGTGGATTTTGCCGGCCCAGGCCAAGGCTTGGAGTTGGCCAAGGAAATTCAGCAAGACCTCGAGCAAAAACTGCCGCTGCTGTTTTACAGCGAAGAAGAAACCGACACCCCTACCCGTCTGGCCGCTGTGCGTGCCGGTGGCCGCGAATTTTTTACCGGCACGCTGGACGCCTCCACGCTGCTGGAGCGCATCGAAGTGCTTACCCACGTCAGCCAATACGAGCCCTTCCGCGTGCTGGTGGTTGACGACTCTCGCGCTCAGGCAACCCATACCGAGCGCGTACTTAACAGCGCCGGCATCATCACTCATACGCTGACCGACCCAATCAAGACCATGAGCGTACTGGCTGAATTCCAGCCCGACCTGATCATCCTTGATATGTACATGCCCGAGTGCAACGGCACCGAGCTGGCCCAGGTCATCCGCCATAACGACCGTTATGTAAGCGTGCCGATTATTTACCTGTCGGCTGAGGACGATCTGGATAAGCAGCTCGATGCCATGAGCGAAGGCGGCGACGATTTCCTGACCAAACCAATCAAGCCGCGCCATTTGATCGCTACCGTACGCAACCGCGCCGAACGGGCGCGTAATCTGAAATCGCGGATGGTCCGTGACAGCCTCACCGGCCTGTACAACCACACGCATATTTTGCAGTTGCTCGACGACACCCGCACCCGTGCCCGCCGTGACAATCAGCCGGTCACCTTTGCCATGCTCGACATCGACCACTTCAAAAAAGTGAACGACGTGTATGGCCACCCCATGGGCGACCGGGTGATCAAAAGCCTGGCGTTGTTTCTTAAACAGCGCCTGCGCAAAACCGACCATATCGGCCGTTACGGCGGTGAAGAGTTTGCTGTGGTGCTGCCCAATACCGACGCGGCTACTGCCGCCAAGGTGCTAGATGGCATTCGCCAGCGCTTCTCGGAAATTCACTACCCCGCCACCCCCACGGACCTGTCGTGCACCTTTAGCTGTGGCATCGCCCAGTTGCAGGACGACACCGATAGCAACACCCTGTCCAAGCAGGCTGACCAAGCGCTTTACGTGGCCAAGCACGGCGGGCGTAATCGCGTGGAAATCTTCAGCAGCTGATTGCCGGCCGCTGGCCGAAAAGCGTGACGCCCGTCACGCTGTCATCAGATCGCAATGAAAGAGCAATAAATTCAGGACTTTACAGCCAGTCATGGCGTTTTGACGCCATGTGTAACCGGTCGAGTCCTGTCTATGCGCCTGAAGCACCTCACCAACCTCAACACAGCCCTGCTCGTTGCCGTTTGCCTGGCCCTGGGCGCCACGCTCTGGTGGTCACAACGTGCACTGGAGCGCCCTTATCAGTTGATGGAGAGGTACCTGAGCCTGTCGCAACGCTTTCAGGCTGAGGTGGCAGACAATATTCAGGATTACCTCGGCAGCGGCGACGCCCTGCGTCATAGCAGCGCCAGCCAAGCCATCGACGCGTTGCAAAGCGAGCTAAATGAATTGCCGCCAGAACTGGCAGCTAACCTGCGCCCCAGTTTGAGCGAACTGCAAAGTTTCACCAGCTCCGAACTGCTCGCGGCCGGCAAGCTGGCCGGCGACCCACAGGGCTTGCTGCTGCAAGCTGAACGGGAAATCTCCGGCGCGCTGGAACAACTCAACAGCTATGCCGACAGCAGCACCGGCAGCGATAGCGCGGCCTACCGCGCGCCACTTTTTAACGCCGCCGTGCACCTGAGCCGCCTTAGCCATGCACGCGGCAAGCTGGTGAGCAGCGGTCGCGATGAATTGGCCGGCGATGTCGAGCGCGAAATCAGCATCCTTAATCAGCAGGCTGAGGCCTTACAGAGCCTGCCCCTGCTGGGCGTGGCTGAGGCAAGCAACTCCGGTTCCGATGACTTCGCGGCCATGATGGGCATCGCCAGCGAAGCCAGCACCAGCCAGGCCGAGGACCGTGGCATCGGTTTGAAGCGCGACTTCGCCAGCCTGCTTAAACGCTACCCCGCGGAACTGGCTCGCACCCGCGAGCTGATCCAAAACCGGGCAGCATTGGCGACTAAAACCCGCGACCGCCTCAACGCCACTCAGCAAGCGCTGGACGCCTTGGCACCGGCCGTCCGCGCTGAATACGGCCGTATCCAGCTGCAGGTGCGCACGCTGCAAGGGGCCATGATTGGTCTGATTTTGTTGATCGCGCTGCTGATCGACCGTATCCAACGGCGCCTGAGCACCGTGCTTAGTCGCCTGGCGCCGTCGCTGTCGGCCTGGGCTCAGGGCGACTTTGCTAGTGATATCCGTCTGGACTCGAAAACCCGCGAACTGCGTGATATCGAGGAATCGCTTAATCGCCTGCGTGCTTATCTAGTCGACCTGGTGGGCACTATCCGCCTGCATGCCGAACAGGTGGCGGGTAGCAGTCGTGCGCTTGCTGAACTGAGTAATGGCTTGCACAGCGGCGCCGAACGGCAAGCCGGTGATACCGAGCAGATTCGCGACGCCTTAGGCGACCTGGAATCAACCATTCAGCAGGTGGCCGGCGATGCTAGCCAGGCGGCGGATGCCAGCCGTGAAGCGGGCCGCGCGCTGGAACAAGGGCAAACGGTGATCGGCCAGAGCCTGACGGGCATGCATACGTTGGTCAGCGAAGTACAGGGCAATGCCCAGGCAATTGAACGCTTGGCGGCCGAGACCGAAACCATTGGCAGTGTGCTGACAGTGATTCGCTCGATTGCCGAGCAAACCAATTTACTGGCGTTGAACGCGGCCATTGAAGCAGCCCGAGCCGGGGAAAGTGGCCGTGGCTTTGCCGTGGTGGCCGAGGAAGTGCGTTCGCTGGCGCAGCGCACCACCGGCGCAACCGGCGAAATTCAGCAATTGATTGGTCGCCTGCAACAGGCGGCTGGCCAGTCACTGGAAGCCATGCGCGCGCAGGTTGGGCATGCCGAAGCGACCGCCAGCCAGGCCCAAGCGGCGGATGGCGCGCTGGATGAAATCGTTACGGCTATTCGCACTATTGCCAGCATGGCCGAGCGCATTGCCGATGCCACCGCGCAGCAGAGCGGCGCGGTCAGCGAGATTCGCGGGCACAGCGAGCGGATTCATCAGTTGGGTGGGGATAACTTGCTGCGCATTGATGATGGGCGCAATCAGGGTGAGCAGTTGCAAGCGTTAGGCGGGCAGTTGCATACGGCGGTGCAGGCGTTTCGGGTTTGATTTACGCTGGCGGCTGAGCCGAGATTCCGCGTCCCCGCCTACGCGGGAACGACGGCGTTCTCAGCAAAGCCTCCGTCTTCCCCGCGCGGGCGGGGATCCAGGTTCGCAGCTATCGAAGCAGGCACCGCGCAGCAATCTCCTGTGTCGTTTCGCCCAAGGCCACAGCGCAGCGCTTTCCGCTATGATTGCGCGCACCTCCTTGCCGTGAGATTTCCATGCGCCGCCTGCTCAGCCTGTTTCTGCTGTTGCTCGCCCTGCCTGTCAGTGCCAGTTTTCTCGACAACCGCCCCAGCGCGGTACTCGTAACAGCGCCGACTTCCTGCCTGTACGCGAGGCGTTCAAGCTCAGCGTGGTGAGCAATACGGCAGACAAAGTCACCCTGCGTTTTGTCGCCACCGACGGCTACTACCTGTACCGCCATCGCTTTCAATTCCGCATTGAGCCGGCCGACGTCGGCAATGGCGCGGCGAAGCTGCCGGATGGCGAGAAGAAAACCGACCAATATTTCGGCGACGTGGAGGTGTACCACGGCATCGTTGATGTCGAGCTGCCGCTGAAAAACGCCTACAACCTGCCCTACTCGCTGTTTGTCACCTATCAGGGCTGCGCCGATAAAGGCCTGTGCTATCCGCCAGAAACTGAACGGCTGGAGCTTGATGGCAAAGCTGCGCCCGTCAACACATCTGCCTCGAGCGCCGCGAGCCCAACGCCAGTGATAGGTTGGAGCTGGCATGAACTGCTGCTGTTTTTCATAGCCGGCCTAGGCCTGACCTTTACCCCCTGCGTATTGCCGATGCTGCCAATCCTCTCCGGCGTGGTGCTGCGCGGGCAGATTGGCGGGCTGCGCGGGCTGAGCCTGTCGCTGGCTTATGTGCTGCCGATGGCCGCCTGCTTTGCCGTACTGGGCGCCTTGATGGGCGTATTTGGCGCCGAGCTGAATCTGCAGGCGCGCCTGCAATCGGCCTGGGTGCTGGTGCCGTTCGCGCTGTTTTTCTCCGTGTTTGCCCTGGCGATGTTTGGCGTATTTGAACTGCGCCTGCCGCGGTTTATCAGCGAGCCGTTGGACCGCATGGCCGGCAATGCCAAGGGCGGCTCGTTGTGGGGCGCGGCGCTGCTGGGTGTGGTGTCGAGCTTGCTGGTTTCACCTTGTGTCTCTGCCCCTCTGGCCGGCGCGCTGCTGTATATCAGCGCCAGTGGTGATGCCCTGGGCGGCGGTTTGAAGTTGTTTGCGTTGGGCCTGGGCATGGGCGCGCCGCTAGTGCTGTTTGCAGTCGGCGGCGGCACCTTGCTGCCCAAGGGCGGCACGTGGATGGTGACGGTGCGCAACGCGTTCGGCGTGCTGCTGCTGGCGGTGTCGGTGTGGATGCTGGAGCGCGTGCTGCCGCCAAGCCTAGCCTTGGCACTGTGGGGCCTATTGGCCGTGGGCGTGGCGTTGTTCCTCGGCGCCCTGGAGTTCAGCTACAAGGCACCCCGTGCGCGCTTGGCACAGCTACTGGGCTTGCTGTTGCTGGTGTACGGCATCAGTGCCTGGGTTGGCGCCTTGCAGGGTGAAAGCGACCCGCTGCGCCCACTCGGCCGCCAGGCTGAACAACAGGTGAGCGCACCCGGTTCCGTACCGCTGACCAGCACCTGGCAAACGGTGAAAACTCCAGCCGAGCTGGATGCCGCACTCGCCGCTGCCAAAGCCGCCAAGCAACCGTTGTTGCTGGATTGGTACGCCGACTGGTGCATCAGCTGCAAAGTCATCGAACGCGAAGTGCTGCATGCACCCGAGGTCACCAGCCAATTGGGCCGCTATCGCTTGGTGCGTTTCGACATCACCGACAGCAGCGAAGAACAACGCACGTTGCTTGATCGCTACAAGCTGTTTGGCCCGCCAGCTTTTCTATTCTTTGCACCTAACGGCGAAGAATGGGCAGATATCCGCGTAATTGGTGAAGTAGACGCCGCGACGTTCGCCGAACGCCTGCGCGCGGCCGCCACGCGCTGACGAGCAGCATATATTTGCAGCAATCTGCTGCTATCGTGCTTGGTACTGCTGACAACTGGACACTCACAGCAGGCTGCGGCATAGTCCGGCGCAGCGTTGAATGGCAAAACAATAAGGAAGACACCCACATGGCCACCTTACTGGTCCTGCATGGCCCCAACCTCAACCTGTTGGGCACACGCGAACCAGGCGTCTATGGCGCCACTACGCTGGAACAGATCAACCTCGATCTGGAGCGCCGCGCCCGTGAGGCCGGCCACCACCTGATGTATCTGCAAAGCAATGCCGAGTACGAGCTGATCGAGCGCATTCATGCGGCTCGCAGCGAGGCGGTGGATTTTATTCTTATCAATCCGGCAGCTTTTACACATACAAGCGTCGCATTACGTGACGCGCTGCTGGCGGTGAGCATCCCATTCATCGAAGTGCACCTGTCAAACGTGCACAAGCGCGAACCTTTCCGCCAT